>ENA-OPWR01000945-OPWR01000945.1-human-gut-metagenome-genome-assembly--contig:-NODE-945-length-24140-cov-1.776791_pt1 | contig 24140 bp, 25 predicted proteins | sample MGYA00241507_ERZ502006 | MGnify/ENA primary metagenome ERZ502006 (study PRJEB25962, sample SAMEA2043041) | human gut metagenome | biome: human gut; feature: human-associated habitat; material: faeces...
TCAACGACAGAACTCGGCTTATCGTGCTGCTCATATGAATTGAATCAATGGATTTGAAGGTAGATGGAGAGCACCCGGAAGGGTGCTTTTTTATTGCAAAAATAATTGAAATTTTCCAAAGATATTTCACAAGAAAGAAGTTATACTTTTTTATTATAAAATTAATGATGAGGAGGATTCAGATTATGAAATATTTTCGAGGAGGGTTAATTGCACTAGCTCTAATTTTTATGTTAGTACCAGTTCCTTCAAAAGCAAACAATAACCATTATTATTATGCAGGCAAATACAAAAAAGGTGAACTTAGTGTAAAGGTGTACAAGAATAGCCAAAAGAAGGCATTAAAAAAAGGTGAAGAATGTGGCTATATACAAATTCGTGGAAAAGATTGGGGGAATTGTTATGTTTTCAATCTGCATAAATTGTCGGGCAATACATTTTTAGCAAAAGATTGTGATCAATTTGATTCCTATGTAAAATTCAAAGTAAGTATTTCTGGTAATACTCTTAAAATGGTATCCTGCAATAAAAAGACAACAATGGGATTTGAAGATTGGTGTTTGAAATACACTAAAACTAAAAATACAGAGTATAAGGTAAAAGGCTTATATAAGTTTGGTACGGTAAAATTCAAAATAAAGACAAATGTTAATTCTTCTAAAGCAAAGAAAGGGAAAAAATGTGGAACATTAGTTATTAGTGACTATATGTATAAAGGAGAATTAGATAATATGATTTTATATAAGTGGGGTAAAAACAAATATCGCACTGACCCGACTAAGTATATTAATGCAAATGGAGAATTTGCAATACATACAAGACTTTATATTACAGTAGGAAAAAATTATATTGTTGTAAGATCAGATAAAAAATCGGTTCGAAAGTCGGATCCGGTATTTGATAATAAAAAGTATAAACTGGTTAAGAGATGATAAGATAAATTGTTTAATTATAGTTATTATTGAGGAGGTTTCAGATTATGAAATTAGGTAAGAAAAAATTATTTGTTGGCATGATATGCTTAATTTTATGTTTTTCTATGACTGCTTGTTCGGAGGAGACGGCAAAAAATTTAGCACAAGATATTGATGATCAGGTTTCCAATTTGAAAGACATTGATGAAAGTCATGTGGTAAGTGTAAGAACAGGATGTCCGGTTCTTTATCCCAATATCAGTTATGGGGATGCGTTTACTGAATTCTTTGATGATCCGACATGGAAGTATTTTAAAGCGGATACAGGAGAAGATGTTGTTGAGTTTACCGGATATTGTATGTATCGGGAAAAGAAGGTGAAGGCAAGATTGCAATTCATTTTGAACGAAAAAGACAACACGTTTACACAGGGAGCATTAAGTTTTAATGATGTACCACAAACTAGTATTATTACCAGTGTTATGATATGTAAAGCGTTTGATGAATATGCAGAAAAACACAAGATTGAGAATAATACAGATACTTCGGAAGAAGATGCTATGGGAAGTGGAACGGAAACTCAAATGAATAGCGGTTTAGAAAGCCAGACACAGTCTCCGCAAACAGAAGCACCAACAGAGGATGAAACAGTAACGGATGAAGCCGATAGCACAGACGAATCGGTTTCAAATGATGATGAGACTACGGAGGATGATAGCGATGATGAGTACATAATACCGGATTCAGACTCGAAAAAGCTTACAAAAGCAGATTTAAAAGGATTTTCAAAAAAAGAATTACGATATGCTAGAAATGAAATTTATGCAAGACATGGCAGAATTTTTAACGATGATGAACTGCAGGCTTATTTTGAAGGAAAATCATGGTATGTCGGAACTCAGATTGCAGAAGAATTTGATGAGAGCGAATTGAGTAAAGTAGAAAAAGCGAATGTTAGGTTGATTCAGAAATATGAGAATAAGTAAGAAGAGGAGTTGATTACTATGTTAAAAAAGATGATAAGTACTGTATTGGTTTTTGCAATGATGGTTTCTATTATCCCTATTATGGATAGTAAAAAGAGTGAAGCAATCAGCAAAGAAGAAGTTCCTGACGGTTATACACCTATATATGATGAGGCAGATTTAGCAGGGATTAATAATAATCCTGAAGGAAAATACATTCTTATGAATGATATTGATTTATCGGAGACGAAAAAGGGCGGAAAATTAGATACTGGGAATGGATGGAAACCACTTGATGAGTTTTATGGTGAGTTAGATGGTAATGGTCATTATATAAAAAATATGCATATATATGGTTCATTAAATGAAGAATATTATGGTCTTTTTCAATCTATGCGCGGAATTGTTAAGAGACTTGGTATGTTGAATGTGGATATAGATATTAAGGGGGTTAATTGGCACGCATATGTGGGTGCAATTGCAGGAAATGGCGATGGATGGGTTGAACAGTGTTTTGTTACAGGTACAATTTCGGAAAATATATCTGTCAAGAAAGACTATACGAGATTAAATTTAGGATGTTATTTTGGTTCATATAATGATTTTTATGGATTAGGAGTTATTAAAGATTGTTATAATGGTGCTAATATAGTAGTATCTGATAACAATATTACAAATACGGGGGCTTTCATTGCACATAATACCCGTACAAGTAAAAATAATGCTTTAGGTGGAATTATTCGCTGTTATAATGTTGGAAATATAGCCAACGGTATGGGAAATTTGTTTGATGACTTTTGTAATGTTACGAATTGTTTTTATTTACAAGGAAGTGGAGTCGGAGAAGAACAAGGCTCTCCTTTAACCGAATCTCAAATGAAAAAGAAACAATATTATACAAATTTTGATTTCGAAAATACTTGGGAAATTGATTCTTGTTATAAATATCAGTATCCACAGCTTAAAGAATGTGCGCAGCAACGGGTAACAGAACTTAAAATCGAAAAATTGCCATCAAAGATGGTGTATTTTCAAGGCGATAAATTATTATTGACAGGTGGTGAAGTAAATATTACATATGAAGATGGGTACAAGACAATAACCTCAATGACAGGTGATATGCTTGGGAAATACGACATGACGAAATTGGGAGAAGTTAATATTCCAATTGTAAAAGGAGGTAAAACAATATCTTTTACTGTAACAGTAAATCCAATTGAAGTTACTAAGGTTTCATTAAATAAAACAAAATTGTCACTAAAGCTCAAAGAGAAGTACCAATTGTCTGCGAGCGTTTCTCCTACAAATGCAACGAATCAATCAATTAGTTGGGATTCATCAAATGACAATGTGGCAACGGTTGATCAACGAGGATATGTAAAAGCATTAAAATATGGCACAACAATAATAACAGCAAAATCATCAAATGGAAAAAAAGCGCAATGTACAGTTATTGTTGGAACAAAAACGAAAAAAGGTAGTTCGCAAAAAGGAAATGCAACATCACAAAAAGTTTCGAAGGTTAAGATAAAGTCAGTTAAAAATTTGAAAGGTAAAAAAATAAAAGTTGTTTGGAAAAAAATCAAAGGGGTCGATGGATATGAAATTGAAATAGCTAGAAATCGTAAAATGACTAAAAACCGTTGGTCTAAGGATACAAGCAAGACTTCGGTGATTTGCAAAAAACGGAAAAAGAAAAAATATTATTATGTAAGGGTTAGAGCTTACTATGAAACAGAGGATGAAATAATAGAAGGTGCTTGGAGCACAGTAAAGAAAGTTAAAGTCACTAAATAAATATTTTAGGAAATCACAAGTAAGAGAGAAGAATAGAAAGGTCGGTATGAAACAGGTATAATTGAAAAACACAAAGGGGACGAAGTAATTCGCCCCTTTATATGTAAGAAGAAGTTTTTTAGAGGAGGGTAGAATTGAATATGTAATAGTGAGTATGGTAATTAGTGTCGATGCATATGAAAGCAAAAGTAGAAAAAGCTAATATTAAGTTGATTTTAAAGTATGAAAACAAGTAAAAAGGAAAAAAACCATGTAATTTTCCAATGATATTTCATGGGCGCTATTATAAACTTAAAAAGTGTTTTGAAAATACAATAGTTGAGAGGGTTCTTACTATGATATGTAAAAATTGTGGTGCCAATATAACTACGGGAATGATTGAATGTGAATTCTGTGGTTCTCGTGTTGATATGATGAAAATGGGTAATTCACAGCTACAAAAGCAGATACAAAAACTAGAAGCGGCAAATGCTTGCGATTTAGAAAATAAAATAGCTAGTTTATCCTCGAATAATGTACTTTATTTTGATATTTGTGAAGATGGGGCTGAAAAAGTAAGAAGAGGTGCTCAAAGGAAGTATTTAGATAAACTGGGCTATTCGTATAATGAAAAAATATTACTGATGTATGATAATGCAATTTTAAAAACGGGAGAGAGTGGGTTTACTATTACCGATAGAGGTCTGTATTCATCGGGCTCTTTTTGGGGAGATAAAGAATTTTTTGTCCCATTGAAAGAGATTAAATCTGTAAAAATTGAGGGAAACTCACTGGTGGTTAATGAGAAAAGCATAGATGTTGTGTTAGTTGATACGAACGATCGTCAAACTTTAAGGACGATAGTTTTAAAAATAGTTGCTTTAAATAAATAATATGCGAAAGAAGGTTGAATAAATATGGCAATAGTAGATGTAGTTAAGTACAATGGTGGTCCTGACGTATTCGCTTGGAAATTTCCAAATAGTGAATTAGGAACATGGACACAGCTGATTGTAAATGAGTCACAAGAGGCAATTTTACTTAAGGGAGGGCAGATTTGTGATGTGTTTGGAGCAGGAAGACATACACTAGAAACTGCAAATATTCCGATATTAAACAAATTGATTAATCTTCCATTTGGTGGGCGGTCTCCGTTTAGTGCCGAAGTTTGGTATATTAACAAGGTCTTTTCGTTGGATGTGAAGTGGGGAACTTCTTCGCCAATTCAGTTGCAGGATCCGAAGTATAAAGTGTTTATTCCTGTCAGAGCATTTGGGCAGTTTGGTGTTCAGATTGAAGATTCAAAGAGATTTTTACTTAAGCTTGTTGGAACATTATCGCAGTTTGATAAGAATTCATTAGTCAAATATTTTAGAGGGGTATATCTTACAAAGGCAAAGGATATTATTTCATCTTATCTTATACATAAGGGAATAAGTGCCTTGGAAATAAATGCTTACCTTGATGAAATATCAACATATTTGCAAGAAAGGATTTCGCCAACATTTGATGAATATGGTATTAAGTTGGTTTCATTCTTTGTTAATGACATTAATGTTCCAGAGGACGATTCAGCCGTTGTTCAGCTTAAGAAGGCATTGGCAAAAAGGGCAGAAATGGATATTGTTGGCTACAGTTATCAACAAGAGCGATCGTTTGATACACTTGAGGGCGCAGCAACAAATCCAAATGCGATGCAAGGAGGTCTTATGGGGGCTGGAATTGGATTGGGTATGGGGGTAGGCGTAGGAGGTAATATAGGACAACAATTTGGTAGTCTTGCTAGTAATTTGAACACATCGGAAATAAAGGAATGCCCGAATTGTAAAGCTCAAATTGGCATGAATGAAAGATTTTGCAATCACTGTGGTTTTGATACAAGCGCACCCCAAATGCAACAGGAAAAAACAGAACAAAATGAAGAAATAGAAGAGGCAGAAGAAAAAGAAGAGGCAATAATGAGCCAAAATAATATTGTTTGTGCGTCATGTGGTCAGAAATTGACTACGACATCTAAGTTTTGTCCTGAGTGTGGAAAGAAGTATAATCCTTGTGCTAAATGTGGAGCAGACCTTCTGGATGATGCGACCGTATGTCCGGTGTGTGGAGCAAAAGCGCCTAAAGTCTGTCCACAATGCAAAACGTTGATTATGGATGACAGTAAGTTTTGTCCGGAATGTGGATATTCATTAATAAAGGTTTGTAAAAAATGTGGTGTACAGTTGTCGGACACTGTTAAATTCTGTCCAGAATGTGGAACAGTAGTTGAAGATGATTGAGGGAGGTGAGAAAATTTATGAAAAAGTCAAGATATATTGCGTTGATTTGCGGTGGTGTATCAATAGTGGTAACGGTAATGTTTTATTTAATGACATTTGACAATATTTTTATGGCTCCGATGAGATGGATATCGTTATTATTTTTGATTATATCGGAAGTTATTTTTATTATCAAAGCGTTTAATCTAAAAAAAGCGATATTTGCCCTTTCCGGTATTGTAACCAGCTGTTTACATATTGCTCTTGTTTTAACGATGTCAATTGTTTTTGTGGATATTCTTCCGTTCTTTATAAAGCAGTATGTATTACTAAATATAATGGCATTAGGTGTATTGCTTATTGTGGATATTTTAATAACATATTTTGGCAAACGTGTTTCAATTCAGAATGTTAAACTTTCAGCAAGTCAATCGGCTATGCAACGTTGTTTAAAAAAAGCAGATGCATTATGCGTTAAATACAATAATTCTGACTACCAAAAGAAGTTGCAGGAAATTGCTGAGTTATTAAAGTATTCAGACAACAGTTGTTTATCGGGTGATGAAAAGATAATTATAAAAAAGCTTGATGAAGTTGATGGGTTGCTGTCTGGAAATAAAGATGGCATTGATAAAAAACTTAATGAAATTAAAAATATGATCGATTTGCGTTCGGTAAAGGTAGCCGGAGCAAAAAGAGGAAAATATTAAATACTTGCATATTAGGAGGAAATGAAAATGAATGAAAATGGAAATGTAGGATGTTTGTGTTCGTGGCCAATTATTATTATTGCTTTTATTTTATTTTGGCCGGTTGGAATACTTTTAATTGTTTGGCGCGCAACGAAAGATAGAAAGACAGCAATGAGGGCTGGAAAACTACTTAGTGTGCTCGGAATCGTATCATATGTTTTTGCTACAATTATGGTTATTGGTGGAATTGCAGATGGCTTTGATGGTAGTGTTTTTGCTTGTATGATATTCTTTATAGTAGCAGGCATTGTTTTGCAATATGTTGGTAAACGTATTAAAAGAAGTGCGGAAGATATAAGAAAATATTTGGCAGTTATTATTAATGGTAATGAAAGACAACTGGAATCGATTGCTGCATCAACAGGTAAAACTTATGAAGTGGTACATGATGATATTAAGAAAATGATTAATAAAGGATATTTTAAAGATGCATATATTGATGAAGGTTTAAGAGAACTTGTACTACCGGAAAAAACACCAGAATCTCAAAATACATCAACAACTGATAAAACTATGAATCAGAATAATGCTAAGGTTGTTGCATGTTCGTGTTGTGGTGCAAATAATACGATATATGGAACAGTAGGAGAATGTGAGTACTGTGGGGCACCGTTAAAGTAAGAAATATTAATTAAAATGCAAGGAGAAAGTGGTAACGAATATGGAACTAGGAGAATCAGTAATAGAATCAACTTTTGCTTTTTCCAGATTTGCATCGTTAATGCTAGTTTTAGGAATTGTTTTTATCGTTATTACTTTGATTAGGTATAAGGTAAAAAAGAGAAAGCCAATGGTATTATCGGTGATTTCAGGAATCTTAGTTTTAGTGGCAATTGTATTTTTTGTACTAGGTCATTTTTTTGGTATTGAATCAGAAAAAATTGACTTGAATCAAATAAAGGAACAAGTTAGAATAGCAGAAAACATACAAAACAATAAAGTTGACCATGTGCTTGAGGATATTGATAAACTTTATCCGAAGGATGAAGTGAAAGGAATGGACGCAAGTAACCGTTTTGTACTTCTATGGAATTATTATAAAAAGATTGGTGATACAAGGAAGGCAAAAGAATTAATCAATGAAGCTAAAAACAATCCTGAAATTGATAAAGAAGATGAACCTGTAAAAAGCATTATTAAAGGTGAGGAAGTGCAGTAATAGAAAGAGAGGAAGCAACCGGGAGTATCCCAAAGTTTGTGTAAACCTTCAAACTGGTGTAAGATATAATTACTCAGTTTGGAGGTTTTTATTATGGCAAGAAGAAAAAGTGACACACCACAGAAAGCAGCAATGCGCGAAATGATGCAAGGATATCTGAGAGATAATGATATCAGCATTAAGAGCGGAACGGATGTGAATTCCATCATGAGAGACATGATGTCCGTTCTTTTGGAAGGGGCTCTCGACGAGGAACTTAACGAAGAATTAGGCTATTCTAAGTATGATTATCGGAATAAGGATACCGATAACAGCCGGAATGGACATTCAAAAAAGACCATGCATACCAGTTATGGTGATATGGATGTTGCCATTCCAAGAGACCGGAAAGAGAGTATGAGCCGCGGTTGATTCAGAAATATCAAAACACAGTTACACAGGATATGGAAGAAAAAATTATATCCATGTATGCAAAAGGAATGACAACGGGAGATATCGAAGCACACCTGAAAGAACTTTATGATTTAGACATATCTGACAGTACCATAAGTCGTATTACAGATAAAATCATACCGCTGGTGAAAGAATGGCAGGAACGACCATTACAGGAAGTATATGCCGTTGTTTACATGGATGCCATCCATTACCATGTGCGTAGTGAAGGACGCATTGTAAAACGTGCTGTATATATTGCTCTGGGAATTGACCTGGAAGGGAAAAAAGATGTAATCGGCATGTATGTTGGTGAGAACGAGGGAGCAAAATTCTGGCTGTCCATTATCAACGGATTAAAAAATCGTGGTATACAGGACATATTGATTGCATGTGTTGACGGATTGAATGGCTTTCCCCAGGCGATTGAGGCAGTATATCCAGAAACGGAAATCCAGCAATGCATCATACATCAGATTCGGAATACAACCAAATATGTATCCTACAAAGATCTGAAAAAGCTTATGGCAGACCTGAAACTTGTTTATGCAGCACCAGATGAAGCTGCCGCATTAGAGGAACTGGAGTCGTTTGGAGAAAAATGGAACGGTAAGTATCCTAAAATTTATAAATCATGGAGTGACCGCTGGCCAACGCTTTCGACATATTTCAAATATCCGGATGAAGTTCGCAAACTCATTTATACGACAAATGCTATTGAAGGCTTCAACCGCCAGCTTCGTAAAGTAACCAAAAGCAAGACCGTATTCCCAAGCGATGACAGTCTGTTAAAAATGCTTTATCTGGCTACCATGGATATCACGAAAAAATGGACCGGGCGTCGCAGGGATTGGGCTCAAATACGCGCCCAGCTAGAAATATATTTCGAAGAACGATTGGAAAAATTGGAACCTTAAAAATCTGAGAACTTTTGCAGGTTCTATTTGACATACCCAATTTTTTTTGTATAATGCAGTTAAGAGCAGAGAACCAAAATCTGGTCTCTGCTCTTAGTAACTATCAACAAATCTTATATCAGTTTTTTGAGTTTACACAAAACTTGAAACAGTCTCAAGCAACCCCGCAAGGCGCTTCCTCTTTTATTATTGAAGTTCGTTCAATCGGTTTTCTACGATTTTTTTAATCACTTCATCACTCATCATGGATGTGTCTTTTTGGGTTTCCTCAAGCAACTGTTTTTCTTTCTTTGTATCACCGGTTTTTTCGTAATACAAACGAAGAAGAATAAAGCGATTGTCTTGTCTGGTAGAATCCAAATTTTGGGTAGGTGGAAACAGCGTATCAATGTCAGAAAGAATATGGTCAAATTTACCATTGTTTATGGCAGTAGATATACGGAAAAATTCCGTTTGCTCTTTCTGACTGATTTTATTTGATTGCGTATCTTCTGGCATGAAACAGGAAACTGCCAAAAGAACTAGTGTCAAAATACCGGTACCCCACACAATTATGCGAAGTGGTTTTGAAATGTTTTTTTTCCGTTTGTGACGGAACAAGTAAATGATCATTAAGATAAGAAAAATTGTAAGTGATATGAAACAATAAATCCACATCATAATTTTGAATCCTCCTTAATTAATTGTCTCAACCGGCGTTCGGTATATCCGTATTTCTTCGCCAAATCAGAGAGTGAATGAGTGCCGAGCTGCCGTTCCACTTCTTTTACGACATATTGAACAGAATATAGACGCTGGGGAAGTGTGATTTGCTGACCGCGATAGTGCTTATGTAATAAAATCGTATTTTCAATTCCGATGATTTCGGCGATACACGCATAATCGCCGGCAAGGTCATTTGGTGTAATTTCGCTCGCTTCATCGGAAAGTGCTTCTGCTGCATATTCCATTTTTTTCCTCCTTATTATCCCATGTAACATAGAGTAGCACATTTGCATGAGCATTTACATGAGAATATTTCCTTGAAAAATACAACATAAATTTCCTTGCAAAGAACCATGTATTTTACAAGAATAAGGATATGAAATTTTCTTTCGTCTGTGGTGTCCTGACAGTCGACTTTTATTAGGCAAGTGATAAAAAGGTGAGCAGGGCAAAAAGATAGAGGCACACTGCCAGAATCATTTTCCACAAAGTAGCGCTGCGAAATCCTGGAATTTTTCTGAGAAAACGGATGTCAGCAGGGGTGTCTTCCGGTAAAACGGCATCGAGTTGTTTGTAAATCTGATGACAGTTTAAATATCGTTTTTTGGCAGAAATCTGTGTGCACTTGGTTACAATTTTTCGCAGACGTCTGTCTTTTGGAAGCGCCTCTTTTGGCATTTTTCCGGTTGTCATCTGATTGATGAGTACACCGAGTGCGTAGATGTCGGTCCGAGCGTCGGATTGCGTAAACCCGAACTGCTCCGGTGCAGCGTAGCCGGGTGTTCCAAGAATCTGGGTGTCATTTGTCTGATTTTTCTTTACCTCGCGTAAAATTCCGGGGTCAACCAGATACGCTTTTTTCTCCTCGGAAATAATAACATTGGCGGGGGTGACATCACGGTGAATCATATTGTGCTTGTGAAACCACTGTAAACCCTGGCATAAATCCATTGCATAACGGATTACTTCATCTTTTGAAAATGGACCTTGCAGATAAAGATGTTCTTCCACGCTTTCCCCACGAATCCATTCTTCATTGATATAGAAGTGTCCCTCTTTTTCGTAGACGGAGTAAACTGTAACAATGGCAGGAGAGGGGGAGTGCTGCTGGTACTCATAGAACTGTTTTATGACCGGATACTGTTCTGGCGTGATTTCCTTTCGCACATAATAAAACCCGTCCTGTTCTACAAGTTCTGTCAGGCGGTCAGAGGCGGTATTTAATTTCGCGATGACGATTTCGTTTGCCGATTTTTTTGTTTCCATAAAAAACTCCCTATTGTCGTATTTGTATTATTTTATTCAGCTCTTGTATTATCTCATAATTTGCAGGAACACGTCAATTAATGATTGCAAAAATCGAGTGTAAATGGTTTAATTAGTTCAGATGATAAATGAGGTGTGTGAAATGAAAAATAATTATAAAATGACAATGTATGCCTGCTTTATTGGTTATATCGTGCAAGCGGTGGTGAATAGCTTTGTCCCGCTTTTATTTGTGACCTTTCAGACGGAGTATCATATTCCACTGACACAAATTACGCTGTTAATCACGGTGAACTTCGTGATTCAATTAGTGGTTGATCTATTGTCAGCCGGTTTTGTTGACAAAATCGGATATCGGGCATCAGCTATTATTGCGCACGCTTGTGCGGGAACCGGTATTTTTCTGCTTACGATTTTGCCGGAATTGTTTTCAAATCCATTTTACGGCATTTTGCTTGCCGTTATGGTTTATGCCATCGGCGGCGGTTTGATTGAAGTTTTGATTAGTCCGATTCTTGAGGCGTGTCCGACGGATAATAAAGAATCAGCCATGAGTTTGTTACATTCATTTTACTGTTGGGGATGTACCGGTGTTGTTTTGTTGTCCACACTTTTTTTTGCTGTGTTTGGAACATCGCATTGGAAGATTCTTGCCCTAATCTGGGTGCTTTTGCCGACAGCTAATTTAATTTTGTTTACGAAAGTTCCTATTTACAGCCTTCATGAAGAAGGGGAGAGTGGGATGTCAATTTCTGAACTGTTTCGAGTAAAGGTGTTTTGGCTTTTGATGGCGATGATGCTCTGCGCCGGTGCGTCGGAACAGGCAGTGAGCCAGTGGGCATCCACATTTGCTGAAAAAGGACTTCATATCCAGAAGACAGTGGGGGATTTGGTCGGACCGATGATGTTTTCTGTTTTGATGGGATTGTCGCGTTTGATTTATGGAAAATACGGTGAAAAACTTAATTTAGACCGATTTATGAAAGGAAGCTGTGTACTGTGCGTTGCTTCGTATTTGTGCATTTCCCTTGTGCCGGTTCCGATAGTTGGACTGATTGGTTGTGCGATCTGTGGATTTTCTGTGGGAATTATGTGGCCGGGGACTTTCAGTAAGGCATCGGCAGCTATAAAAAGAGGAGGGACGGTCCTGTTTGCAATGCTTGCACTTGCCGGAGACTTAGGATGCTCCGGAGGACCGACCCTCGTTGGATTTGTTTCCAGTGCGTTTTCCGGTAATCTGCGCCTGGGAATATTAACTGCTATTGTTTTTCCGGTATTATTACTTGCCGGATTATGTACTTTTTCACGGTTAGTCGTTAAAAATGTTGATTAACTCAGAGAATGTGTCTGTGATTCCCTGAACGGATTCTTCAATGTTATTGTAAATAGCAGCGGACTGTTCGGCTAAATCCTGCATGCTGTTTGCAACAACGGCAAATCCGGCACCGGCTTCGCCATTTCTGGCAGCTTCAATACTTGCATTCAGAGAAAGCATACGCTGTTTGCTGGAAATTGCTTTCAACTGGCTGGTGTCTTTGTTAATGACATCGACAAAGGAGGCTGACTCCTGCGTTTTTTCCTGCAATGCATGAAGCATGGAAGCATTTGTGTATTTGTAGTATTCCAGATTGACTAACTGGTTTACAATTAATTCCAAAAGATTGGCGGCAGCTCGGATTTTCTCCTCGGAACTGATTGGCACTTTATTAAGTGCGGCAATATACTCGTCCTCATCAATGCCAAGTTCTTTGGCAACTTCATCAATGTGGCTTTCTCCAAACAGCGAAATTCTCTTACCGCAATCAGGACACTCGAAATAGCTGTAGTTCTCTACTACTCCAAGTACCGGAATATGCATCATTCCTGCCATATTGTATGCTTTTTTAACGATCATCTGTACCAGTTCCTGCGGAGAGGTAACGATCACGATACCGTCGACCGGAAGTGACTGGAATACCGTAAGTGGTACGTCACCTGTTCCTGGCGGCATATCGACAAATAAATAATCCACATCTCCCCATACGGTCTCATTCCAGAACTGTTTTACCACACCTGCGATCACAGGTCCTCTCCAGATAACCGGATCTTCCTCATTGTCCAAAAGCAGATTGACAGACATTACTTTGATACCGTTTTCTGCTTCTAACGGGATCATTCCCTCCTCGGTACCGACAACCTGACCATGTACACCGAGCATTTTCGGGATGGACGGTCCTGTGATATCCGCGTCCATGATTCCCACTTTATAACCAGCCTGTTTCATGGCGCATGCAAGTGATGCAGTCACGAAAGACTTTCCTACACCGCCTTTTCCACTGACAACGCCAATTACTTTCTTTACATTCGAAGATGGATTCATCGGCTCTTTTGCGATTCCGTTTCCACCTTTTGCCTTGCTCGGACAGCCCTCACAGCTCTCCCTGCTGCAGCTTGATGCGCTGCTGCAACTACTATTCTCTGCCATGTCTCATACACTCCTTTTATCTTTATTCATTCTTACAGACATTTTTTATTCTGCCCTGTCTTATCTGCCTGATTCCTGTTCCCGCTTTTTAAATATCTCCTGCAGTGACTCCGTATACGGTGCTCTTGCAATTCCGTATTCTGTGACGATGCCCGCGATCAATTCATGATCTGTCACATCGAATGCCGGGTTGAACACTTTGATGCCCTCCGGTGCCATGCGCTCTTTGTACCACATCTCGGTCACTTCCTCCGCCGGACGCTGTTCAATGTGAATATCAGCTCCCGTCCTGGTGTTCAGATCAATCGTTGAGGTCGGCGCACAGATATAAACCGGGACGTTATAATATTTTGCCACCGCAGCAACCACGGAGGTTCCGATCTTGTTTGCCGTATCACCGTTTGCCGCCACACGGTCACAGCCGACAAATACCGCATTGACCCAGCCGTTTTTCATGACGGTTGCAGACATATTATCACAGATCAATGTGACATCCACTCCTGAGGACTGCAGCTCGAATGCTGTCAGCCTGGCTCCCTGTAACAGCGGCCTTGTCTCATCTGCAAATACTTTAAAGTGATATCCCTTTTCCTCTCCAAGATAGATCGGTGCTGTCGCTGTGCCATATTTGCTGGTGGCAAGCTGACCTGCATTGCAGTGTGTCAGGATGCCGTCTCCCGGTTTCACTAACGTCAGACCGTACTCTCCGATCTTTTTGCAGACACGGATATCCTCCTGCCAGATCTCGACTGCCTCCGCTTTGAGGTATTCTTTAATCTTTGACACATCTTCACCGGCATGTGCCTCTAAAACACCCTGCATACGGTTCAGTGCCCAGCTTAAATTGACCGCCGTCGGTCTTGCAGAATCTAAATACTCTTTTTGTTTTACAAACTCTTCATGAAAAGTATCATAATCTGATGCACTGCTCTGTTTTGCCAGAAGATAGATTCCAAATGCCGCTGCAACTCCGATTGCCGGAGCACCTCTTACCCTGAGCAGGTAAATGGCATCCCAGATCTCTTCCGCTGTCTTTAATGCAATCAGTTCTATGCTTCCCGGCAGCTTTGTCTGGTCAATGATAATGATCGCATTATTTTCATCATCCAGGCGCACCGTATCATAATTCATGATATTGTCATTTTCTTTCTTTTGCTGCATATGAATGACCAATGCCTTTCCTGTTTCTTTTTACACTTCTTTCTATTATACACGCTAAAGATATGATTTTAAAGCCTGCATACGGTACTTTTTAAGATACACAAAAAAGAAGACAGCATCTGCCCTCTGACATTATCTGCCCTCTTCTTTCAATGTCCACTTTCTTCCCTCTGTTTTTATGTACTGCTTTTTCCTCCAAAAAACCTTGAAAAGATCGAAAGTCTCCGCTTTTTTACCTCTTCTTTTTTCGGAAATCTCTCTTCCTCCGAATAATCCGGCACCCAGTCGATGTAAAATAAACGGTCATCCACATCCGTCCTTCCGTTAAAATGCCGGCACATATCCTTGATCACTTCCATCATGGCATCTGCTATCTTCTCCGCATCCTGCGCCATACGGTCACAAAACTCCATTCCGCGGTCCGGTCCCTCTTCTCCCCAGATGCAGTCATCACCGAGTACTCTCAATTTATTCAGACGATCTCTCTGATCCTTGACCATGCTAAAAAAACGACTCACTAAAACATTATGCTCTTCTTTATCCGTATAACACAAAAATTCCTCTAACAATGTACCTTCCGGGAAACCAATCTCGTAATAATCATTGTAAAAACGGCAGATCCGTTCTGCTGTTTTCCGGAACAGGATTCCGCTCTGCTGCGGCTCCTTCCAATAATGTGCTTCTGCATCCACAAGTTCTTTGTAGATCTCATCGTATGCCGCCTTGATTTTCGGATCTTTTATCTCACATTCCATCATAAAGTCAAAATTCATTCCCGTCTTCCTCCGCAAAGTTCACTCCAAATCACATTCTTTAAGCGTCTCGTCAGCGATGTTGTTCCCGCATCCTTAAGCTGCATGGTAAGAAGCATCGTAAGCCGGTCTTTCGGGCTGTTGCAAAAATATGCCCCAAGCCAGCCATCCCAGCCGTATTCTCCTATGGAAGTAAACATCGGAGATTTTCCCGGCTCTTTCTGGATTCTCAAAAGGTTTGCATAGGTATATCCGCGGATACCCTCCCAGCACTGGTCTAACACTTCCTGCTGCCATGACATGAGCGAGCCGTTTGTCATGTAATGTACTGTCTGCGGTTTTAAGATCTGTTTTCCCTGATAAGAACCTTCCTGCAGTAACATGGCTGCAAACTTTGCGTAATCGTCCAGTGTAGAGACCAGTCCTGCACCGCCAGATTCAAACGCCGGTACCTGTTTCATCGCATTCATGATACCAAGATGATTTTCCGTATAAAGTTCTAATCCCTGTTCCGTCCTCTGGTATACTTTTGCAAGGCGCTCCTGCTTGTTCTCTGGTACATAAAATGCAGTATCTTCCATGTCAAGTGGTTCAAAAAATTCTTCTTTCAGAAATTCGCCAAAAGTTTTTCCGCTGATGACCTCAATAACCGCCCCAAGCACATCTGCAGAGGTTCCATACTGGAAACTCTCTCCCGGCTGGAACTGAAGCGGTATCAATCCAAGACGGTTTGCAACCTCCTGCGTTGTCATCGCATCCTCCAGATATAAATGTTCTTTGATCCTGTCAAAGAGCTTTTCCGTCTCCATGGAGCAGACACTTGTGACATCCCCGCCGTACATCAGACCGGATGTCATGTTAAGCAGATCACAGATCCTCACCGGCCGGACCGTCGGCACAAGTTTTCCGCCTGATGCCACGATCGCATTGTGAAATCCCGGCAAAAATTCTTCCACGAAAGCTCCTGGATCAAGCAGCCCGCGTTCCATCAAAAGCATGGCAGCCGCAGACGTGACCGGTTTTGTCATGGAATACAGCCTCGCGATCGTATCCCGTTCGTATTTTTTACCAGCTTCAATGTCTGCATAACCGTCGGCTGCAAATGCCATTTCCTGTCCATCCCGGATCACCACAATATTTGCTCCGGCAATCTCTTCTTTTTCCACTGCTGTCTCTATCAGCCGTTCTAACTTCTGACTTAATTCCTTCATATTCCAAACCCTTTTCCCTGACATATCTCTCTTTTACGCAAGCAATTCTCTTAAATCCTTCTCCTCTGCACTTACAGACCCCTGGATCATTGCAGCACTTCCGCCACCTCTTGCACCTGTTTTTTCACGCAGCAGTGTGGCGATCTCTCTGCAGTCTTTTGTTTTACTTCCTATAATAAAATTATAACCGCCCTCTTCTTTTTCCACAAAAATGCCGCAGATCCCGGCATGCGTTTCCACAAGTCCATTGATGGCGTTACGCATGACCGGAGTATCCAGATCCGTTTCAAATAAAAGTACATTTTCCTGATCCGCCGGGATCTCTTTCATCTTCTGCTCCACCAGCTTTTGCTTTGCCTGCGCCAGCTTATATTTCAGATCCTGGTTGGACTGTTTTAATTTTTCCACAAGTTCTGGCAATAACTCCTGATTGGCGGAAAGTGTACCGGAGATAGAAGAAATTACCTGTGATTTTTTCCGTTCTTCCTCCAGTGCACGGAACCCACTCAAGATACTGATTCTGACACCACCTTTATAATTAGAAAGACTCTGTACGTTGAGCATGCCGATCTCACCGGTTTTCTTCACATGTGGTGCACAGCATGCACACACATCCACACCAGGGATTGTCACAATGCGCACCTGTCCTTCGATTTCGATCTTGCTGCGGTAATCAAGTGTTTTCAATTCTTCTTTTGACGGATAGGTAATCTCGACCGGAAGATTTTTCACGATCACTTCGTTGACTGCCGTCTCAACTTCACGTACCTCATCCGCAGTTAAAACACCGTTAAAATCCATCGTGACGATATTGTCGCTCAGATGAAACCCGACATTGTCATATCCAAATCTGCTGTGTACAATCCCGGAAAAAATATGTTCTCCGGAATGCTGCTGCATATTATTAAAACGGTGTGTCCAGTCAATGATCCCGTGTACGGTCTCCCCAACGGCAAGCGGTTCTTTTAAGCTGTGTGTGATCACATCTTTTTTGATCTGCACATCCGTCACTTCGATGCCATCTATCGTCCCTTTATCCGGACTCTGTCCGCCCTCTTCCGGGAAGAAAAGTGTACGGTCCAAAATCACATGATAACCGCTCTCCTTCTTCTCCTGGTATGCTTCACAGGATATAACCTTTGCATCAAACTCCACCGCATATGCATCCTGGTCGTATAATTTTTCTGTCATGCTTTTCCTCTTTTCCTACTGTAATACTGGCGTAAAATCCTCAGTGTCTCCGCAGAAAAGTCCTCCTAAAGAAGCTGCGATCTTGTTCATCGCCTTCTTTGCAGTCTCAAATTCTTCCGGTTTTAAAGTGACTAGAAATACATTTTCACAGCCATGTTGCTTTGCAAATGCTGCCGTGATTTCATCTTTTGCCGGAATCTTTGTCCATTCGATATCAAGTGTTGCCCCGTCATTTAATCCTATTTCCAGTACTCCTGCATCTTCCCAGATCTCTACCTCATAATCGTCTGTCAGTACCTCATAAATGCTGCGCACCGTCACATTTGCAGGTGCAAAATATAACCATTCTCCCGGTGCAGTGCTCTTTTCTTTTTTAATTTTCTCCGGTTTACTCTGCCGTTTCATCGGATTTCCCTCCGTTTCCTGCTCTACGCTTTAGTATAGCATAATCTGACATTTTTTCTACTTATATTTCCATCTTTTTCTTATATAATGACATGTATACAGTATATGAAAACATACAGGAGGCACACAGTATGGAAGCATCAAATGTTTATTTCACATCTTTTAAGGCAACGGAGCATGAGAATCTGCTCCAGAAACTGCATCGTCTTATGAAAACTGCGGGGTTTGAGACGATCGATTTTACCGACAAATACGCTGCGATCAAAATCCATTTTGAATGGAAGAGCTGCATTGCGCATGCTGTTAAGATTGGACTTGGAAGTGATCAGTATAATTTGATTACGATTTAGCTAGAGTTTTTTGTAGATTCGTGGGCAAAAGGCGGTCACAGCCGTTAGTCTGTGACCACCTTTTTCTATTTACTGCAGATGCCTATGCTTCTGCTTCTTTCGCATTATCTAATGCGATCAGTTTGGAGATGATCTCCTCGCAGATCTGGGTGACGTTTTTTCCATCTGTGGCAACGGTGATGTCCGCGACTGCTTCATAACGGTCTTTTCGTTTATCCATAAGACCGCTGATGAATTCAACGTTCATGTTATTGTTTAAGATCGGGCGCTCGTCGCTGTCTTTGACACGCTCGTAGATAGTTTCCGGTTTTGCGGTGAGTAATACGACACGTCCATTCTTTTTCATGTGATCGGTGTTTTCTTCTCTCATGACGACACCACCACCACAGGATACTATCGTCTGTTTTCTTTTCTGCAGCTCGATTAAGGTGTTGCTCTCTAAGTTACGGAAGTATGCCTCACCGTATTCGTCAAAAATCTCAGAAATGGACATGCCCTGTTTTTCTACGATCATCTGGTCCATCTCCACGCGGTCCATCTCAAGTTTATCTTTCAGTTCTCCGGCGATCGTACTCTTTCCGGCTCCCATGAATCCTATCAGGAAGATGTTGTAGTCAAACAGACTCTTTGCCTGGATACGGCGGCTGTTTTTCATGATATATTTGAAAATATCAAGGATCTCTTCCTCGAACTCATTGTCACCGAGTTTGTTCTTTAATGCATCGGTCTGTTTCTTCTCCTGTTCCGGCTGTAAGATTGGAATACCGGTTGCTTTCTTATAAGAAATAATTTCCTGTATATATGACATTCGAACTGCAAGCTGTTCGATGATGATATCATCACATTCTCCAATTTTCTCACGGATCGCTTCTATCTTATCCATTATAATCCTCCCTGTTTTCCGAAGAAAAATGCAATTTTACTCTGTAAAATCTGACCTCTGGTGAGCAGAGGATTTTCCTCCCTGTTTTATAAAAAGCATTATAACAAGATGTGACACATTCCGCAAGCAAAATATTTTAGCACTTTAAAGTATTTATGTTTTAAAGTGTATAATATCATTTCCGACATGTTTTCTACTCGATCACACCTTTCATATCGCCAAGATATGCATCGACCAGATCCTCTGATACATTTTTTTCAATTGACTCATATACCGGCTTGCAGAGTTCTCTGATCTGTTCATGCATTTCATCATTCAATGAAATAATCTGTGTACCGCTTTCCTCGATTGTCTGGATACGGGATGCGATACGCTCATCCGACTGCTCTCTCGCATATTCTTTCGCTGTCTCCGCAGCCTCTCTGATGATTTCCTGCTGCTCGCCGGTCAGTCCTTCAAAAAACTCATCACTGACGATCAGTGAGATCAGATGCGGCAGATGGTTTGTCTCCACGACATAATCCTGCTGCTCATATAATTTATTAGAAACAATGACCTCATACGGATTTTCCTGCGCATCGATGGTTCCCTGCTGCAGTCCGATATACACCTCGGAAAATGTCATCGGTGTCGGGCTGGCACCAAGCGCTTTCCAATATGCCATGTGATAGGAATTTTCCATGGTACGGATCTTCTGTCCCTTAAAATCAGAGATTGACTGCACATTGCGGTTTGTGGTCATCACACGGAATCCCTGGTCGGCATATCCTAAAAGGACATATCCGGCATCCCCGTATACCTGCTGCATCATGGAAAGGAAATCCGGGTTATCCACATGTTCCCGCACTTCGTCGATCGTTTCAAACACTGCCGGCATATCAAATACTGCAACATCCGGCATAAAAGTCACCTGCGGTGCCGTATTTTGTACCACAAACGGGATATCACCCTCTTTACAGGACTCTAACAACTCTCTGTCTCCGCCAAGTACACTGTTTGGATAAACAGAAATCAGCATCATCCCGCCGCTCAAACGCTCTACTTCCTCCGCAAATTTTTCTGCATAGATCTGTGTGACTGTATCCTCCGGGCTTGAACTTCCAAGCGGCCACGCATAACGCTGCACTTTTGCCTGATCCTGTGTATCTTTATTCCCGCAGCCACTTGCAAAAAGTACTGCCCCTGCAAGGAAACCGCATAATATCTTTTTCTTACAATTCTTCAAGTTTTCGCCCTCCTTATTAAAGCAGACAGAGACTGATTGCCGGAATAAATGTGATCAGAAGCAGTGCAAGCATGAAATATCCGATCATCGGCATTGCCTTCTTTGCGATCTGCATCATCGGCACATTGGTAAGCGAACTTGCCACAAACAGGTTGACGCCGACCGGAGGTGTGACAAATCCAACCGCAAGGTTTACGATCACCATGACACCGAAATGGATTGGATTCATTCCGACATGTTCCACGATCGGCAGTAAGATCGGACTTAAGATCAGAATCGCCGGGGTCGTATCCATGACCATACCAACAATCAGAAGTACCACGTTGATGACAAGAAGCAGTACGATCTCATTGGAGAAATGTGTCATGATCCATGCACTGACATCCTGCGGTACCTGCATCAGCGTGAGCACACGCGAAAACGCGGTTGATGTTGCAAGGATAAATAAGATCGGTGCATAGGTTTTCATCGCCTCCACCATAATGCCCCAGATCTGTTTTACTTTAATAGATTTGTAAATAAACAGACTGACAAACAGGGAGTAAAATACGGAGATGACAGCCGCCTCCGTCGGGGATGCCACACCGGAATAAATACAGCCAAGCACGATCACGGGGCTTAAGAGCGCCCAGATACTCTCTTTTAAAATGTTAACGAATCCTTTTGTTTTGAGCTGATCCATTTTCGCCTGGATCTTCTCTCTGTCCTCACCGTGACGGCGGCAGTAATAATATGCGTAAAAGATCAGCAGTGCACTGATCATCATGCCCGGTACGATACCTGCCAAAAACAGGTCACTGACTGATTCACCGGTCGCCATCGCATACATGATAAACGGGATACTCGGCGGGATGATAACGCCAAGACCGCCCGCCACCGCAACGATCGCCGTGGAAAAATCTTTTTCATAGCCAAGTTCGATCAAAAGCGGAATCGTCATACTTCCGACCGCAGCAACGGTCGCCGGTGCAGAACCTGAAATTGCTCCATAAAACAGACAGGTAATGATCACTGCACATGGTATTCCCGCTCTTTTGTTTCCAAGGAAATATACAAATACATCAAATAATTTTTCTGAAATCTTGCCGTGTGCCATGAGGATTCCCGCAAGCACAAACATCGGCACTGCAAGTAACGGGAAACTGTCGATTCCTCCGACCATGGAACGGATGACATACCCTGCACTTGCCGTAAATGAAGCGTCAAATGCGCCCGGCAGCACAGCCACAATTCCAAGTGAAATAGAGATCGGAATTGCAATGATAAGACATATGGCAAAAATAATAAAAACAACAACTGCTGACATCTATTTCTCCTTTCCCACTGTAACACCTGATTTGTCCATATTTGCAGCATCCGCATGCTCCGGATTTTCAACGACTGCCTCCTCGATCACAGAGGCAATATCGCCCTCTTCTAACGGTTTCTTTTCTTTTCCAAGTAAAATGCGCCACTCACCAAACCAGCGCTGTACGATGCGGAACGCTGTTAAAATAAAACAGAAAAACGGGGCTGACTGCACATAATACATTGGCAGACCACACGCCGGGCTGACCTGTCCGCTCTCTATCGTTGCTTTTAAATATAGAAAGGAGAAAGGGATCAGATAGACAAAAAATGCAAACTCTACCGTGAGATTCGTAATCTTAAAAATCGTTTTTCCACGTTTCGGAAACATTTTGATGAACTGATCAACTTTGATTGAAATGCATTTTCTGGTACAGAGACTTACACTTAAAAATGCAGACCATATAAACAGATATCTGGTGATCTCCTCCGACCACGAAAGCGATACTCCAAGAATATATCTGGAAAATACCTGACACCCCATAATTAACGTCATAGCCGCTAACATGAGAACCATCAGGATTTCTTCAAGACTTTCGTCTATGACATGAATAAACTTTTTCATGCAGCCTTTTCTCCTTCCCTCGTATAACTTTTTTGACATACAGATTCGCTCATTTATTATTATATCCTATCAGATTTCTCTGGTTTTTTTCAAATTTGATTTCCTGTGAATTAAAAAACCGGGTGTCAAAAGACACTTCATTTGACATCCGGTTTTTGTTACTTATGAGAATTGTCTCGATACGGGACATCCTTTTCAAAAATACGCTTATTACATACTCTCATGGATCAGATTTAAAACAGTATTTAAATCTGCTGCGTTCATCTGTCCCGGTGCAGATGCTTTTCCAACTGCGCCAAAGGTCAGTGCAGAACCGAATACTTCACCACACAGACGGCTGATCAAACCGGTTCCTGCCATAGACATAGTGATGATCGGTCTGTCTGCATATTCAGATACCATCTCTTCCGTTGCTGCAAGAAGTGTTAAGACATCTTTTTTGTTCTGCGGCATTACAGCGATCTTCGGGATATCAGCATCTAATTCCTGCATTTTGCGGAGACGTCCAACGATATCATCTTTGTCCGGTGTCTTGTCAAAATCATGGTTAGAAGCGACAACTGCCACACCCGCTTCATGTGCAGCTTCGATGATCTCTTTCACATAAGAATCACCTGTGAAAGCTTCCACGTCAACTAAGTCAACCAGTCCGGTTGCTGCTGCTTTTTTGTTTAACTCTACATAAACATCCGGCTCGATTGCTTTCTCGCCACCCTCTTTTGAGGTACGGAAAGTGAACAGGATCGGTGTATTACCAAGTGCCGGGCGCAGATCTTTTAACACGTCCTCTACCTGAGCGAAATCGAACACGCCGTCAAACCAGTCAACACGCCACTCAACAACGTCCATCTTTACATCTGCAAAAGACTTTGCTGCTGCAAGGATCTCTTCTTTTGTTTTGCCAACGATCGGTACGCAGATTTTTGGTACGCCTTCACCGATTTTCACACCACGAACTTCTACATATGAACTCATTATTTTTCCTCCTGTTTTTACTTTAATAGATCTTCTCCTAATTATCTGCCTGTGCCTGCTCAACCATACTTGTGTAACGAAGGTTTACAAATAATCCCAGTACCACACCGATTGTTGTCAGCACGATATTCATAACCATAACCTGTGAAGGCTGCATTTTGGATGCTGCTGTCAGGATCGTGTAGTTACACAGAGAAGATGCGATCATAACCAGTGCAGTTACCGTTCCTTTGATTTTCGGGAAAAGCATGTTGCAGACTGATGTAGCGATCTGAAGTAATCCGCCTGCGCCTGCCCAGCCGATTAAGAATGCACCTGCGATCATAAGAGGCTGGCTCTTTCCGACTAATACAACAACCAGAGTAGCCAGACAGATTACCGGATAGATCAGAATAAATCTGACGTCTTTAATTTTTCTTGTCAGCAATGCAGTTACGATCAAAGCAAGCATGGTTCCTGCGGAATAG
>ENA-OPWR01000952-OPWR01000952.1-human-gut-metagenome-genome-assembly--contig:-NODE-952-length-23935-cov-4.568928_pt1 | contig 23935 bp, 23 predicted proteins | sample MGYA00241507_ERZ502006 | MGnify/ENA primary metagenome ERZ502006 (study PRJEB25962, sample SAMEA2043041) | human gut metagenome | biome: human gut; feature: human-associated habitat; material: faeces...
AGAGGTAGTCAGCGTGAACGCCCAATCCTTGAACTGCTGCGCTACCCAGTCATACGGCTCGGCATACTCCCGCTGGAAGCTCATATTCTTCGCCATTGGTTCCTCCATGAAGGTCATCGTCAGGGCAATCATCGTTCTCTCCCTGGAGACATTCCAGTTGGATTCTACGCCCTTTTTCACTACATCCAATTTGTCAAAGGGATAGAACAGCGCAAGGTAGTCCTCTGTTTCCATGGATTCCTCTTTGATAAAATGATTTTTCGGCAGATAAACCGCTTCATAATCCATAAAGGACGGCATGGTAGGCAAAGCCGTCATCAGCCCCAACAGACCGTAATGGGTCACAAAGGCCAGAATTGCCTTTTCCACCTCGTCCTCCGACCTGCGGTTCATCATCAACATCCCCACATTCAGCGCCTCCAGCACCATCTCGGGGGACTCCTTCAGCGGGGTATAAACATCGGGCTTTGCCGCCTTTTTCGGCATGATATAGCGTTTTCCGTCCTTGCCGGTCTTGATCTCATAGCGGTCATACCGCACCCAATGGGAACGGGACTGCGCAAACAGATTGTTCATGACGCTGTTCCTCTCAATTCGTAATCTATCTATATATTAACCATATTACTATTGTATCAACCGTCCTTGATATCGTCAAAGGCGGCTTTCTTTTTTCTCGGAAAAGGAATTGCCAGTATATCGCGTGAAACGACACAAGACGTTGGCTGTCCGCATTGCCGAGCTGACGGAAGATTTAGAGGAACTGTGTTCCGAAAAGGCGCTTCTTTTGCAAAAATTTGAGTATGCGGAGGATGCAGGTGCAGAGGCGTTCCGCGAGGATATTGCCATCATGGAGTCCGGTCTGAAAAGGCTGGAGGCACAGGAGCAAAAATACGCTGCTGAATTAGATAAGGTTCTGGCTGAATATGCCGAGCTGAAAGCGCAGGCCGTGGATCTTGACCCGGTGGAGTTGCACGATGCACGGCAGGCCATCCTTCCTGAAAAGGAGCTAAATGCCGTCGAACAGCTACAGCGTGCTTACGGGGATAAGTACCGCCCGCTTGCTATGCTCGACAGCAAACGAAAGGCATCCGGGTTGCTTCACGAATATGCAGACGAACAGGCCGTACAAAAGCTGAAACGAGCGCAACAGCAGAAAATTCAGTCCGAACACACTCCCCCCAAATCAAAGAAAAAACGAATCGACTTTGAACGTTAAGCTACGATTAGATGCAACATTTTTTACGGACAAGAGAAATCGTCATAACACAATTAGCGAGGCCGGCCATGTGCGAACACTGGCCGGCCTCATAGCGTTATTCTATTTTCATCATGCGGTATCCCACACCAATATGTGTTTGAATATATTGTGGAGACTCCTCTGTTGGCTCCAGTTTTTTTCGCAATGTTGCCATAAATACCCGCAGCGAAGCCACATCGTTATCCCAACTGCGGCCCCAGATATTTTGTGTGATAAAGGTATGGGTCAGTACCTTGCCGACATTCTTGGACAGCAAACATAACAGCTTATACTCAATGGGTGTCAGGTGAAGTTCGTTTTCATCCAGATAAGCGCATCCCCCGGCATAATCCACTTTCAACTTACCATTCACAAATACAGAACTGGCAGTAAACATCTCTGCCGTCATCAGAGAGAGTCTTCGCTGCGTCACCCGAAGTCGTGCCAGCAGTTCTTCTACCGAAAAAGGCTTTGTCAAATAATCGTCCGCTCCGGCATCCAGTGCCTTGATTTTATCGTTATCCTCGCTTCGGGCGCTGATTACAATAATCGGAACATTGGACCAAGAGCGAACCGTTTGAATGACTTGAACGCCATCCATATCCGGCAAGCCCAAATCCAGTAAGATGATTTCAGGATTGTGCGATGTGGCCTCCATAATGGCTGCCGAGCCATTAGGTGCTACCACATAACGATAATCATTTGTTTTTAAAGTGGTCGTAATGAGATTTCGTACAGATGGGTCATCCTCAACCACTAATATCAAAGGTTTATTCATGAAGTTCTACCTCCCCTGCAGGTAATGTAAATTTAAAAGCAGTGCCATTTGGCTGATTGTCTGATACGGAAATCGTGCCGCCGTGGGCGGTTACAATGGACTTACAGAGGGACAGCCCCAATCCAAGGCTTCTGCGGCTGTCGACCACTTTATTGGCCCCACTATAAAACATATCGAAAATACGGGGTTTCTGCTCATCGGGAATCCCAGGGCCGTTGTCGGAAACGGAAACCGTGACCCATTGCTCTTTTTGATCGGTGTGTATTTCAATTACTGAACCGACAGGGGTATATTTGATGGCGTTGTCAACCAAATTGATAATCACCTGAACGATCAGCTTCGCGTCAATGTGGGCAAGGATAAAGTCTTTACCGCTGGTCACACGAATGGTGTGTTCTTTACTTTTTCTGTTGATGTGCTTCAGCGCTTCAGAAACGACCTCATCCATGAGTTCGATACTCCGAGTTAGATTGACCTGTCCGCCCTCAATTCGTGTGACTGCTAACAAATTTTCAACCAGATTGATTAGCCACATGGAATCGTCATAAATATCAGTAAAGGTCTGCTCCCGTAGTGCATCGTCCATTTTTTTATAATTTGCAAGCAAATTGTCTGCACTGCCGGAAATCGCTGTCAAAGGCGTCCGAAGATCATGGGAGATTGCCCGCAGCAGGTTGGTACGAAGTTGTTCATTTTGTGCCAGGACAGCCGCTTCCTCCTTCTCCTTGGCATTTTTGATGTTTTCCAGCGCCAATGCGCACTCGCCAAGAATGGAAAGAAGCACGCTATTTTCAAAAGAGTCCAATGGAGTACCGTTCACAGCAATACCAGCTACTCCATATACATTCTGGTTAACCCGAATCGCAAGGTATAGACACTTTGCACTGGATAATGTATCAGTCGCTGCTCCTGCGTGTTTGTTATTTCGGAAGGCCCAATCGGCGACTGCTTTCTCATTCTCAGAAATTAAATTCTCTTGAGTGCTATTAACAGTACGAAAAACGTTGGGGGTGGCAAGTTCTTTACCATCAGACAAGTAGACGACGATATCTTTTTTCAGCAACTTCATGAGTTGCCCTGCCGTAGCGGTGATTACCGCATTCTCATCCTGCTCTTTTTGCAGAAGCTGGTTGGTTTCAAAAAGAATTTTTGTACGGTAAGCTGTATGGGCAGATTGTTTCGCATTTTCTTTCAGCCGGGTAGCGAGAGATCCGGAAAGCAGTGTTACTATAAACATAATGGTAAAGGTAACAATATAGTTCGGATCGTCAAAATGGAATGTCAGTCTCGGAGTGGTAAAAAAGAAATTGAAAACCAGCACACTGACAACCGAAGTCAGAATCCCACACAGTCGGTTGGTTGTGATTACAGCGGTCACAAGTACGCCTAATATGTAAACTGCGATAATATTACTCTCCGTAAACCCAAGAGCGTCAAAGCCACAGCCAATCAGTGTAGCTACCAGCAATACGACTATACTCTTCAGAACATCACGCAGGGGCATCGCATCTACCTGCGCCTTTCTCTTTTTTTCCTGATAGCTGGTTCCTGTGCTGGCATCCGGTATCACATGAATATCCAGATTAGGTACGCTGGAAATCAGGCGTTCCGTCAAGGTGGGCTTGCTGAAAATATTCTTTCGTGCAATGGTACTTCGTCCAATTACGATTTTTGAGATGCCGGAAAGACGGGCAAATTCCGCAATCTGATAAGGCACGTCATCGCCATAACTTGTCTCAATCACAGCACCAAGTTGCTGGGCCAGACGCTTATTGTCCTGCAAACGCTTTTTATCATCGTCACTCATCGCCGCTGTATTTGGCGTTTCCACATAAAGAGCGGTAAATGTTCCCCGAAAGGCTCTTGCCATCCTTGCAGCAGTCCGAATGATTTTTGCGTTGGATGGCGACGAGGAAAGACATGCCAGAATGCGCTCGTCTGTATGGTAATCGCCTCGGCTCTGTACTCTGGCGCTTTCCGTCAGCAAGTTCACCCGGTCGGCGCACCGACGGAGGGCGATTTCCCGCAATGCGGTGAGATTTTCCAGCGTGAAAAAATTAACTGTTGCCCGCTGCGCCTGATTTTCCCGGTACACATTTCCACTTGCCAGTCGTTCCAGCAACTCCGCAGGCTCAATATCCACCAGTTCTACCTGATCTGCTTGATCAAAGGTGGAATCCGGAATGCGCTCCCGCACAAGAATTCCGGTGATAGAGGCTACTGTATCGTTGAGACTCTCGATATGTTGGACATTTACAGTCGTATAGACATCAATTCCAGTATTTAGCAGTTCCTGAACATCCTGATACCGCTTAGTGTGCCGACTGCTTTCGGCGTTGGTATGGGCAAACTCATCCACCAGTATGAGCTGGGGATTTCGCTTGAGCGCAGCATCAATATCAAATTCACGAAGGGTCATTCCTTCGTAAGCAACTTGTTTCACAGGAAGCTGCTCCAAGCCGTCCAGAAGTGCCATCGTCTGGGGTCGGGCATGGGGTTCTATGTATCCAGCAACCACATCGATGCCACGCTCCTTAGCCTGATGAGCCGCTTGAAGCATGGCATAGGTCTTTCCGACACCTGCGGCATAACCGAAAAAGATTTTGAGTTTTCCGCTTTTCTTAGTGGATGCATCGTTACGGATCGCACGAAGAAGCTGATCCGGATCTTGTCTTGGCAGTTCCATTTTAACCCTCCTATCTGTCACTCAAGTAAAAGCGATTCCCTTTTTCAATATTATAACACACAACGTCAAAACCTACATCTGCGACTGATCCACGGCAAATTTGTTCAGGCATCCAATGAAAAAATCGACGACAGGTGATTTTTTGGAATCCCTCCATAGTGCTATTTGTGTGATTTGATTCTGGGTAATCGGCTCAATGGGCAAGTCAGCATATTCCATCACAACTGGGGCGCAACGAAGAAGCACCATCCGTGCATTATAATGAATTTTTTACGAATATCAAGCTCTCCAATCGAATGGTCCGCCCAATCTTTGGGAATGGGAATCTCAAACATGGCATGATTTTCATCCAGTTCTATGTAATCGAGAATGATTTTTCCTGAACATCAGCGCAATGGTGATAAATTGTCCCGCCTCACTTAAATCCGTTAATTCCACCGTATTAAAACCCGCCGTTCGTGGTGTCACGGCTTGAAAAAGAGAAGATAAAAGCCGTTCCTTTCGTGTGAGATCATCAAACTCAAAAAAATAAAAGTACATTGCCGGAGCGATCAATAAAACCGCTGTGGTACAAAGAATCACCTTGCTCTGCATCCGATATTTGCACAAATGCAATCCTCCTTTATACCCCTTTATGTGCCCTTAATTATAAATCAAAGGGAGTAAAGAAGGTAAAAGAGAATGCGTATCTGTATTAAGACCGTCTAAAGATGCAGGACTTATTCTTTTTTATCACGAGCTTGTGCCAGAAATTCAATCAGCCGTTTCCTTGTCAGAATCCTGCATAAGACATCACAATTTTTGCTATGTTCATTTATTCATCCAGGATACCATCCAGCATCAGATTGACCTCCAACACATTAACGGTTTCTTCGCCAAAGATGCCAAGGAATCGACCGTCGGTGCATTTTCGGATGATCTTGCGTACTTCATCATCGGTCATATCATTCGCTTTTGCAATACGTGCTACCTGATACTCCGCTGCCGCCGGGGAAATATGGGGATCAAGCCCACTGCCGGAACAAGTAACAAGATCCACCGGAACAGCTGTTTCATCCATATCCGGGTCGGCAGCCCGGAGCTTTTCCACCCGCTCTGCCACGAGCTGTGCATATTCCTCGCTTGCCGGAGAGATGTTAGATGGGGCGGCATACATCAGCGCCTTTCCGTTTTCATCTGTATAAGTAGAAACATCGATATTCATAATGCGCCCCCACATATGGGACTCATCCGTATATTGCTGCCCCAGCAACTCACAGCCGTATTTTTTCCCATCTACTTCAATGATACTTCCATTGGCATTATCCGAGAAAATAAGCTGAGCAATTCCTGTGACAACACCCGTATAGATCACGCCGCACAGCAGAGTAAAGATTAAAAAGATCATACCTGCCTTTGGTAATACACTTTTTATTGTTTTCATGATATATCCCCTCCTTATACCAGGCCGGTGAACACCAGCAGAACATCAATCAGTTTCACAAAGATAAAGGGAGCCGCCAGACCGCCCAGACCATAAACCAGCAGGTTCCGTGACAGCAGCTTTCCAGCAGCAACTTCACGATATTTCACACCTTTTAGCGCCAACGGAATGAGCACAATAATGATGAGTGCATTATAAATAATCGCAGAGAGGACAGCACTTTGCGGGGAATGTAGCCCCATAATATTCAGAGCAGACAGTCTCGGATAAAGTCCCATAAACAGTGCCGGAATAATGGCAAAGTATTTTGCCACATCGTTGGCAATGGAGAAGGTAGTCAGGCTGCCTCGTGTCATCAAAAGCTGTTTGCCGATGCGAACAATGTCGATCAGTTTTGTGGGTGAAGAGTCCAAATCCACCATGTTACCTGCTTCCTTTGCCGCCTGTGTTCCTGTATTCATGGCAACTGCCACATCTGCCTGTGCAAGAGCCGGGGCATCATTAGTTCCGTCGCCTGTCATAGCAACTAAATGACCTTTTGCCTGAAAATCACGAATCATAGACAATTTTCCTTCAGGTGTTGCCTCAGCAAGAAAGTCATCCACTCCGGCCTCGGCTGCAATCGCAGCGGCAGTCATCGGATTGTCCCCTGTAATCATAATGGTCTTAATTCCCATTTTCCGAAGATCTGCAAATTTTTCCTGAACGCCCTGCTTGATAATATCTTTCAGATGAATGACTCCAAGGATTTTATGATTTTTTGCAACAACCAAAGGGGTTCCGCCTTGTTTTGCTATATCCTGTACAATGCGGTCGCATTCCTCCGAGTAGACGCCGCCTGCCTGGGTAACATAAGCTTGCATAGATTCTGCTGCACCCTTCCGAATTTCATTCCCATCAAAGTCTACACCGCTCATTCTGGTTTTTGCTGTAAATGGGACAAAAATCATATGCTTATCTGCTAATTCTCTCCCCCTAATTCTATACTTTTCTTTTGCAAGAATCACTACACTCCTTCCTTCTGGAGTTTCATCGGCAAGAGATGATAACTGTGCTGCGTCAGCAAGTTCTTCTTCACTTACACCGTCTACAGGTATAAACGCATGAGCCTGACGATTACCGAGTGTGATTGTACCTGTTTTATCAAGCATCAGAATATCTACATCGCCAGCAGCTTCAATCGCTCGTCCACTCATAGCAAGTACATTTGCCTGATTGAGCCTACTCATACCAGCGATACCAATGGCAGAGAGCAATGCACCAATAGTAGTAGGTGCAAGACACACTAACAAAGCAACCAATGTTGTAATAGATGTTGGATTATCAATCCCTGCCTGTTTTGCCGAAAAAGCAGAATATGCATAGAGAGACATAGTAACAAGGATGAAAATAATGGAGAGTGCTACAAGAAAAATTTGCAAAGCGATTTCATTAGGGGTCTTTTTCCTCGCGGCTCCTTCCACCATTGCAATCATTTTATCAAGAAAGCTCGCTCCAGCTTCGCTCGTAATCTGAACAACGATCCAATCGGACAGGACGGTTGTGCCTCCGGTAACGGCACTTCTGTCGCCACCGGCTTCACGAATAACTGGTGCAGACTCGCCAGTAATGGCACTTTCATCTACAGAAGCAGCTCCCTCAATTACCTCTCCATCGCCAGGAATTTGCTCACCTGCTTTTACAATTACAATATCTCCTTTTTTCAAAGTAGCAGAAGATACATTTGTAATTAACTCTTTTTTGTCAGCAGATGGAATTTTATGTGCTTCCACATCTTTTTTAGAAGCTCTTAACGCATCAGCCTGAGCTTTTCCTCTACCCTCGGCAATTGCCTCTGCAAAATTTGCGAAAACACAAGTAAACCACAGAATAACTGCGATTGAGAATGTATATCCGCTAGATGCATCTTTTAATCCAAATAAAGAAACAATCCATAATACAGTTGTTAGAATTGCAGATAAATATACCAACAGCATAACCGGATTTTGCACTTGCGTTTTCGGATTTAATTTTATAAACGATTCTTTTATCGCTCTGCCAATCATTTTCTTATCGGCGAAGGCGCTTTTCGTCTTTGATGTCATAACAATATCCCTCCTTAAACGATACTCTGGAAAAATTCTGCAATGGGACCTAATGCCAATACTGGGAAGAAACTCAATGCACCCACAAGCAGGACAATAAAAATCAGCAGAAATACAAACATTGTATTCGTTGTAGAAAGTGTACCGGCAGTTGTTGCAATTTTCTTTTTCTCCGCAAGGTTTCCAGAAATTGCCAGTGTCCCGATGATCGGCAAAAATCGTGCAAACAACATCACAAATCCCAATAATAGATTTAAGAACATCGTATTTCCATTAAAACCAGCAAAGGCAGAACCATTGTTTCCACCACAGGAAGAAAAAGTATAAAGCAGTTCTGAAAAGCCATGTGCTCCTACATTATTCAAACTGCTTTCAATACCTGGCCATACTGCTGCAATTCCACTTCCAACAAGAATTGCAATCGGGGTTGCAAGACATATCAGAACAGACCATTTCATTTCATATGGTTCTATTTTCTTGCCTAAAAATTCTGGTGTTCTTCCTACCATCAGGCCAGCAATAAAAACGGTCAGAATTGCGAAAGCAAGCATTCCATATAAGCCACATCCCACACCACCGAAAATAACTTCGCCAAGTTGCATCAAAAGCATTGTTATCATGCCTCCCAGCGGCGTGTAGCTGTCATGCATGGAATTTACAGAGCCGTTAGAAGCTGCTGTGGTGAAGGCTGCCCAAGTAGAAGATGCAGCAATGCCGAAGCGAGTCTCCTTGCCCTCCATATTGCCGCCCGCCTGTTCTGCCATTGACATATTGACTGCGCCGTTTTGTGCAAGCTGGGATGTTCCAACCTGTTCAGTAACGGCGATGCAGCTCAAGGCAACAACCAGACAGAGAAACATTGCCATAAAGATTGCAATACCCTGCCTCTTGTTCTTTACCGCAGAACCGAATGTGAAACACAGTGCCGCCGGAATCAGTAGAATGGAAATCATTTCGATCAGATTGGTAAAGGCATTGGAATTTTCCAAAGGATGTGCGGAGTTGACGCCCATATAACCGCCGCCGTTGGTGCCGGTCTGTTTGATTGCGACCTGGCTGGCCGCAGGACCCATCGGTACGAACTGCTCGGTGACGATCTGTGCATTCGAAACGATTTCGCCATCTACAGTGACGGTTTCGGTGTCTAAGTCAATTACCGCATCCTCAAGAATTTCGCCTTCTGCACTGACGGCAATCGGTTCTACAAGGGATACTGTTTCTGCACTTTTCAGGTTCTGAATCACGCCGCCGCCTACCAGCAACAGAGAAATGACCAGATTCAGCGGGAGTAGGATGTGAACCACAATGCGGGTCAAGTCCACCCAAAAGCTTCCCAACCCGGAGGATTTCACCTTGATAAAGCCACGAATCAATGCAAATAGAACGGCGATACCTGTAGCTGCGGAAACAAAGTTCTGAACAGTCAGACCTAAAGCCTGAGTGAGATAACTCAATGTGGATTCACCGGAATATGCCTGCCAGTTTGTATTGGTAATGAAACTTGCAGAAGTGTTAAATGCCAAATCCCATTTCACACCGGAAAGATTCTGCGGGTTTCCGGGAAGAACTCCCTGCAGAAGTTGAAGCAGGAACAGAAAAACAAGCCCGATACCGGAAAAAATCATTACACTTACCGCATATTTTTTCCATGTCATCTGTTCTTCTCTGTCTACACGAATAACCTTGTAAATCAGGTTTTCGCACGGTGTCAGAACCTTGGACAAAAAAGTTTTCTCGCCGCTCATGACGTTTTTTATGTATACGCCCAGCGGAATTGCCAAAACAACCAGAATGGCAAGGTATAAAACATACTGAATCATGGTGCTCATGCCTGATCATCTCCCTTCATTAAAATATAGACATACCACAGCAGCATTGCTGCCGCACATACACCTATGAGTGCAATTAGCATTTGCATAATATTCATCCTCCTTTTTTGCTGTCCCCAATATCATAAAACCTTTCCTCTAAAAATGGCATTAGTCATCTTTTGTGCGTTTAAAGATGAAATAAAGATTACAACCAACCCAAAAGCCATGCCATAGGAAAGGCGATAACGATCGTACTGATACAGACACACGCCAAAACCAGTAAGGGCATTCCAACAAAGATGGAGATGAAGCCAAGTAGCGGATGATGCCAAATAAAGCGCTCCGCTTTTGCGTCAAATCTCTGTTCAAATCTTCTCGCCGCATTTGTAATGCTCATAATTGTTCACCTCATTTCTTTCTTGCAAGGCCATAATACCGCTTAAAGTATTAAGTGGGGATAAGGGTCCTGCAATCGAAACTAAGATTGTATAAGTTTTTATAAAAAAAAGAGACAGCCCCGGAAGAGGACTGACTCATTTATATAATGATTTTGAAATTGTATTTTCGAGAAGAGAATACCCTTGACAAATCTCGTCTCAAAAAGAAACAAAAAAGTTGATGTGCATCACATATCCAAGTATAATAAGCACAAACAAATTCAAAACATCAAATCTTATTCGATATTCTATGCCGTTCGGCAGAAAAATCCAAAATCAAAAGCCTGCACGAAGCGGCTGAAAATATAGTTCAGATACAAAACAGGCGGCTTCGTATAACAGGTAAAAAATACAGAAAAAACAGAGATTATATTCCGGATGATTCGACAGAGATCAGGCATGTGGATGAAGTGCTGAAGCTTTTGCAGGTCATGACAGGAGATAGACGTTATGAGGAAATTTTCAGGAAAAAGAAGGAAGGGGTGCACAGTATGTGTGATGTGGCAGAAAGGTTAGAGCAAATGGGTATTGCCAAGGGAATCGAAATTGGCAGGAGTGAAGGAAGGACAGAGGAAAAAATAGAAGGCAAGATCGAAGGCAAAATACTGGTATACAGGAATTTGTGCAGAGAAGGTTTTGATGAGAAAGAAGCCAGAAGACTTACGGAGTTACCGGAAGATATGAGTTTGGAACAGTAAAGCAAAACGAGGAATGCCTTGAATATAAATCTGCAAAAAAACAAAAAAGAAACAAAAAGGTTGACACGCATCACATACGCAAGTATAATAAACACAAACAAAATCAATACATCAAATCTTATTCGATATTCTATGCCATTCGGCAGGAAAATCCACAAATCAAAAGCCTGCACGAAGCGGCTGAAAAATTATGTAATGGCATCTTTTGGTCTAATACGATTGTACGAGAGGAAATCTCGATACAGTTCAAGGTATTTGCGGAAAATGTAAAAATACAGCTCAGATACAAAACAGATGGCTTCGTATACAGGTAAAAATACAGAAAAAGGAGCGAAGCCTATGGGACAAAAAGATATTACAGAAAAGGTATTGGAAGATTATAATGATGTTTTTGCAGATATCATAAATGGATTACTATTTGGCGGGGAACAGGAGATTAAACCGGAAGATCTGGAAAATACAACCGTTCATGCACAGTATAAGGCAGAAGATGACAAGGTTCATGAACTGGAGCGTGATATTGCAAAATATTGGAAAGAGGAAAAGGTAGAACTGGCAATCTGTGGGATTGAGAACCAGAGCACAGTGGAGAAGCATATGCCATTTCGCATCATTGGATACGATGGGTCGGCATATCGGAATCAGTTACAGCAGGAAAGAAGAAAAATGCTGCCGGTGGTGACAATTGTATTGTATTTCGGGACAGACAGGCATTGGAACAGCAGAAAAAAGATCAAAGAACTGATGGAAATACCTAAATGTCTGGATAGGTATGTAAATGATTACCAGATGCATGTTTTTGAAGTTGCATGGCTGACAGAAGAGCAGATCAGTCACTTCCGCAGTGACTTTAAAGTAGTGGCGAATTTTTTTGTACAGAAAAGAAAAAACAGAGATTATATCCCGGATGATCCAACAGAGATCAGGCATGTGGATGAAGTGCTGAAGCTTTTAAAGGTTATGACGGGAGACAGACGCTATGAGGAAATTTTCAGGAAAAAGAAAGGAGTCCGGAGTATGTGTGATGTAGCAGAAAGACTGGAGAAAATGGGAATTGCAAAAGGAATAGAAATTGGAAGAAGTGAAGGAAAAATGGAAGGAGAAATAAAAGGGAAAATGCTGGTATATAAAAATTTGTGCAGGGAAGGTTTCGGTGAGAAAGAAGCCAGGAGACTTACGGAGTTGCCGGAAGATGTGAGTTTGGAAAAAAAATAAGTGAGATACTGGTGATAAATATTTTTTACAAAAAGAAGAATGGGAGATTGTAGAAATTTCAAAAACAATGTAAATCAGCAAGTAAAGCAAGAATGCCTTGAATGAGACAGAGTACAATAGAGGTATATTAATTCTCATAGAATTATAGTGCCCATTCAAGGCATTTTTAAATCAGAAGTGAGATAATTTCCGCCTGTGGGCGGTGAGCAACAAGAATATCAGAAGTATTCTTGGAAACAAGTAAGGAAAAACATGGGAAAAATATTTTATATGATGGGCAAAAGTTCATCGGGAAAAGACACGATTTTTAAGGAAATATTGAAAAAAAAGGAATTAAATCTGCACCAGATCGTACTGTATACGACAAGGCCGGCAAGAGCGAATGAGACGGATGGTGTGCAGTATCATTTTGTGGATGAAAAAAGGCTTTCGGAGCTTCAGGATGCCGGGAAGGTGATTGAGCTGCGGGCATATCAGGTCGTTGGCGGAGTCTGGAAATATTTTACGGTAGACGATGAGCAGACAGATCTGGATACAAAAGATTATCTGGCAATCGGAACATTGGTTTCCTATGAAAAACTGCGGGATTATTATGGGGCAGAACGAATTGTGCCGATTTATGTCGAGGTTGAGGACGGGATGCGTCTGGCAAGGGCCTTGGATCGGGAACGCAGTCAGATAAAGCCGAATTATGATGAGATGTGTCGGCGTTTTCTGGCAGACAGTGCTGATTTTTCGGAAGAAAACCTGGAGAAGGCAGGAATAAAAAAGCGTTTTCAGAATGAAGAACTGCAGAAGTGTGTTGAGAAGATTACAGAATTTATTTTTCAGAGTAAATAATGAAAACATAAAATCTGGCAAGGAGGGATCTATAAATGAAAACGTGTTGTTTAGTATGGGAAATTCCTGTAATAGAGGGAGAACATTATAATCCAATTGTGAATGTCATTTATATGCAAAAAGCAAAGAAATTTTTGAATCAACTAAATCGATATTTTCAGGATAAGAATATGGATTGGAAGTGTGTTTTGGACCGTTCAGCATGTACTTATAATGAGATTTTTTCCAGTGAAAATCAAGCAGTTATTTTTGCTCCGGAAGCCAAAACAAGACAATGGCTATATAAAAAAGAAATGCAAGCGGTAAGTATTCCAAAATATTATTTGGATTTTGCAGAATATAATGAAGGAAAATTAGATAAAATAGCAATTTTCTTTATGGAATACGGGTTTTAGAATGACGATCTCAACTTTCCACATTAAAAGCAGGTATTCACGCTGCTTTTTTTGATTTCTAGTGAATCTTCTGCATCTATTCACATCTGTAAATTCTCATCAGGATATAATCTTACATAATAAAACTGGTCAGTCGTTTACAGGTATCTTTTTTCAAAAAGAAATGTATCGTAAAGAAAAAACTCTAGGTAAAGCCGCTTATTTATGATATAATAGAAAATCATTGGGTATACGAATGATAAAATCAGAGAGGGGTGAGCATATGCCTGGATTTGAGGAAATCGTAGGACATGAGCAGATTGTTACGCATCTGAAAAGTGCGATGAAACTTGGGAAGGTGTCCCATGCGTATATATTGAGTGGAGAAAAGGGATGCGGCAAAAAGCTGCTGGCAGATGTTTTTGCGGAAACACTGCAGTGTGAAAAGGGAGGCACAGAGCCTTGTGGCAGCTGCCATTCTTGTGTACAGGCACAGAGCGGCAACCATCCTGACATCATACATCTGATGCACGAAAAGCCAAACAGCATCAGCGTGGATGATGTGAGAACACAGATTGTGAACGATGTATTGATCAAGCCATACAGTGGAAAATATAAAATTTATATTGTGCCGGATGCGGAGAAAATGACAGCGGCTGCACAGAATGCACTTCTGAAGACAATCGAGGAGCCACCTGCATATGCAGTGATTCTGCTGCTTGCAAACAATGCATCAGCACTTCTGCCGACCATCTTATCAAGATGCATTATGCTTTCTTTGAAACCGGTCGCAGACGATAAAGTCAAGCAGTATCTGATGGAGCATGTACAGGTGCCGGATTATGAGGCGGATGTCTGCGTGGCATTTGCACAGGGCAATATCGGAAAAGCCGTACAGCTGGCAACATCGGACAGCTTTAATGAAATCAAAAATTCAGCACTTCATCTGCTGAAAAATGTATCTAAGATGGAGATCAACGATATTATCGCAACGGTGAAATCCGTATCCGAATTTAAGATTGATATTCAGGATTATCTGGATTTTCTGGCGGTGTGGTATCGTGACATCCTGTATTTTAAAGCGACAAGAGACAGCAATGGGCTCATTTTTAAAGATGAGCTGAATGTGATCACCGATCAGATCAATAAAAGTTCCTACGAAGGTATCGAAAATATTCTGCGGGGACTCCAGACAGCGAAAACGCGTCTGAATGCAAACGTTAATTTTGATCTGACCATGGAACTGCTGTTTCTTCTTATAAAGGAGAATTTGGTATAATGATAAAAATTGTTGGTGTCCGTTTTCGCACGGCCGGGAAGATTTATTACTTTGATCCGAAAAAACTGCCGATCAAAAAGGGAGACCATGTGATCGTTGAGACAGCAAGAGGAATCGAATACGGCAGCGTCGTAGCCAATCCAAAGGAGATTCCGGATGACGAAGTAGTTCAGCCGCTGAAAGCCGTTATGCGTATCGCAACACCGGATGACGATGCAAGAGTAGAACGCAATTTGGCAAAGGAAAAGGATGCTATGCGTATCTGTGCCGAGAAGATCCGCAAACATAAGCTGGATATGAAGCTGATCGATGCAGAATATACGTTTGATAACAACAAAGTCCTGTTTTATTTCACGGCGGACGGCAGAATCGATTTCCGTGATCTGGTAAAAGATCTGGCATCCGTATTTAAGACACGTATCGAGCTTCGTCAGATCGGTGTGCGGGATGAGACAAAACTGCTTGGAGGTATCGGCATCTGCGGAAGACCGCTTTGCTGCCATACATTCTTATCTGAGTTCGCACCGGTTTCAATCAAGATGGCAAAAGAGCAGAATCTTTCACTGAATCCGACCAAGATCTCCGGTGTCTGCGGAAGACTGATGTGCTGCCTGAAAAATGAAGAGGAGACTTACGAGTATCTGAACAGCCGTCTGCCGGCGGTCAATGATACGGTGACGACTGAGGACGGTTTAAAAGGAGAAGTACACAGTGTCAACGTGCTTCGTCAGACCGTAAAAGTGGTTGTGGAAGTCGGGGACGAAAAAGAGATCCGTGAATACGATGTCAAACAGCTCAAGTTCAAACCTCGCAGAAGAAAAGAGAAAAACGGCGGGGCAGGGAAACAGGAAGAAAAAGAGCTGAAGAAACTCGAAGCAATGGAGAAAAAGGAAGGAAAATCAAAACTAAATGACAATTAAACTGTATCCGGATGAGAGACTGGATGATCTGCAGAGAAGCGGGTACCATATCATCCAGAATCCGAAAAAATTCTGTTTTGGAATGGATGCGGTTTTGCTTTCCGGATTCGCAAAGGCAAAGCCGGGAGATAACGTTCTGGATATTGGTACCGGGACTGGAGTTATCCCGATCCTGATGGCGGCAAAGACAAAAGCCGGACATTTTACCGGTCTTGAGATACAGCATGAGAGTGCGGATATGGCGATGCGAAGCATTCGGTATAATCATCTGGAAGAGCGAATCTCTATTGTAGAAGGCGATATCAAGGAGGCCGGGACATTGTTTGCTTCGGCTTCTTTTCATGTAGTCACAAGTAATCCGCCGTATATGATCGAGCATCACGGTCTGGTCAATCCGGATAATGCAAAAATGATCGCAAGGCATGAAGTTTACTGCACGCTGGAGGACATCATCGTCCAGACAGCAAAACTTCTGAAAAACAGCGGAAAGTTTTATCTGGTACATCGACCGTTCCGGCTGGCGGAGATTTTTTATCTGCTTGTGAAGTACGGACTTGAGCCAAAGAGAATGCAGATGGTGCATCCGTATATCGATAAAGAACCGAACATGGTCCTGATCGAAGCCATGAAAGGTGCAAAATCAAGGATCACCTGTGAGCCGCCGCTGATCGTGTATGAGAAACCGGGCGTGTATACAAAGCAGATTTATGATATTTACGGATACAATGATGGCAGGGTCAAAAAGCATTCGGAAAGGTGAGAAATATATGAGCGAAAATCAGGGAAAACTGTATCTGTGTGCAACTCCGATCGGAAATCTGGAAGACATTACGATGCGTGTTCTGCGAGTGCTTCAGGAGGTCGATCTGATCGCAGCGGAGGATACCAGAAACAGCATCCGGCTTTTAAATCATTTTGATATCCATACTCCGCTGACGAGTTATCACGAATACAATAAAATCGAAAAAGCCTATGTTTTAATAGAAGAAATGAAAAAAGGGAAAGACATCGCCCTGATCACCGATGCCGGTACGCCGGGCATTTCCGATCCAGGTGAAGATCTAGTGCGTCTGTGCTATGAAAACGGTGTTGAGGTGACTTCCCTTCCGGGAGCCTGTGCCTGCGTGACGGCACTGACACTTTCCGGATTATCCACCAGACGTTTCTGTTTTGAGGCATTTCTTCCATCGGATAAAAAAGAAAAACAGGAAGTTCTGGAAGAATTAAAAGACGAGACCAGGACGATCATCATTTACGAAGCACCGCACAGGCTGGTGCGCACCTTAAAAGAACTTCTGGAAACACTTGGCGACCGCAGAATGACGGTTCTGCGGGAACTGACGAAAAAGCATGAGACAGCATTCACCACGACACTTTCAGAGGCAGTGGCGTACTATGAAGCGGAAGCACCGCGAGGCGAATGTGTACTGGTGCTCGAGGGCAGAAGCCGGCAGCAGATGAAAGAGGAGAGTCAGGCAGCCTGGAAAGAGATGGACATCGAAGAACATATGCAGAAATACCTGGATCAGGGCATGGATAAAAAAGAAGCGATGAAACAGGTAGCAAAAGACCGCGGAGTCGGAAAAAGAGATGTCTACCGGGAATTAGTTGACAGAGACAAGGCCTGAAAAGCAGAAGGAGGAAAGCTGTGAGTACGACATACGACACGTTAAATAATGTTCTGGTTCGATTGTTCCATGATATTATGACACTGGAAGAAAAAGCGATCCGGACGGGGGAATTCAGCGAGATCTCCAATAACGATATGCATATCATCGAGGCAATCGGCATTGATGAACCGCGAAATATGTCTTTCGTAGCCAAAAAACTTTCTGTTACGGTCGGAACGCTGACGATTGCAGTTAACAATCTTGTAAAAAAAGGTTATGTAAATCGTACACGCAGCGAAAAAGACCGAAGGGTCGTGCTGATTTCTCTTACCGAAAAAGGCCGGAGAGCATATGAGCATCATCGCCTCTTTCACGACAAAATGATCAAGGCGACGATTGCAAATATGAGTGAACAGGAAGAAGAAGTGCTGGCACAGGCACTCACCAATCTGATCGGCTTTTTTGAGCAGTATCAGCAATAAACGACATTTTGACCTTTAGACCCTGATTGATGCCTACGAATTGCTCCGTTACAAAGTAACTCCCGCAATTCTATAAACATTCGGAATCCGCGTATTTACTGCGTAAATAGCTACTTCCTCATGTTTAGCGGGTCTCAAGTTCAAATGTCTTATCTTGCAAGCAAGAACGACATTTTGACCTTTAGACCCTGGCATCATGGAAATAACCGCAAAATTTATTATGATTTTTGCAGAACGTATTTATACAATACTGGAAATGGGCACGGACCTGTTTCCAGTATTTTTTTATGGAAATTTTTCAAGGAAAAAGAAGCACCCTCTTTTTTCAGGGCTGCCTGTTTTAAATCTTCAAAACAAAGATAGCCAACATAGTATTTCAGATAGTTTGCAGGAGCCTCCAAAATGGTGTTGAAAAAGGCATCGGCAGTCCCTTCTCCATTTAAGCCAAACTGCGAAAGAACCTTTGCCGTCTGCGAGCGGTCATATCCATAATAATGGATCAGAATATCAAGAAAAGAAGAGATGCCGAGGTTTAAAGAACGGTTCAGGCGATAGATTTCGGCAATGATATTATCAGAACATCCGTAAGAAAATGACTGCATTTCCACGTAGGTTGCCCAGCCTTCCACATAACCACCGAAATTTGTCAGACTGCGGACAGGGCGGATACCGGAGTCGTTCGAGAAAATCGTCTGGTACAGATGACCCGGATAACCTTCGTGTGCAAGTGTCGAATAGAGATCCAGTCCACGGTAACCGATTTTCGGATTTATGTAGATGACATTCTGGTTGCGGTTGTCGAGCGGTGCGGTCAGATAAAAAGCCGGGCTTAAATAATCTTCCAGAGCTTTTTCAACGTATTTGACTTCGTATGTCACGTCCGCGATTTCCGGAAAATCCTCTGCCATTTTCCGTTTCAGATCATTCAGAATCTCCTTTGGATCAGAAGAAATCTGAGCATTCACCGTTTTCAGCGTTTCATCCCCGGAATCGGAAAATAATTGTGGATTTTTCTGTGCGATCTGACGCAGCGTGTGGATATCTTTTACGAGCTGTGACTGGATTCTTTTAAAAATCGTTTCCACGCTGTCATAACAGCCGGTCGTGTCTTTGACAAGATAAGCATAATAATTTTTGCCATCCGGAAGATAACAAAGACCGAGAGCGTTTTTGCTGCTGTCTTTTAACGCAGAAATCCCTTTGGAAAGTTTCCGGTAAGTCGGGATAACATAGGAGGCAAGGGCTTTCCGATTCAAAGAGCAGTATTTCTCTTTTTCGGTTTCATTTAAAAAATCAAGAGAGGCGATGCGGCTGTCAAAAGTGGTAAACAGAATATTCTGATCGCCGGTCTTAAGAAAAGCATCGCACTGGTCGATCACGCCCTGAGCGACAGAAGCATCCATGAAAAGTCCGGCAGCTGATTTGGCACGTTCAAACTGCAGAATGCTGTCATAGTATTCCGGAAGCCCGGAAAGAAGAGCCAGATACGTTTCAATATCTTTTTTATTATGAAAACTGTATTCTGCAAGCAGAACCGGCAGCTGTGCCTGTGTGCCGAGAGACGGACCGAGCGGCTCATCGTAAAGCAGGTATTTTTCACCCTCTGCCTGTAACGAAAAAGCACTTGTTAAAATATCATAAGTGAGACGGTTTTTTGTGGAAAGCCAGTATTTGGGAAACTTGAAAAGTTTTTCCAGATAAATATTCTGCTGTGAAAAAGAATCTGCGAGAACTTCCGGGTTCATGGAACCAAACGAAACATCCGGATCAGAAAGATTTAAAATTTCCGGGTTTTCCAGTGTATAGTGCAGATTTAAAGTATTTTCTGTAATTTCATTTCGAAAGACCGTATCACAGAAAGCGACAAAAGAATGATTGATTTCATAATAAAAAACAGAACAAAAGAGAAAGATAAGAGCAGGAAGAAAAGCAAGCAGAAGTTTGTGCCTGCGAAGTCTGGAAAGAAAGGAGGACATAGGCAGATACCTGAACTGTTTTTTACAGTGTACGTGCAGAAGGGAAAAAATATGTGCCATTAAGAAGCAATCTTTACAAACCATATCTGCTGTGATACAGTTATGAAAAAACAGGCAGGTGGTAAGAAATGAAGAGTTCAAAAAATGTCATCCTGATCGGCATGCCGGGTTCAGGAAAAAGCACCGTTGGTGTTGTGCTTGCAAAAGTACTGGGATATCGTTTTATTGATTCCGACCTGGAGATCCAGAGTCAGGAAGGAAAGAGGCTTCCGGAACTGATCGAAGAATTTGGTACGGAAGGATTTCTTGATATTGAAGCACGCGTCAATGCTTCCATTGAGGCAGAAAGATGCGTGATCGCAACCGGCGGAAGTGTTGTATACAGAGATTCTGCGATGCAGCATTTAAAAGAGATCGGAACGGTCGTTTATCTGAAACTGACCTGCGAGGAGCTGGAGGAGCGACTCGGTGACCTGCGGTGCAGAGGTGTCGCACTTCAGGAAGGCCAGACCTTGCAGAGCCTTTATGAAGAACGCATTCCACTTTATGAAAAATATGCTGATATCACCGTCGATGAAACGAACATGAGCGTGGAAGAGACGATGGAACAGGTGGTTTTGCGATATCGGAGCAGAAAATAGCGGTTGTTACAAGAATGTTACGGAGAATATAGCTAAAATCCACGGTTCCTGAAATGTATCTTCGTTGCTTTTTACTGAAATCTTAATTTTTGTTTACAAACACCAAGTTTGTGGTATAATAAAAATTATGATGTTAGGGGAATCGCTTTTTGTCCTCGGCACATATTCGCAGGTGTTTACGTCATTTCCGGACGTTTACAGAATTTCGTTAAAAAGTAAAAAAAGCAATTTGAAAAATGATAATAATGATGCAGAGCGGTAACGGATGCATCAGAGATAGAGAGTATATTTTAATAATAGAGGTGTCTATGGAACAGTATGTAATTAAAGGCGGCAATCCCCTGGTGGGCGAAGTTGAAATCGGCGGAGCGAAAAATGCGGCACTTGGTATTTTGGCAGCGGCGATTATGACAGATGAGACCGTGGTAATCGATAATCTTCCGGATGTCCAGGATATCAATGTCCTGCTCGAAGCGATCAGTGTGATCGGAGCCAGAGTTGACAGGATCAGCCGCCATAAAGTGGCTATCAATGGTTCTATGATCGGTCAGGTAAGTGTAGATTACGAGTTTATTAAGAAAATCAGAGCTTCCTACTATCTGTTGGGAGCACTTCTTGGAAAATATAAAAGAGCAGAAGTACCGCTTCCGGGCGGATGCAACATCGGCAGCAGACCGATCGACCTGCATCTGAAAGGATTCAAAGCACTGGGAGCGACAACGAGTATCCGAAACGGTTCCATCGTTGCAGAGGCAGAAAAGCTGAAAGGAACACATATTTATTTAGATATGGTTTCCGTAGGTGCGACGATCAACATCATGATGGCAGCATCTATGGCAGAGGGATACACGATCATCGAGAATTCAGCACGTGAGCCGCACGTTGTCGATGTGGCGAACTTCCTGAACAGCATGGGTGCCAATATCAAAGGTGCCGGTACCGATGTGATCCGTATCCGCGGTGTTCAGAAGCTTCACAGGGCAGAGTATTCCATTATTCCTGACCAGATCGAAGCCGGAACCTTTATGTTTGCAGCAGCAGCGACCAGAGGCGATGTCATGGTTAAAAATGTCATCCCGAAACATCTGGAAGCAACGACAGCAAAGCTTGTCGAGATCGGCTGTGAGGTAGAAGAATTTGACGATGCTGTGCGTGTGGTAGCATCCAAACGTTTAAATAGCACAAACGTCAAGACACTGCCGTATCCGGGGTATCCGACCGACATGCAGCCGCAGATGACGACGGCGCTGTGTCTGGCAGAGGGCACCAGCATCATCACCGAGGGGATCTGGGGCAGCCGCTACCGCTATACCGAGGAGCTGACCCGCATGGGTGCGAACATTCATGTGGATGGCGCGATCGCGGTTGTTGAGGGTGTCAGGGAGCTGAATGGTGCTCCGGTCCGTGCACACGACCTGCGTGCAGGCGCGGCGATGGTCATCGCCGGTCTGGCAGCCAAGGGTGTTACCGAGGTCGAGCAGGTGCAGAACATCGAGCGCGGCTATGAGACGCTCGTAGAGAAGTTTGTTGCTCTGGGTGCGGATATGTATCGCTCCGAGATTCCGGAAAGCGCCGAGAACAAGTAATTTCTAATTGTAATGAGGAAAAAAGGCGGAGGGAGCATCCTTTCGCCTTTTTTGCAGAATATAAGGCAGATGAGCAGAATGGAAGCAGAGTGTATGGTTCGGCGTGCGTCTGATGCGAACATGGATGCGGTTCTCGCTTTTGCCGCGCAGATTTTCGCGGACGAGCAGGATATTCCGAAGGAGCTGAACTTCATCCCGGCGGATAAGCAGCCGCAGTGGTGGTGCATGGAGCAGGACGGCGAACTCGTCGGCACAGCGGCCATTTACCGTGAAGGCGGGCAGTGGCACATGGGCCGCATCACGGTCGCGCGCAGGCTGCGCGGACAGCACAAGGGAACCTTTCTGCTGAAACGTGTGCTGGACGATGTTTTTACACAGGATGTGGATAACATTTTTCTCGAAGCGAGAGACGCAACGGTGCACATTCTTACCGGATTCGGCGCAGAGATTGCCGGGGAATCGTTCGCATTCTACTGCGGAAACGTCACACCGATGATTCTAACGCGAACCGCCTTTCTGCAGCACACAAACGGATGAAAACAACTGCTGAAGGAGTACCATGGCAGAGCATTATTATTACAGTATCGCCAGCGGTTCGAGCGGCAACTGCGGCTTATATATGGCGGACGGCACCGCGATCCTGATCGATCTCGGTGTGTCGCTGCGCAGGATTACGACTGCGCTGAAGGCACTGTCGCTCACGCTGGAGGATATTTCGGCGGTGGTGCTGACGCATGAGCACATCGACCATGTGAAGGGACTGCCGATGTTTCTCAAAAAAGCGAAGGCGCCGGTGTTTGCCACTCGCGGCACAGCCGAGGCTTTCGCGGAAAAGAATCCGGAGTACGCCGACCGTCTGAACATATTCGACAGCGGTGAGCGCTTCTGGGTCAGGGATGTGGACGTTGTGCCGTTTCCGACGCCGCATGACGCAGCCGAGAGCACGGGCTACATATTCGAGCACGGCGGCAGCCGGTTCGGCTTTGCAACCGACCTTGGCTTTGTGCCGCGCGATGCGGCCGAGCTTCTGCGCGGCTGTGAAATGGTCGTGCTGGAGAGCAACCATGACCCGCACATGCTGCAGGCTGGTCCGTACCCGTATTCGCTCAAGATGCGTGTTGCCGGACCGAGCGGACACCTGTCCAATCCGGACTGCGCCGTATTTGCAGCGGATCTGGTGAAAAACGGCACGCGAACGCTCGTGCTGGCGCACCTGAGTGAGAAAAACAACATGCCGGAGTTGGCGCGGCAGCAAACGCTGTCGGCGCTGCGCGGACTGCCTGCGTGCGAGGTGCTCGTTGCACCAAAGGAGCACATGGAGCATCCGGTATCGTTTGGGGAGGAAAAACTATGCTCTCTGTCCGGCTGATCTGCGTCGGAAAGCTCGGAGAAAAATTCTGGGCGGACGCTGTCAAGGAATATACCAAGCGCCTCGGCGCATATTGTAAATTAGAGATCATCGAGCTGCCCGAGCAGCGTCTGCGGCAGACGCCCTCTGAGGGCGAGATTGCGCAGGCGCTCGAAAAGGAAGCCGCGCTCATCGAGAGCAAGCTGCTGCCCGGCGCGTCTGTGATTGCGATGTGTGTCGAAGGCCGATGTCCTCTGAGCAGCTGGCGGACTATTTCGGAAAGCTGACCGTATCGGGAACAAGCAAGATCTGCGTGCTCATCGGCGGCTCGTGCGGCCTGTCCGAGCGGGTGAAAAAGAAGGCGGCGCTGCGGCTGTCCATGTCACCGATGACGTTTCCGCATCATTTAGCAAGAGTGATGGTGCTCGAGCAGATTTACCGCGCGCTCAATATCGCGGCAGGCGGCAAGTACCACAAGTGAAACGAGAAACAGCATGACGAAAGAACAGA
>ENA-OPWR01000960-OPWR01000960.1-human-gut-metagenome-genome-assembly--contig:-NODE-960-length-23858-cov-3.306180_pt1 | contig 23858 bp, 25 predicted proteins | sample MGYA00241507_ERZ502006 | MGnify/ENA primary metagenome ERZ502006 (study PRJEB25962, sample SAMEA2043041) | human gut metagenome | biome: human gut; feature: human-associated habitat; material: faeces...
ATATTTTATAAACAACTTTACATAAAAAATGTACAATTTTTAAGCGATTGCCATATACTTATTCCTAACTTCAATCTCTTACAAAAAGAAAAAAAAGAAGAAGTATTTTCTTCCTTTAAAAACATTAACTTAATGAATAACCTAACTTTTCTAATTCCATTAATGCAATAGCAGAAACATCTTCTTTCTTTAATTTCTTAATCTCATAAAATTCTGCACCTAAAGAATCATCATTCTGATTATCAATAGAAATATCCTTTCGAATTTCATTCTGATACTCTAATATTTGATAAAAAATACCAACATGATGAACCAAAATATTTGTATTATCATCATACTTCCACTCTACAACAACAGAAGAAGCATCAAATAATTGATATTTTGTAATCTCTAAACCAGTTTCTTCTAACATTTCTCTTTTTAAAGTTTCTTCTGGTGTTTCTCCAAATTCAAATGAACCACCAGGTAAATCTAATAACCCATCATAAGGACCAGTTTTTTTCTTAATCAATAATATTTTATCATCTTTTACAACCAATCCATAGCACCCTAAATGTTTATGCTCTTTCATCTCTATCACTCCCATCTAATTATTGCAAGAAAAAGAAGGTTTATTTTCCTTCTACATCATCTAAAAAGTTATTAATAATCACCATTCTATCATCAACTTCTTTTAAAGACTCTTTATTTAACATATCAAAACTCAACTGTTCTTGCTCTGGCTTTGCTTCTTCAACATACTCTAAACCACTCAAAGCATCTTTAGATAATTCTTGTACTTTAAGATAAGTATCTTTAATTTTATCTTTAACCACAAACGAACCATTACTGTATCTATCCATAATTGGAATATCTACTATTTTCATTTCTTTTTCATACTTCTTAGTTACTACAACAACCTCTGTCTTAACATCCTCCACATAAGCATCAACAATATGACTAGGATTACTCTTAATTTCCTTCATAAATAATAGTCCTCGGTTACCTCTAGTACCCATATCAATTTCTGTAAAACGCATTCTCTTAGCAGTACCTTTATCCGTAAACAAAGTAATATACTCAGAATCATTTGGGAAAAGAAGACCACTCACTACTTCATCATCTCTTAAATTAATAGATTTTACTCCACTAGCTTTAATACCAACAGGATTAATATCAGAAGTTTTATACCACAAACCATAACCTTTCTTAGTTACTACTAAAACATTAGCATCAACACTATAAGTTACATTTACTACTTCATCTTTATCTTTCAACTTCATCATATTAATAGCCTTAGAATATCTACTAACTTTAAATTCTTTAAGTAAAGTTCTCTTAACCATTCCATTTCTCGTAAATGAAGTAATATAAAGACTTTGATCAAAATCATAAACAGGCATAGCATTAACAACATACTCATCAGGATCAACCGTAATAATATTACTCATATGTTTGCCCATTTCTTTCCACTTTAAATCTGGTATTTCATAAACAGGAATATATAAATAATTCCCTAAATTAGTAAAGACAAGTAAAGTATCTAACGTATTCATATTATAAAGACCAACAATATAATCTTTTTCTTTTAAAGTCAAATCTTCAATATTTGAAGCAGCATAACTCCTCAAAGAAGTCCTTTTAATATAGCCTTCATTAGTAACAACAACCATCACATCTTCTTTAGGAATCATACTAATTGCATCTATTTTAATCTCTGTAATCTCATCACGAATTTCAGTCTTTCTAGGAGTTGCATATTTATCTTTAATCTCCTTCAACTCTTTCTTCAAAACCTTAATCAAAACTTTTTCATCACCCAAAATTGCTTCTAACTTTTTCATCATATCTAATAACTTTTCCATCTCTTCTTGTAAAGAAACAATATCAGTATTCGTTAATCGATACAATTGTAAAGTAACAATCGCATCAGCTTGTTTCTCAGTAAAGTCATATTCTTTAACTAAATTCTCAATAGCATTCGCTTTATTTTTAGAAGAACGAATAGTCTTAATTACTTCATCTAAAATAGATATAGCCTTAATCAAACCTTCAACAATATGATATCTTGCCTTAGCCGTTCTTAAATCAAATTCACTTCTTCTTGTAACAACCTCTTTTTGATGAGCAATATAAGCATCCAATATTCCTAAAATACCAAGTAACATTGGTCTTCTATTTACAATCACTACATTATTAAAATTATAAGAAACTTGAAGTTCCGTATTCTTATAAAAATAATTTAAAATGTTCTCTGCATTAGCATCTTTCTTCAAATCAACAACTATACGTAACCCATCTTTATCCGATTCATCTCTTACTTCCAAAATACCATCCATTTTTTTATCTATACGAATTTCATCCATCTTTCTTACCAATAAAGCTTTATTCACTTCATAAGGAATTTCATGAATAACAATCTTATTCTTTTCCATAGTAACTTTAGATTTTAAAATAATTTTTCCTCTTCCTGTTTGATAAGCACTTTTTATTCCATCTATTCCTTCTAAAATAGCTCCTGTTGGAAAATCTGGACCTTTAATAAATTGCATCACTTCTTCTAAAGTAGAATTAGGATGATCTAATCGATCAATAGTAGCATCAATTACCTCTCCTAAATTATGAGGGGGAATATTTGTCGCATATCCAGCAGAAATACCCGTCGTTCCATTAACTAAAAGATTAGGAAAACGACTTGGTAAAACAGTTGGTTCTAACAAAGTATCATCATAATTTGGAGCCATTGTTACAGTATCTTTATCAATATCCTGAAGCATAACTCCAGCAATTTCAGAAAGCCTTGCTTCCGTATAACGACTAGCAGCAGCAGAATCTCCATCAATAGAACCGTTATTACCTTGCATATCTACAAACGGTTCCTTCATCTTCCAATCTTGACTCATTCGAACAATTGCCTCATAAATAGAAGAATCCCCATGTGGATGATATTTACCCATAACATCTCCAACCGCACGAGCACTCTTCTTATAAGGTTTATCAAAAGTATTTTTTTCTTTATACATAGAATATAAAATTCTTCTCTGCACTGGCTTCAATCCATCTCGAACATCAGGAATTGCTCTATCTTGAATAATATACTTAGAATAAGTTCCAAAACGCTCTCCCATGATTTCTTCCAGTGAATAATCGTAAATTTTTTTTATTATGTCTTCCATAGCATCACCATGTTATAAGTCTATCATAAATTATTTTTATTGGCAAGAAAATTAACCTCTTTTTATTGTAATTAACTTAGAGTAATCTTTATTATATGACAAAAATACTGAAAAATATTTTTCTCACAAATAAAAAAAGATACTAGATAAAAATATTAATTCCTCAATCTTTTCAAATTGAAGAATCAAAATATTTTAGTAACTTTTTACTAACGTAACATTATCATTAAAATTTACTTATACATTTTTATTCTATTGACAATTTCTGATATCTTTAATTGTTGTTTTAGTACTAACGTATGAAATGTCATCAAATTTATAATTACCTAAGTATTTCATCTTAAAAATTGCACTCACAATTTCATCATCTTTATATTCATTTCCATTTTCACATAAATCAATAGTTTCTCCTAAATTAGTGATATATGATGAAACTAATCCCCCTTGAATATGTTTTGTTCCAGCAAAACTTATTGTTCCATCATCAGATATATTAAAAATTTCATTTTGACTATAACTTGGATAAATTTGATATTGATTACCATCTTTATCTATAAATCTAGATATTGTTTTAACTTCAGTTCCATCTAAATCATAAATATACATTTTACTGATTAAAGACTCAGTTTCAAAAAATATCATGACATCATTATAAACACTAACTTGAAGTAAAGATATAGGTCCTTCAGCAGCTTTATACACAACTTTATCCCCTAATTTAACCTCAGATTGACTTACATATAATATTTTTTCACCTGATGTGGTAGAAATTTTCTTTTGACATCCATTTTCGCATTCTTTTTCTTCTGAAAAGATTACCGAAATATTATTTAATACTTCTTTGGTATCTTTATCTTCATTTTCTTTTGTAGAAGTATCTTCTGGATGAGGGTTCTTATATGTATCCTGTTCCTTATGATTAAAGGTTATTGTATTTGTTGCAAATAAGATGCATAGTACTGCTAGTATTACTATAATTACTCCCATTAGTATAATAACTATACCATTATTCTTTTTTTCCATTTTAAATTACCTCTTTCTTTAATTATTTAATTTTATATTGAGCATTTAAGTAAGGATTAATATCATTTTTTGAAATATCAATAATTCTACTACCTTCAGCACCACAAGCAATAGAATATTTTGGAAAAATTACTTTAATTCCATTTTGGGTAAAATACCAATTTCCATCCTTATTCAATTCTGTTTTAGCCCTATCTTTCCAATCTCCTTCAAGACATGAAGATTCAGTACTTTCTTTTTCAATTTGAGAAATGCTTTGAGAATAAATATAATCAAAAACTCCTGTTCCAAGGTCATCTAATTTTAATAAATTACCAGTAACAGCATCAAAGTTATAACCTTCGTTATTATCCCAAGGGATTCCTCCAAAACTACCTACTGTATTCACAATAAAAGTTAATCGATTATTTTTAATTTCTCCTGTTTCAATTAAATAACTTACTCCTAATCCAGTAGAAGAATTTTCATAACTATCATTAGCGGTCGATTTTATATCTTCCCACATTTTATTAGATATTTCATTTAGCTTATTTTCTATTAAAGAAGCAGCATTAGTATCATTTTTATTTTCAATAGTAATAATATTTCTTTTATTATTAGTATTTTCAATCCCTTCTTTATTTTTTGTTGTATAAGTTTCTTCTTTATAATTAATTACATATGAACTTTTATTTTCATCATTTTGAGATTGATTACCACTATTTGATTTATCATTTAAATTATTTTGATTAGAATTATTGTTAAACGTTATCCTATCAGTTGCAAATAAGAAACATAATCCTCCTAGTATCACAATAATTAAAATCAACAAGAAAACAACAATACCATTATTCTTTTTTTTCATTTTATTCTTTCCTTTCTACTTAAATAATTTGACCGTTGAAGTTAATTGACCACTTGTATACTCATTTACTTCAATAGAATCTTCATTAAGATTTAATTCTATTTTATAATTATTATCTCCATATACATATTTGTTTGAACTTGTGTTTTGTGCAACACCAGAAATATCTTTTTCATTCCATACTGCATGATATTGAAAATCTATTTCTTTGTCATCTATACTATAAATTTTTAAAATTTCTGGATTACCTTTCATAGCATTATTATCACCACTTGTATATAGATATAATACCTTTTTTTATTCTGTTTTACTACCTTCTTTTGTATCTTGATTTTCTTTTTGATCAGTATTATCTTCTTTCACAGAAGTATTTTTTTGATTTTCTATCTCATTTTTGATTTCTTTATGATTAAAAGTAATTGTATTTGTTGCAAATAAGATACATAATACTACTAATATCAGTATAATTACTCCCATTAATATAATAATTCCTTTATTATTCTTTTTCTCCATTTTTATTCACTCCTTCTATTCTAAGAATAACATAAAAAATACTTAATTACTATATTAATTTAAATGTTTTTTTTAAAAAAATTGTAAAGAAAAAACCTGAGAAATAAATCCCAAATTTTGAATAAATAACATAATATTATCTCTTACTGAATTAGTCTTCTTTTATTTATAGTTTTATGTAGCCTACAATGTCTCATACACAACAAATTTCATACGTTCTTAGCAATATCTTAGTAATTTTCTACCTATTTCATTTTTTTATCTTCAATTACATTATTTATTATAATATTACTTCCATTTTTACAAATATATCCAATATTACCATTATGAATTAAATATGTTTCACCATATATTGTAGCAATATCATTATTATCTATAAAAATATGACTTCCATTACATTGACCATATATAAATCGATTAAATGATTCTCTCATAATTGCATCTCTTTGATATTTTTCATTATCATCAAAGCTTAAAGTTTCATAAACAAAATGTGGTTCGATATTTATATTTGTAAGACCTAATCCGTCATAAAAAACAGGTTCTGAATTTTCTTGTTCTTCTGGACTATTAAAAACTTTATCAGCCATATTAAGCGCACCTGCACTTTGTCCAATAACAATGCCTTGATAATTTTTTAATAATTCTTTCAAATTTATTTCTATAAAAAATTCATGTTGCTTATATGTATCACCACCACATAAGAAAACCAAACTCGCATTCATTATATATTCATCAGCTCTTTTTCTATTTTCTCCATCAAGCACTAAATACTCTTCAAAATTTATACCTACCATCTTCATGCTATCAAACAATATATTCGCATAAGCCAATACATTTTCATGAGAATTGTCCATGTCTGATGCAACGAATACTATTTTCTTGTAATCTTTTAAACTACTTTTTATTTGATCAACTATTCCATTAGAGTTATCCATAGGATGAGCTATTTTTTGACCATCACGTTTTTCATAATTATTAAAGTCGCTAGCTAAAATTCTTATCATCTTATCACTTCCTACTCATAATTATATCATGCATTTCCAAATTTTGTAGCTTAACTGTAGACTGCTTGTAGACTACGGCACTAATTTTACACATAAATATACCAGTTTAATATACAAAAAAAGCCCATAAATATGGACTTTTTTGAAACATTGAAATAAATATTTTCTATCTCTTTGAGAATTGAGGTGCACGACGAGCTGCCTTTAATCCTGGTTTCTTTCTTTCTTTTGCTCTTGCATCTCTAGTAATGAAACCATTTCTTTTTAAAATTGAACGATAAGAATCTTCTTTACCAGCATTATCCTTATCATACTCTAATAAAGCTCTAGCAATACCTAAACGAATTGCTCCAGTTTGTCCGCTGTATCCACCACCACGAACATTTACAATTACATCAAATGTTTCTTTATTATCAGTAACTTCTAATGGTTGCATTAAATCCATTACTAATACTTCATGAGGAAAATATTCATGAACATCTCTACCATTTACAGTAATATTTCCCTTACCTGGAACTAATGTTACTCTAGCACTAGAACTCTTTCTTCTACCAGTTCCGTAAAATTTTCTTTCCTTATTTGCCATTCTTTGTTCCTCCTAATGTAACCAATTTAGGTTGTTGTGCAGTATGAGGATGCTCACTTCCTGCATATACATGTAATTTCTTATACATTTGTCTTCCTAATCTACCTTTTGGAAGCATTCCTTTAATTGCTCTTTCCATCATTTCTTCTGGATAATTAGCTTTCATTTCCTTAGCAGTTCTTTCTCTTAATCCTCCAACATATCTAGAGTGATCATAATATTTCTTGTCCTCTAACTTATTACCAGTTAATAATACTTCACTAGCATTAATAATGATAATATTATCTCCACAATCAACATGTGGTGTGTAAGTTGCTTTATGCTTTCCTCTTAACATAGTAGCAGCTTTTGAGGCAACGCGTCCAAGTGGCATATCCTTAGCATCAATTACATACCAATCACGAACAACATTTTCCTTTGTTTGCATAAAAGTTGTCTTCATTTTTTCAAATCTCCTTTATATTTTTTCGTTTACTCCAACTAAAACCGTGTTCCCAATACGAAAATAGTTGAAATAGAAAATGTACCGATTATGATTATATTCGATAATTACTTTTTTGTCAATAATTTAAGAATATTTTTATAAAAAATTAACTATTAGTGATTACAAAAAAATTATCCTTATGTTCTATTTTTACCTAAGATACATTTTTAGTCATCACTACTTTAATCGACAAAATAAATAAGTAATCAAATAAATAGGATTAAAGAAAACAATACCTATAATAAAATAAACAAAAGGATATACTCCTATTATTTCAGTAATAAGACCCCCCTATTTTAGAATTCTTCTTTAATTCCTGTCTTAAACAATTAAAAAAAATCGACATCATCACCCAACCATTTCCTGATAAATCATATTAGGATAAAACTTTCTAACAATTCATCTGAATATGTCTTATCACAAATAACCCAATTTTAGTTATCGTTAAAAAGCCTTTTCTCCTAAAATTTTGACATATCAATTCTGTCCAAGAAATAAGAGCATCTAAAATAATTAAAATAAAGAAAATACTAATCATAAAATTTCCAAAACAATAAGGATTTTTTTTAATAAAAGTAGAAAAAATAAGAAAAATTAAAAATAACTTTTTCCAAGATAAACCAGTCACAAAAACAACACCTTTTTCCATACATATCCCAATCTACTACCTACTAACAAAGAAATATTGTTAATATCATATTCTATAACAAAATCATTTAGACCAAATCAGTATTTTTCACAAAAAACATAAATATTTAACAGTGTAACGCAAAATTCAATTGACATAAATTGACAAGTTTTGCAAAATGTCTATTATGTCAACACAAATTCATTTTTGACAACAAAAAAGCAAGTACACAAACTACTTTGCTTCCTGAAGAACCAGTGTACTCACTTCTAACTTTTCCTTATTCATTACCCGATCAATAATTTGACTTTCTACCTTACTCTCAATAATTTTTGAAATCTTTCTAGCACCATACTGCTGATAATTTGATTCTCTTACTATCTCTGATATAAGATTTGCTGACAACCTCAAATCTAAATATTTTCCCTCTAATTTTTTCAATTGTTTCTTAACAATACAAACCACATCTTTCTCCGTTAAAGAATTAAAAGGAATAACGCTATCAATTCTATTTAAAAGAGGAAGAGGAAGTTTTTGCTTCAAACTACTCTCCAAGCAAGAACGCTTATCTTGAGAAAAACCAACTTTATTTTCTTCAAAACCTAAATTAGAAGTCATAATAATAATATTATTTCGAAAATTAACTGTATTATTTTTTGCATCCGTAAGTTCACCAACATCTAAAATTTGATAAAGTAAATTTAAAACACTAGAACTAGCTTTATCAATTTCATCCAATAAAATAACCGCTGTCGGTTTTTCTTTAATCTTAGTTAAAACCGTATTATTATCATCATATCCCACATAACCAGGAGCAGAACCAATAATCTTATTAATAGAAGTTGCATCAGCATACTCACTCATATCTAAACGAATTAAATTCTTTTCCCCACTCAAAAATTTAGCATAAGAAGTTGCTAAGTTCGTTTTCCCCACCCCTGTAGGACCAACAAACAAATAAGACTTTACCCGATTATTAGCATATCCAAATTTCATCTTCTTAGTTGCCTGAATCAACTCTTGAATCGCTTCATTTTGCCCAATCACATGATTCTTTAATTCTTTTTCCAATTTTTCAATCGTACTTACCTTTTCCTTCAAAATCTCATAAACAGGAATCTCAGTCTTTTCATGAATTACCTTAGCAACATCTTCCAAAGTCACAACCTTATAATTTTTCTTATTCCTTAACTCAAATTCATTAATCTCTGAAGTTAATGCCGATTCCCTTTTTAAAGAAAGATAAGCTTCCTTCAAATTATTATCTAAAATATAAGCATTCTTATCCCTTCGAACTTCATTTCTCTCTTTTTTTAATTGATTTAACTTCTTTACCTCATTTGTTTCCCTAATACTAATAGAAGAAGAAACCTCATCTAAAACATCAATAGCCTTATCAGGATTATGACGATAATAAATATATTTATCCGAAAGATGAACAATCTCACTAATCATATCATCAGGAATCTTTACTTGATGATAATGCTCATAAATTGGCTTCAGCTTATTCAAAATCAAAACTGTAGTATCAAGAGAAGGTTCCTCAATAATAATTTTTTGAAACCTCCTATCCAAAGCCTTATCTTCCTCAATAAATTTCTTATATTCTTTTATCGTAGTTGCCCCAATACAATGAACAGTCCCCCTAGCAAGTGCAGGTTTCAAAATATTAGAAGCATCAATAGCCCCTTCTGCACCTCCTGCTCCAACTAAAGTATGAATCTCATCAATAAAAAGAATAATATTTTCTTCTTGTTCTACTTCTCTTAAAATTTTTTGCATCCTCTCTTCAAACTCCCCACGATATTTAGTACCCGAAACAAGCGTTGCCATATCCAAAGAAATAATCCTTTTATTCTGCAAATTCAAAGGAACTTCCCCATCAGCAATTTTTTGGGACAACGCTTCAATAATTGCCGTCTTTCCTACCCCAGCCTCTCCAATTAAAATAGGATTATTCTTCGTCCTACGACAAAGGATTTCCACAACACGATTTAATTCTTTTTCTCTCCCAACAACAGGATCCATCTTCTGTTTTTTAGCTTTCTCTACCAAATCATATCCAAGCTCATCAATCAATAACTTTCTCTTTCTCTTTTTTTGCTTCCTAATTAATTTCACAGAAAATTCATCATACAAATCTTCCAAAGAAATTCCCATACCAATCAAAATACGAATAGCAATTCCCTCCCCCTCCTCCAAAAGAGCAGAGAAAAGATGCTCCGGTGTAACCTCGCCATTATTATTATCCTTAGCATCTAAAAGAGAATTTTCCATAATTTTCTTAAGAAGAGGAGTATAAAGATAAAATTTAGCACACTTTGTCCCTTTCCCTATAACAGAAACAATTTCCTCCCTAAAATTATCATAACTTAACCCATATTCTCCTAACTTTTGAGAAAGAACTTCATCATTTTTTAAAATAGACAAAATTAAATGTTCTGTTCCAATATAAGGATGATTTAATGCCATCATCTCTTCTCTCGCTTTTAATAGTACAAATTGTGCTTCCTCACTAAAATTACCAAGCATATTCATGCCCCTTTCTTCTAAATATTATTTTATTTTCTTAATAGTTATTTCATTTTACTATTTCTATTTTGTACTTAATCTCAAAAATTTAAACAAATTTAACGTAATTCCTGACAAGTACCTGGCTGTGGCCGATAAAAACAATGATTTTTATAACGACCAGCTAAATTTTGATCCCACCATGTTGCTTTACAAGACTCCCCAGTAGTTGGTGCATAAAACCATAATGCATTAGTTGCAGGATAATAATATTCTCCTCGAATAACCCTTCTAGCTAAACTCTTCTCAAGTTCTGTCGGATTTCCATAAAAAAGACTACTAGAAGGTCCACTAAAACCACCAGGAGATTGATATACCATTTTACTAATACTAGTAATATCCTTAAAAGTTAAACATTTAGCAATCACTCGATTAACCCCAACATTTCCTACCATCAGCATGCCCAAATTTCCTTCCCCTACCGCTTCAGCACGCATCAAACGAGCCAAGAGTTCCAATTCTTTCTCGGTATATTTTACAATCATTTTACCACCCAAAATAGTATATGCTTAACTTCAATCATTCATGCTTCTTTTCCCACAAAAATAATTTTAAAAAAGAAGATACTAAATCAGTACTTCAATCAAAATAAAAGCAACAAAGCAAGAAAAATTTTTAAATTTCTTAAAGAATGATATAATGATAAAGGTGAATTTCATGAAAAAAGATCAATATAAAATAGAAAAATACAAAGAAAAATTAAAACGAGGAGAATACACAGGATTCATCCCCAGAAGTACTGCTACCACTCTCCAACAGCAACTAAGAAAAAATTCATTTTCAGAGTTTATCCCATTCGAAGATGCAGATAAAATTATTTTTTACACCAAAACAAAACCAGAAATTACTTTATGTAAAATCATCTGCAGTGAAAGAATTACCCACGCAATGATTCTAGGAACCCTATTTAGTTTATCACTTTGCGATGATACATTTGGAGATATCATATTTTGGCAAGGAAATTTCTACATATACTTATTTTCAAACCTCTATCCCTACTTAAAACAAGAACTCTCTACCATCGGACAATACAAAGTACAAATAGAAAAAATTCCACTAAATAGTTTAGCAGATTATAAACGGGAATTTTTGGAGAAAAAAGTCATAGTTTCCAGTTTAAGAATAGATAATATAATTTCACAGCTTATTGGAACCAGTCGTGACAAAATTCTAGAAAAAATGAAAAATCAAGAAATCATTTTAAATGATGAAATATTAAAAAAGCCTCACATCAACCTAAAAGAAAATGATCGTTTTAGTATCAGAAAGCAAGGAAAATTCTTATTCGACCGAATAGAAGGAAAAACAAAAAAGGATAAATTCATTTTAATAATCAAAAAATATTGCTAAAAAGAAAAAAAATCATATCAAAAAACATCTAAAAAAAATTAGATGTCCTACTAATATACTATCATTATTTTAATTTTATCAAAACAATCACCAAAAAGTAAAAAAGATATTTTTACTCATATATCCAAATTTTCAATATCAACTTTTACTCTATTTCTTTTGTATTAAATTATAAAAATCAAAAGAACTGACAATTTATAAAAAGCAACTTATAAAATTAATAGAATGAAAAAAGGTTATCAAAAATAATAAAATTAAAATTACTATTTTTCTCCCTTTACTGTAGAAGTTTGTGTCGACTTTGCATAAATATACCCTGAATAAGCTTTATCATTATAAGCCCCTTTTGATAATGTAGAATCTATCCAAATATAGATTTTATATTCGGTCTTCGTATCTGTTAAAGGAACAGTTGCTAAAACAGTATCTGAATCCATCGAGGTAACCGCTCCCTCTGAAACCATAGTCCCACTTTTTTCAACCCTATATTTAAAAGCCCCATTACTAAAAGGAAAATTTGCTGTAGTATTTTCTTCGTCAGTATGAAGATAAATTTCTGATTGTGTATATATTTTACAACTTGAATCTTTAGATAACGTTACTGTTGTTGCTGCTCCCTCAGAATAAGTAGTACTACTCTTCAAAGAAGTATTAGAAATATTCTGAGCAGTATAACTTACATTAAAACAACCTCCAGTACCTGTCGCATCACCATTATTTGCAGATAAATTCAAAAACGCATATGTAGCAGACAAGGAAAATATGACAATAAGTCCTATTATAATAGATGATTTTAAATTTTCCTTTTTCATAGGCATAATCTCCCTCCCATGTTATATATCTATTCTAATCATAGCAAAAATTCAGTATTTTTTCAATATGAATTACAAATAGGATAGTGTAAAATTGTTTTGACTGACGATAAATATTATATTCATTCTTATTTTTATCACTTTCAATATATCATTTTATAAAAATATGTCAACAAATATTTTTTCGCTTATTTATGATAAAACAATTGAGATAATTGATTGCTTATTTTTAATTTTTGAAATTCAGTCGATAAAATTTTATACTGTCTCCAAAAAAGTTCTTTGAATTTAATGGGACCTGAAAACCACATCTAAATTTTCAGATATGGTTTTAATAACTTCTATATTTTAAAAATGGTTAAAATATAAGACTCATTTAAGAATTTAAAAACTAATATTTAAAAAATTTATACTAATTATTTTATTTTAAGTTCCTCAATTTTGAAGAACCAGAAAAAATAGTAAACCTACATACAATTTACTATTCTCAATAATAACTAATTAGTAATAATCGTTTGGCCAATAACTAAATTATTAGTTTTAAGATTATTTAACAACTTTAAATTATTTACAGTTGTATTAAATTTTCTTGCTAAAGAATATAAAGTATCTCCAGGCTTAACAGTATAAACATTAGTTTTAGATGGCTTAGTCACTAATATAATAGAAGGTATTTTTAACACTTGACCAACAGTCAATGCATCTTCACTAAGATTATTTTGAGATTTAATCTTATCCACTGTCGTATCAAATTTCTTAGCAATAGAATATAAAGTATCTCCAGACTTAACAGTATATGTTTCTAATGATGCAGGAATATTAATAATTTCTGTTGAAGGAAGTTTAATTTTTTGACCAATAGATAAAATATTACTAGATAAATTATTTATTTTTTTTAAAATATCTACCGTCGTATTATACTGAGAGGCTATTTTATACAACGTATCTCCTTTTTGTACTGTATAAGTAACAAAAGATGTACTGGGAAGAATAAGAGATTGCCCGATAGTTAGTTGATTAGTAGATAATTGATTTTGTTTTTTTAATTCATCAACTGTTATATTGTATCTTTGAGCAATAGAATACAAGGTATCTCCTTTTTTAACAATATAATTTCTCTGAGAATTAGTCTTTGGAGGAGAATAAGGTAAATTTTTATATTCTAAAATTGACTTTATTACTGCTTCTGCTAATTCTTTATAATTATTATTTAAAAATTGGTTTTGTTGTGGGGTATCATCAATGAATCCATACTCTACAATAAGCGGTTGAGTATTTCCTGTGTTGCGATGGATAAAATAATAATCTTTTTCTGGATTGGACGGAAGAGTTCTTTGATAAGCTTTACGGATAGTTTGACCTGCTAAAGAGAGATTCTTCAAAACTGATTCTGGAAGTGTAGTGGAATTACGGAGTGCATAAATTACCTCAGCACCGGTACCACCTGGTGATGGTCAAAGTGTAACTATTTTTTATTTTTCACGATTTTGGTGTTTACACCAAAATAGAAAATAATCTACATTTTCTGATTTTAAATAGATTTCATAAACATTTTAAATTTTGCAATTAAAGAAGAAGTTAAACAAGCTTGTACAATCCTTTTAAATTCTTCTGCTTCTTTAGGATTTAAGTCATGCATAGAATCTACAGCATCTATAAAATCTTTCAAAGCTTTTAATATTTTTTTATAACTATCATTATTTTCCTTTTCCAATTTATCTTTAATTTGATTAATACTTTGTATAAAAATTGCGTAATCTCTATCCATATTCATTTCTCCTTTTTAAACAATCTACTTAATTATTTCCAATTTTTTGTAATTCGTCTTTCTCTAATTCTTTTATAGATTTTTCTGGAGTTGGTAAAGTTTCTGGCATATTACCACCAAGTTCCTCAATTGCTTTTCTAACGGTTCTACCTACATTATAATGAGTTAAACAAGCATCATCTTCATTATCTATATTATCTTTTTTTAGTTTAGCTTCTGTTTGTGTAATACGGAATAAATTTGCACCTAATTCCTCACTACCCATATAATCAAGAATATCTTCATTTTCTCTTATGTTCTTACGTTTTGCTATTTGTCTAGCTGTTTCTCCATTATAAAGTCCTTTATATCCATAATTATTAAATTTGCCAAAATTTTCTACACCTGCTTCTCTAGCAGTTTTAAATAAATATTTATTTTTATTATTAACAAGAATTCTAGTATATAATCTTTTTTCATCCTCAGTTAATCTTGAATATTCTAATTCAGTAATTTCCTGTTTTCTAGTTTGTACTGCAAAATAAGTTTGCCCAATAGCAACTGATTTTTTTCTAGGATTTGCATTTTGAACTATTAAATAACAAGCATATCTAGATAAACGATAATCAATAGTTTCTCTTTTTGTCTTTGATCCTATGTCAACCATTTTCCTGAACTCGGGAAAATGGTCACTTACTTTATTATTACTAGTTTCACAAGCAATCATTGCACGTTTTATAACTTTATGAAAATTTTCCCATTTACTATATTCTAATAAAGGCATTAATTCTCTTGCTTCCCAAAATTCATTTCCATATTCATCAATATGTTTTATACTTTCAAAAGTTTTTTCAGTATATTCTTCTATACTATTCATATCTAACCTCCTAACTTTTATTGCAAACTATTTTAAATTTACTTCATCAAAATTGATTAATTCACTTACTATATTTTCATTATTTATTTTTGCTTGCTTGCCTTTATAAATAGTTAATTTATTATCTTTAATTTCACAATCTAATACTAAATAATAATCATTAGTAGCATAGGCAATCACTTTGTCATTATCAATTATCCTATATGACTTATTCATAGCAATATTTAAACCATAACTTGTTAAAAATGAAAATATCAACAGTATTAAATAAAAAGGTATTATTTTTAAAACGTTTGGCAAATTATTTTCTTCATATGTTTTGTTTCTTTCTTTTTTATCCATTTTAAAAAATATGTATGATATCACTATTTCGATCACTATTAGCAAAACAACATTGAAAATAGATTGCCATGATATGAGTTTAATACTAGTTGAAGCCACAATAATAATATTTGAAATTAAAATTAAAAATATATTACACAAAATAGTTTTTAATTTTAATTTCATCTTTTTGATATTAAATAATTGTATGTAGCAATACATTAATGATCCAAAGCATAATAATACTAAAATAGAGAATCCGAAGTTATATAAAAATCCTAGTTCATTACTATTAAATAATTCATAAGAAAGACCATAATAACTAAAATAATAGATTGAATACATATATTTTATAAATCTTAATATAAATGACGTTACCACACTAATACCAGTTATTGCAGCAACTATCCAACCATAATTTTTTTGCATAAATTTAAATATTTTATCTTTCATTCTTTTCACCCCCAATAATTTCCACGTATAAGTAGTTTATCAATTTTATGTACTGCTTGTGTCCAAGTTGGTCACAAGTTAATTATTTAACATACTAAATTTATAGATAATTTCTATGTTTCTATCTTTATCTATAATAATTTTATCTATTAAAGCACCAATTAACTCTCTTGATGGATTATCAATATCAATCAATTCTCTTATTTTATCTTCGTAGTTTTTTAAATCATTCTTATTAACCTTTTTATCATTTTTTGCATCTTGTAGACTTTGAATCTTTTTTCTTATTCTAACTAGAGAATTTTCTGTTTCTCTAGAAATTCTTAAATACATTTCTTCAGATACTATACCATTAAATTTATCCTGATATAACATATCTAATTTACTAATTAAGGCTTTTTCTTGCTTTCTTAAATCATTTATATTGTTGTTAACTTCACTATCATCTTTTTTATTAATACTTTTAGATATTTCTGATATATCTAATTTATTTAAATACTTTTTACAAGTATTTCTAATAACTTCTAGCAAAGCTTCTTCTAGTTTTTCATACGGACTGAAATGAGGTTCACACATTCTTCTTTTAGGATCCCTTGAATATCTATTGCAATTAATAGTCCAATAATCATGATTTTTTCTATAAGAAATTGTTAAAGTATTACCACATTCTTTACAATATAATAAATTTTCAAATAGCCTTTTTTCTCTTTTAGTAATAGTAGTTTTAGTAGTTCTTTTAATATTATTTTGAACACTTTCAAATATAAATCTATCTACTAATGGCTCATGGGTGTTTTTAACAATATCCCAATTACTTTTTGGTAATGATTTTTTCTTTTTGGATTTATATGATACTTTAGTTTGTACACTTTGTACCATATCACCTACATACATTTGATTTTTTAATATCTTTTTAACAGAAGAAATAGTCCATATAGGATTATATTTAGCTTTTGAATTAGGATTCTTTCTCTTCAAACTACTAGGTGTTTTAATATTATTATCATTCAAATAAGTAGTTATTTCAGAAAGTCCTACTCCGTTATAAGCCATATCAAATATTTTTTTTACTACCCATGCATACTCTGGATCTGGTATTAAGTGCCCTTTATCATTTGGATCTCTTAAATATCCATAACTTGGAGCACTTCCAATAAATTTGCCATTTCTCCTTTTGTCATTTAAAACATTACGAATTTTAATAGAATTTTGTTTACTATAATAATCATTACAAGCAAATAACCATGTTGCTGAGTCATTACTTGCTTGATTAATCGCATTATCGTATCCTTCCAACATAGAAATAAATCTTATTCCATTTTCTGGAAAGAAAGTTTCAACATAATATCCTGTTAAAATATGATCTCTACCTAATCTTGATAAGTCTTTTACTACTACAAGATTAATTCTTTTGGCTTTGATATCTGTGAGTAATCTTTGAAATCCCGGTCTATCAAAAGTAGTACCAGAATATCCATCATCTACATATTCATCTACAAAAATAAATCCTTTTTCTTTGATAAAATTCATTAGTATATTTCTTTGATTAAGGACACTCTCACTTTCAGATTCGTAAAATTTTCCTTCATCAGCTTCTGATAATCTTATATAAATTCCTGCTTTGTAGTAATCTGGCATCACATTTAAAGTGTTATACAAGCTTACTCTCCTTTCCTTGTTGTATAACAACTAAAGCCAATTAAATTATACCATACAAATTTAATTTGGCACATTGTATCAGTCACTATTTACCTTACTTTTAATAAATTTAATTACTAGTTCATTAAAATTAGGAGAATCATCTTTGAAAGTTTCTATTATATTAAACATAAGCCACCTCATTTAAGTTTATGAGTGTCTTTATCAATTTATATCTTCCTCCATTTCTTTAAAACTTTCTAACATTTTCTCCATCTCTTCTTGTTCTTCTTTAGTTGCTTCTTTTGATTCAATAGGTTCACCATGCCAATATTCAACACCAAATTCATCAACATAATAAATTTTATCTAATATATCTTTTTTATTTTTATTATATTTATTATAATGGTTAAAATTATTTTGAATACTAGTATTAGCATTTCTTTGAATACTTGTTATTCTTTTCTTTAATACCTCGGATAATTTTATTATCCTCTTTGAATTGTTTGTTTCACTATTATTAATTTCTATATCAATATATCCATTTTTTGATAAACTACTTATACTTTTTGATACAGTTTGTTTGGTACAATCAAACTTCTTCATAAAATACCTATTAGTAGGCCAACAATAGCCATTTTTCTTACATAGTGACACAATGTCTATTAATAATATTCTTTCAAAGTAAGTTAATCTATTATCTCCTAATACTGATTCTGGTAATACTAAACTTATAAATGGTTCTTTTTCCATTATTTCTCCAATATAAGATTATCAAGTTTAGTAGTTCCATATTGTCCTCCTTTCTTTACCAGTCTTTTTAGGAACACATAAAAAGAACTGAACACATTAGTCCACAACAAAAATAAGGGAATATTCCAATCTTTTTTGTTGGATTAATATGTATTCAGTTCTTCACTGATTAATTATCATACATTATTCTTTAATGTATAATAAAGCTTTCTAATTTCTTTTTAATATTCACTATTTTATATTTATATATGTTTATATGTAATGGTCACATTCCCGTATGACTATCATAATTATAACACTAATTATTGCATTTTCAATATGTAATTGTTCGACAATATTCGACAAAAATTTTATTATTAAGTCTAACTGGCAATATTTATTTTGTTAAATAAACAATCCGTTATATTTTTCAGCGTATCGCTACCTGATAATAATTTATTCTCTAATTCATTTAAAGTTTCCATTGTTAGTCCGTTAAATATCAAATTATCATCTATATCATCTATTTTTAGCGCTTCTTTTACACTATCATTGAATAATTTTACTACATAATTTACCATAATTAACTGTTTTTTTCTCATTCTAATTAAGCTATATACATAATATATATCCGTATAATTTTTCTCATTTATACTTAAATATAAAAAATCTTTAGTTGATTTAAGAACTTCATTATTAACTAATTCATTTACATATAGATAATTTCTACAATGATTTTTATTAGTATAATCCTGTTTAAAATTTGATGAATCAAGTTTTTTTAATGCAATTATAAGTTTTCTTCTTTTATACTCAGGTAAAAAACTTAAATTCCATTTAAATGTTTTTACTAAAACAATATTACCTTTACTATTTTTTTGTTCTGACAAATATAATTTGTCTTTTTCTAAATAAAAATATAGCTTTATATTACCATTTAAAAATAATTTATAAATTAGTTCTTCTATAATTTTATCTAAATCATAATAATCAAAATATTTAGAAATTTTACTTTTAGAACCTTTTGTATAAACAAAATAGTTATGATAATCTTTACTTAACAATATAAGTGCATGTTCGCAAAATTCTCTCATAATTATTACTAATTCAGTATTCATTTTTTATCGCCTTCTTTTATTTTATTCATGAGAAAAATGTACTTTATATTTTTCGAAATCTTCAACTTCTGGATTAACATAATAATAAATGAATATTTCATAAAAATCATTATAAAATTCACCATCTAAAAAAGTAAAATCATTTAGTAAATTATCATTACTATCGACTACCTTTTGAGAAAATGGACCAACATTTTTATATTTTAAATAATTACTATTTTTTACAAATTGTTGAAATATTAATTTAAAATCAGATTTTAATATATCAATACTGAATGTATTAAAATCAACAGAAGCTGTTGCTACTAATTTTTTCATAAATTGATCTTTATCTTTTGAAATACTTAAAACTTTTTGAAAATTGCAACTAACAATTTCTTCCCACTCTTTCTTATTTGTTAAATGTGAATAATATATAGCATAACCACTTATGTCCATAAATTGTAACATAGGTATTTTATATTTACTAAGTTTATAATTATCGTTATAATTTATATCAATAATTTTATGAATAATTTCGTCACAAATAATAGTAACCATAATTAATTTTTCGTACAATTTTTTAAATCTATCAAAATTTTCGCTTATAATTGAATTAAATGTATCTTGACATAAATTATAAAAACATTCTCCATAAAAGTCTATATTTTCATCTCGATAATCATACTCATCAATACTTAATGCTTCTACTGCATCTGAATATAAAATTAATGATGAAATATATACATTTTCTTTTTCCTTTTCTACGGTAATTTGTGAATGATCGTTTGTTATCGCCTTAATCCATCCGGGAAGGAAACGTGCTTGGGCATTCTCGGTAGAAGCGGAAATATAACGTATTTTCTTCGGTTCTTTAAAGGTGTTGAAAAAGCTTTCCGGGAGTTCGTTCGGAAATTCCTCGAGATTACGTTTCAGGAATTCTCCGGCCTCATGTTTTTTGATTTGTTGGGTGTAGAAGATATCATAGTCCCAATAGAAGAGTGCCTTGCCCGCATCTTTCAGTTTTCTGAAAAAGTCACTTTCTACTTTGTTCAAAACATTGAACCCGACAAATATGTATTTGTCGTATTTGAGTTGGTCGGTATCGAGTTGTTCGATCACGTTCCGGTAGAGCATGCCTTCGTAAGCAATGCCTAACTCTGTCAGGTTCGCACGGTAACGATGGTAGATAGTACCTAGCTTGTCCCAAAGGGAAATAAATTTTTCTTTTAGTTCGGTCCGTTTTTCAATGGAGAAATTCTGAAAAAACTGTTGTATGGCTTCTTCCTGCTCTTTGTCAAGGAATTCATAGTCATCCATCAGATTTTTCAAATCTTGTAGATTGCCGAATAATTTGTCGGCATCGACCATATTCTTATCTACATCATCAAAATCACTAATCAACAATTCGCCCCAGAAGTAGAAATCGTCCAATGTTTCCTGACTCCGTGTTTCCTCTTTGAACACTTTATAAAGTTCGCAGACCAATCGAATAGGATCGCCGCTTTTCTGTACGGATAGTTTCTGAAACAGGTCGCTGATACTCATGGCAGCTGGTGACCAGATCGGTTTATCGGATTCTCCTGCTAAATATTCATTGAAGAACAAGTTAGCACGTTTATTAGGGAAAACGAGTACCGTACGTGACAGGTCGTTTCCTATCTTGGTATATAAATCATGAGCGACTAGTTGGAGAAATGATTGCATATTGATTAAACTATTTTCTGATTCTTGTATTTATTGTAATCGGAACATAACAGGTACGGTGAAATAAACAGCAACTTTAGTACCATCTTCCAGTTCTCCCGGTTTCCATTTAGGCATTTGATTAATGACGCGTAAAGCTTCTTTATCCAGATAAGGATCTACGCCACGTAAAACTTTTGGTTTGACTATATTTCCTTCTTTATCAACGATGAACTGAATAATAGTACGCCCCTGTACACCATTACCTTCTGTTCCTGTATTAGGGTATTGAATCTTTTTTGCAAGAAATTCCATGAGAGCTTGCTGGCCTTCAGGAAAATCGGGCATAACAGGTACTTTCTCGTAAACGTCAGGATAGTTTATACGAGTATAAGTGATTCTCAATTCCGGGCCATACATCGCACTGAATGAAAGCATCAGATTGTATGTCACTTGTACTGTCTCATTTGCCAATATGCCGGGTGTCCAACGAGGAATGAGAGACATGACCCTTAATATTTCAGCTTCAACTTTGGGGTGTATCTTGCGGGTAATCTTAGGGTTGATAACTTGTCCGTCATAATCTATAGTGAATTTTACATCAGTGTATGTATTATTAGCAATACTATCTATTTCTGAATAACGAAGATTTTCTTTCAGAAATTCTATAAATTTTTCTGTTCCTCCGGGAAATTCCGGTAGCTTTTCCGGACCATAAAAGGGGGCTTCCCCTTTCATGTCTTTTTCTTGTATCAGGCTGTCAGCAGTAATGGTCCAATTCATTTTAGGGCATTGCAGTGTTTCTGCGTCCAATGAAGTAGGAGGTATTATTGTAAGTATACCAGTTGATAGTCCAAACAGAGTGATGGCCTTACCTACACGGCGTTTTCGTTCAAGCTGTTGCTCCAAATATCGAACTTCAGCTTCGCATTTGGGGCAAGTACCCAAACAATCTCCCTGATACTGACATTCAGAGGTAATGAATTCAATATCATTCGCTTCGGCTATCTGCCGACGAATCTCTTTTAAGATTTTACAGGTTTGTTTTCCTCTTGCCATGGCATTAATCATTAGGGGTTTTATAGGTGAATCGGTCGAATTGGGTGATTCCCATTTCTTTCAAAAGTTCTATGCTTTGGTCAATATCCTTCTCCGTATTATAGGAAGGGATGAGTGGTGTCCGGATAACGATTTGCTTGGCTTTGTCTTTCCCGATTAAATATCGCAAATTACTTAAGACGTTTTCATTATTCTTTCCGGTATATCGCTGATAGATGTTATTATTCATATCTTTGATGTCGACTATGTAATTGTCTATAATAGAAATCAGTTCTTCTACATTCTGTTGCGGAACATTGAGAGAGGTTTCGACAGTGATTCTCCATTCTGGGCCACAGAGTTGGCGGAATTGCCTGATAAATTCGCTTTGTAACAAAGGTTCTCCACCGCCAAATGTGACTCCTCCGCAACTCGCCAGGAAATAAAGTTCATCTTTGCGTACTTCCTCGTAGAGCTGGTTACAATCATAGCTCTCCCAAACACCATCGGGCTGCAAAGATGTCGGATTGAGACAATATTTGCAACGCAACGGACAGCCATGGAAAGCAACTAATGTTGTAACTCCTTCACCGTCAATCGTTAGTCGATGACGGGCAATGCCGATGAGAGGAACAGCTTTCATACTTTTTCTATTTTTTCTTCATCCACATACCACAAGTAGCCGGTGATATTTTTATATCCCATCTTGGTAAGAAGTTGCATATATCCTTTCACTTGTTTGTTATATTTAGGATTTTCCTTACCAAACTTGAAATCGACTACAACAACCTGATCGTCCTTCATCATTACACGATCCGGACGACGGGTTTGCAGAACTCCTTTTTCTTTATAGATAATAGCACATTCATTAAAGAGTGTCCATTTTCCGGAATACCAATCTTGAATTTCAGGAGAAGAAAAAGCTTTCTTTGCAACTTCACGAGCCACTTTTTCTTTCTCATCATTTCTGATAACTCCTTCAAAAATAAGCCGTTCAATGGCTGGATCGATATCTTCTGCAGTTTCGATGACAGAAAATAAAGTATGTAACATACGTCCGCGGTTGATAAAGCGGTCGTCCGAATCTTCTTCTTCAATGCCCTGAATGAAGTCAGCAGAGCGGTTGGACTGACGAAATTCAATATCATGCCGCATGGATTCCATCCGAATAGGGAGTTTCTCTGGTTTCTGGGTTAGCTTGTTTGTGGATGTCTTGATTCTTTCTTTTTCGGAAGGGCATAGTTGTCCTTGCTCGTAACAGTCTTCTTCCCAGTCAATCCCTTCTTCTTGGGCTAC
>ENA-OPWR01000964-OPWR01000964.1-human-gut-metagenome-genome-assembly--contig:-NODE-964-length-23820-cov-5.150179_pt1 | contig 23820 bp, 21 predicted proteins | sample MGYA00241507_ERZ502006 | MGnify/ENA primary metagenome ERZ502006 (study PRJEB25962, sample SAMEA2043041) | human gut metagenome | biome: human gut; feature: human-associated habitat; material: faeces...
TCCACGGCTGCACAGACCCCGGCAACGAGTGCCCGGGCTGTGTGGCAAACGGCATCTCGGAAAAGGTTGCAAACGAAATCTACGATGAGATGTCCAGCTTTGCATCCTACGCCTTCAACAAGAGTCATGCCGCCTGTTATGCTTATGTGGCATTCCAGACAGCCTACCTCAAGTGCCATTACCCCAGCGAGTTTATGGCTGCGCTGCTGACCAGTGTCCTGGACAACACCGGCAAGGTTATTGAGTATTCCGGCGAGTGCGCCCGACTGGGAATCAAGGTCCTGCCGCCGGATATCAATATCTCGGGCAGCGGCTTTACTGCAGAGGACAGTGGCCGGATCCGGTTTGGCCTGAACGCCGTAAAAAATGTCGGCACCCGGCTGATCGAGCGCTCCGTAGAGGAGCGGCAGGAAAAGCCTTATACCAGCCTGTACGATTTCTGCAAACGGATGCATGGTACCGAGCTGAACCGCCGCACTGTGGAAAGTCTCATCAAGGCCGGTGCCTTTGATAATCTCGGCTCCAACCGCCGCAGTCTGGTCGAAGCAACTGAGGGCGTGCTCAAGAGCATCGAGAGTGACAGCCGGAAGAATCTGGATGGTCAGATCGACCTCTTCTCGATGATGAGCGGCACGGACGATACGTCTGCCGCCGACAGCTATGAGATCAAGCCCTGCCCTGAGTATACCCACGCCGAGCTGCTCCAACAGGAGAAAGAGGTCAGCGGCCTGTACCTTTCCGGTCATCCGCTGGATGCCTACCGGGAGCAGTCAGCTCAGTTTGCCACCCACACCATCAAAGCTCTGACCGGTGAGGATGCCAATGTGCCGGACAATAGCCATGTCCGCATCGTCTGCACCATTGTCAAGAGCAAAATGGTGACGACCAAGACCAACAGCATGATGGCCTATACCAGCGTAGAGGATCTGACCGGCACCATGGAGGTCATCGTGTTCCCGCGCACACTGGAAACATTCCGGGATGTGCTGCACGATAACGCGGTCGTGGTCATTGAGGGCCGCCTGTCTATCCGAGAGGATGAACCTGCCCGCCTGGTCGCCGAGAGTATTTCGCCCATTGAGGGCTATAACCCCGTCAGGCCGCAGGCCAACCGCCCCAATCAGATGCGGGATGCTGCCCGGCGGCTCTACGTCCGGCTGCCCTCCCGCACCAGCCCGGAGTACGCCAAGGTGGTCAATCTGCTGGAGATTTTTGACGGTGATATGCCGGTGATCTTCTATCTGGAGGACACAAAACAGAAGCTGGCGGCTCCCCGCAGGCTGTATACGTCAGGTCATCCGCTTTTCTTTGAGGAACTGCAGCGCATCGTGGGCGAAAAGAATGTTGCAACAAAATGACATGTGCAGGAACGATTCAAACCGGGTGCACGTGTGCCAAAAACAACACCAAGACGTACGCCTGTGAATTTTAATAAACTTTTAACGTCAATTTCTGCGAATTTAACATTATGTGAACTTATTCACATTCTTTTTTTATGCACATTTTGCAATATGCCGAAATATTTGCCGGAAACCTACCTACCAAACCGCTCGTTTTTCTTTCATTGGACCCGGTGCTTTGTGAATAATTAAACGGCATTGTGTCAAATTTCACAAAAGTGCTGTTTTTCCGGTTTCTCTATGGGTTTTGCCTGATAAATTTTGTAACCATCTAAATTTTTTTGTATTTATTTTCATTTTTTTGCTGTTAGCGATTTACAACGCTGCAGAATTATGGTAAAATGACACCTATGGAACAAAAACCCGGAGGGGCCTCCTGCGCCCCGGCCCCCCGGAAAGAAAGGGTGACTGCCTTGGCAAACGTATGCGCAGTTAAAATGGAGAATATCACCAAGTGCTTCGGCAAGGTAACGGCCAACAAGGACGTTACGCTGGAGCTGTATAAGGGTGAGATCCTGTCCCTGCTGGGTGAAAACGGCAGCGGCAAGACCACCTTGATGAATATGCTCTCCGGCATCTATTTCCCCGACGAGGGACAGATCTACATCGACGGCAAGCCTGTGACCATCGCCTCCCCCAAGGACGCCTTCGCCCTGGGAATCGGCATGATCCACCAGCACTTCAAGCTGGTGGACGTGTTCACCGCCACGGAAAACATCATCCTGGGTATGCCCGGGAAGCTGAACCTGGCCGAGGCCCGGAAGAAGGTCCAGGAGATCTGCGACCGCTACGGCTTCGACATTGACCCGGATCAGAAGATCTATGACATGTCCGTGTCCCAGAAGCAGACGGTGGAGATCGTGAAGGTCCTGTACCGCGGGGCCAACATCCTGATCCTGGACGAGCCCACCGCCGTGCTGACCCCCCAGGAGACCGAGCGCCTCTTCACGGTCATCCGCAACATGAAAGCCGACGGCAAGGCCGTCATCATTATCACCCACAAACTGCACGAGGTGCTGGGCATCAGCGACCGCGTGGCCATCCTGCGCAAGGGTGAGTATGTGGGCGATATTGCCACCAGGGACGCTGACGAAGCCACCCTGACCGCCATGATGGTGGGTGAAAAAGTGGAACTGAACATCGAGCGCCCCGAACCCGTGAACCCGGTCAAGCGCCTGGACATCCAGCACCTGACCGTCCGCAGCGCCGACGGCATCACCGTGCTGGACGACGCCAGCTTTGATGTGTATGGCGGCGAAATCTTGGGCATTGCCGGTATCTCCGGCAACGGTCAGAAGGAACTGCTGGAGGCCATCGCCGGATTGCAGCCCACCCAGCGCGGCGCCAGCGTGGAGTATTACGCTCCCGACACTTCCGCCCCGGTGCAGCTCATCGGCAAAAGCCCCAAGGCCATCCGGGAGGCAGGCATCCACCTGTCCTTCGTGCCGGAGGACCGCCTGGGCATGGGTCTGGTCGGCTCCATGGGCATGACCGATAACATGATGCTGAAAAGCTACGGCAAGGGCCATTCGCCCATCGTGGACCGTAAGGCTCCCCACGACCTGGCCGAGACTATTAAAAAAGAGCTGAACGTTGTAACGCCGGATTTGAACACCCCGGTCTCCCGCCTGTCCGGCGGCAACGTGCAGAAGGTGCTGGTCGGCCGTGAGCTGGCCGCCGACCCCATTGTACTGATGACCGCCTACGCCGTGCGCGGCCTGGACATCAACACCTCCTACACGATCTACCACCTGCTGAACGAGCAGAAGAAAAAAGGTGTCGCCGTCATCTATGTGGGCGAGGACCTGGACGTGCTGCTGGAGCTGTGCGACCGCATCGTCGTGCTTTGCGGCGGCAAGGTCAACGGCATCCTGGATGGCCGCAAGACCACCAAGGAGGAAGTCGGCAACCGCATGACCAATCTGGTAAAGGAGGTTAAGGCATGAGTCAGTCCAGTACCGCAGTGCGTGAACCGCTGCTGCGTATTGCCAAGCGCGAGGGCACCACGATGCCCCAGAAGATCGCGGTGCGTGCCATTGCTATTTTGCTGGCATTGGTCGTAGATGCGCTGTTTATCTACTTCGTCACCGGTCTGAACCCGCTGGCCGTCTACGGCGTTATGTGGGGCGGCACCTTTGCCAACATGACCCGCTTCAGCTGGATGCTGCGCGACCTGTCCATCCTGCTGTGCGTCGGCATCGCGCTGGCGCCTGCCTTTAAGATGCGCTTTTGGAACTGCGGCGGCGAAGGTCAGATCCTGATCGGCGGCCTGATCGCCGCGCTGGTCATGGTCTACCAGGGCAACAACCTGCCCACTCCGGTGTTGTTTGCGGCTATGACCATCGGCAGTATGGCCGCCGGTGCGCTGTGGGGCTTTGTGCCCGCCTGGTTCAAGTCCCGCTGGGGTACCAACGAGACGCTGTTCACCCTGATGATGAACTACGTTGCCACGAGCATTGTTGCCTGCATGACCAACATCATGCGCGGCCAGGCCTCCAGCCTGGGTACCTTGAACAAGGCTACCAAGGCAGGCTGGTTCCCCATCATTATGGGCCAGCGCTACACCATTAACATCATCGTCGTCATCGTGCTGACCTTTGCCATGTATGCCTACCTCAAGTTCTCCAAGCAGGGCTATGAGATCAGCGTTGTGGGCGAAAGCGAGAATACTGCCCGCTATGCCGGCATCAATGTCCGCCGCGTTACGGTGCGCACCATGCTCATCTCCGGCGCGGTCTGCGGCCTGTGCGGCTTCCTCATCGTCGCCGGTAAGGACCAGACCATTGCCACCACCTCGGCAGGCGGCCGCGGCTTTACGGCCATCATCGTGGCCTGGCTGGCCAAGTTCAACACCTTCTATATGGCGCTGATCTCCTTCCTGCTCGTCTTTTTGGAGCGCGGCGCATCCGAGATCGCTTCGGCCTACTCGCTGAATGAGTATGCCGCCGACATCATCACCGGCATCATCCTGTTCTTCATTTTGGGCAGTGAATTCTTCATCAACTACCGCCTCATCCTGCGCGGCGCACATAAGGAGGGCAAGTGATATGCACAGCAGTTTAATTGCATGGATCATGCGCGCTATCCCCTTTGGCACCATCATTATGTACGGCGCATTGGGCGAGACCGTGACCGAGAAATCCGGCAACCTGAATCTGGGCGTGCCCGGCATCATGTATTTGGGCGGCTTTGCCGGTTTTGCCAGCGCCTGGGCCTATGAGAACACCGCCGCCAACCCTAACGGGCTGGTCAGCATCCTGATCGCCACGCTCTGCGCCATTGCAGCCTCGATGCTGGGCGGCCTGATCTACGCCTTCCTGACCATCTCCCTGCGCGCCAACCAGAACGTCACCGGCCTGGCGCTGACCACTTTCGGCAAGGGCGTGGCCAACTTCTTCGGTGTCTTTATCCTGGACGGTGCCAGCTACTCTGCTGCCCCTGTTGCCAACAAGGCCTTCGCCGCCAAGATCCCGGCACTGTCGGGTCTGGGCACCGTGGGGCAGGTCATCTTCTCCTACGGCTTTCTGGTGTACGCCGCCATCGTGCTGGCGGTGGCCATGCACTGGTTCCTCACCCGCACCCGCGCGGGTCTGAACCTGCGCGCTGTGGGCGAGAACCCCGCCACCGCGGACGCCGCCGGCATCAACGTTACACTGTACAAGTATCTGTCCACCTGCATCGGCGCAGGCATCTGCGGCATCGGCGGCCTGTACTACGTGCTGGACTACAACCAGGGCATCTGGGCTACCACTGGCCAGATCGAAGCTTTGGGCTGGCTGGCCGTGGCTCTGGTCATCTTTACTACCTGGAAGCCGCTCAACGCCATCTGGGGTGCCTACCTGTTCGGCATGCTGTACTGGCTGTATCAGTTCCTGCCCACGCTGCTGGGCATCACGCTGGCCAGCTACATGACTGACCTGGTGCAGATGCTGCCCTACGTCGTCACCGTGCTGGTGCTGATCGCCGTTTCCATGCGCAAAAAGAAAGAGGACCAGCCCCCCGCACACCTGGGTCTGCCTTACTTCCGCGAGGAACGCTGAAACATTGCATGCAAAAAAGAGGAGCCTGCTGTCAGGCTCCTCTTTCTGTTTGTGGGCAGGGGATAGCTTAGTAGTTCTTGCTCTTCAGCTCAAAATAGCTCTGGGGATGGGCGCATACCGGGCACTTGAGTGGGGCGTGCTGGCCGATATAGGTGTAACCGCAGTTGCGGCACTGCCAGACCTGCTCGGTCTCGCGGGCGTAGACCTTGCCGGCCTCGATATTGGCGGCCAGCTGCTTGTAGCGTTCCTCGTGGTCCTTCTCGATAGCGGCCACCATCGTGAACAGCGCGGCGATCTGGGTAAAGCCCTCTTCCTTGGCTTCGGCAGCCATGCGCGGGTACATCGAGGTATGCTCCTCGTTCTCGCCGGCGGCGGCCATCTTCAGGCAGGTCAGGGTGTCGGGGATCTCGCCGTTTTCCATCAGCAGTTTGAACCAGATCTTGGCGTGCTCTTTCTCGTTGTTGGCGGTTTCGGTAAAGATCGCAGCCAGCTGCTCATAGCCCTCTTTTTTTGCCTTGGATGCGAAGAAGGTGTACTTGTTGCGGGCCTGGCTTTCACCAGCGAAAGCCTCCCACAGGTTTTTCTCTGTCTTGCTGCCTCTCAGTTCCATAGTATTGCCTCCGTTTATAATATTTTTTAATTTTTAGGAATTTGTCTTGATTTGCTTCTATTATACCGAATTTCCGGGGTTTGTCAAGCCAAATTTCAGGAATAATTATTGGTTGCTTTGCACAAAGCTTGACAGCGGCGCGGCTTTCGTGTATTGTATATTTAAGATAAAATCTTAATTTGAAAGGAGTGCTTTCCATGACCCGTCAACGCGCCCTGATCTTAGACATCATGCGCGAGAAAAGCCCCCAGCACCTGACGGCGGACGAGCTGTTTAATGAGGCCCGGCTGCGGATGCCCCACATTGCCCGGGGCACGGTGTACCGCAACTTAAAGATGATGGAGCTGGACGGTGAGATCGGCCACCTGGAAATGCCCGGCGGCCCCGACCGGTACGATTACAACCCCAGCCCCCACGGCCACCTGCTGTGCGACGGCTGCGGCCACCTGGCGGACCTGCCGGTAGTGGGCCTGATGCGGGAGGTGGAGGCGGCCATCGGCACCGAGGTGCGCGGCTATACATTGCCCATCCACTACCTGTGCCCCAAGTGCCGCGCGGCCAAGCCTGCGGATGAATAACAAGAAAGAAGGCTTTGCTATGGCCAAACAGCGCGACCCTGTGCTGGACAGTATGCGCGGCATCGGCATTGTGCTGATGGTGCTGGGGCACGCGGGGTTCCCCGGTTCCAGCTTTATCTATTTATTCCACATGGCGCTCTTTTTTATGCTCAGCGGGTGGTTTTTCTCTCCCCACACGGGCGAAAGCGCCCATCGGCTGGCCCGCTTTGCCAAGCGCAAGGTGGTCACGCTGTGGCTGCCCTTTGTGGCGGCCAACACGGTGTACACCCTGCTGACCAACCTGTTTTTAAAAGTAAACATCCTGACAGGGGACGAGCGTATCCTCGATCTGCCCGGCAACCTTATCACCACGCCGGTGACCATCAAGGACATTATCGGCCGCACAGCCCACTGGAGCGTTTTTGACGGCGGCACCCAGCTGGGCGGCGCTATGTGGTTCATTCAGGCGCTGTTCCAGATATCTCTATTGTATGCGGGCGTAGAGTTTTTGTTGAAAAAACTGCTGCGCAGCGGCGATACGCTGATCCCGCAAGGGCTGCTTGCCGGCGTGCTGCTCTGGCTCGGTTGGCAGGCCCAGCGCATTGGCTGGAACGTCTGGGGCCTGGGCATTGCGGCCAGCTGCTACTGCCTGTTTTACTTGGGTGTTGTACTGCACCGGGTGCAGCATCCCCATGGCCCGGCGCGCGGAGCGCTGTGCTGCGCCGGGGCCTTTGTGGTGCTGCTGGTGCTGGGGCAGTTCGGCAGCGTAGGCCTGGCGGGCAACAGCTACCCCGGCCCGCTCTACCTGCTGGCGGCCAGCCTGGCGGGCTGGATGCTGGTGTATGAGGGTGCCCACCTGCTGGCGCGCGTGCCCGCGGTGAGCGGCGCTTTCAGCGCACTGGGGCGCGCCACGATGCCCATTGTGATCTTGCATTTCCTGGCGTTCAAGCCCGTCACCTGGCTGGGCCTGCTGGCCACTGGCGGCGAGAGCTATCTGCTGGCGGCATTCCCCATCTACTTTACCGGCGGGGCCTGGTGGGTGGCCTACACGGCGGCCGGCCTAGCGCTGCCGCTGCTGGCTTACGCGGTGTGGGTCCGCCTGAAAAAGGCGGTGCGCCGTGGCTAAGCAGTATTACCAGGGCGAAACCTTTGACAATGTAGCGCCGGATTTTCTGCATGATGCCGAGTTCAACGACTGCACGTTTATCAACTGCCGCTGGAGCGGTGCGCGCATTACGGCGTGCAGCTTTCTCGGCTGCACCTTCGACCGCTGTGCCTGGAGCGACGTGGTGTTCAGCTTTTGCCAGATGAGCGACGCCTGGCTGCTGCACTGTGCCTTCCGGTCCATTGCCTGGGGCGGCCTGCAGGGACGCAGTGCCCTGGTGCAGCCCTTTGGCAGGGCCGAGCAGTGCGAGTTCCGCTACAATGAGTTTTCCGGCATGGCGCTGAAGCAGTTTGATTTCAGTAAATGTACCTTTGGCGACTGCGTGTTTGACGATTGCAAACTGGCGGGCGCGGATTTCCGCGGCGTGGTCCTGAGCAGCACGGCGTTCAGCCGATGCGACCTGCAAAAGGCGGATTTCCGCGAGGCCACCGGCTACCGCATCGACCCCAGTGACAACCAGATGAAAGGTGCGCGGTTCAGCTTCCCGGATGTGATCGCACTGCTGAATGGGTTTGGGCTGGTCATCGAATAACTTACCTTTTCTTATGAGAAAAGGTAAGCGAAAAGAATTTTAAACGAACTTAGAGCAAAAGAGGAGCCTGCTGAAAGGTTCCTCTTTCCTGTTTTTATGCTGCAAAAAATGCGGAAAAAATCTTTCCCAAACCTGTTGACAAAACCCTAGCGGCATGGTATAGTATCATCGTTAGTTAAAACTAACCTATGACCCCCTACAATGAATCTCCTGCAACCATAGCCCGCACAGTGCGGCTCTCTCCCCGTGCTGTGCGGTTTTATGGGGGTTGCGGTTAGCAAAAACTAACTAATGCGCTTTAAAGGAGCCGAGCCTATGCCTGCCCCCACTCACGTCACGGTCAGCCCCCGCAGCTTTGCCTGCGATCTTGCCACGATCTGCGCGCCTACCCTGGCAGGCCTCAAGCCCGCCAGTCTCTTCCATTACCAGCCGGCCTCCGGCCAGGATGGTACGGCTATGGCGGTGGCCTGGCACGCCCTGCTGGCACCCCGCGGTGTGACCGTCCGTGTGCTGAAAGCCTGCCCCGTAACCGGCGCGGTGCTGGTCTATGTGTACCGCCCCACCCAGGTGGCTGCCATCTTGCAGCGCGGCGACGTGCAGGACTTTCTGCAAAGCGAGGGCTACACCCCCGGCGATGCTGAATCGATGCTGGCACAGCTCTCCCAGCGGCTTTGCTGTGAGGAGGACTTTCCCCACGAGATCGGCGTGTTCCTGGGCTACCCGCTGGCAGATGTCATCGGCTTCATTCAGAATCGCGGCAAAAACTTTACGGCCTGCGGCTACTGGAAGGTCTACACCGACCCCGCCGCCGCCCAAAAAGCCTTTGACCGCTATAAAAAGTGCGAGCGAATCTACGCCCGCTGTTATCACAACGGCACCCCGATCCGGCAGCTGACTGTGGCTGCCTGAACGTGGACATACTTACTATTAAATGTATAGTAGCAACGAAAGGAAGAAACGATTATGAGCAAGATCGCAGTAGTTTATTGGAGCGGCACCGGCAATACCGAGGCTATGGCTGACCTGGTGGCAAACGCTGCACAGTCCGCAGGTGCAACTGTGGACAAGATGACCAGCGCTGAGTTCAATGCGGCTGACGCTGCTAATTATGACGGCTTCGCCCTGGGCTGCCCCGCTATGGGCGCTGAGCAGCTCGAGGAGAGCGAGTTCGAGCCGATGTATCAGGATCTGCGCGGCTCCCTGTCCGGCAAGCCGGTCGGCCTGTTCGGCAGCTACGGCTGGGGCGGCGGCGAGTGGATGGACATCTGGAAGCGCGACAACGCGGGGCTGAATATCGTCGATACGGTGATTTGCCAAGACGCGCCGGATGACGACGCGCTGGCGGCGTGCCGGGCGGCGGCGGACAAGCTGGCATAATCAGCAAAATTGCATCAAAACACAGGGCGGTCGGCATAAAAAGCGGACTGCCCTGCTTGCTTATCCGTTCAAAAGCCGAAGCGCCGCCAGCGTTTCCGCGTCTGCCGCGCCGGATGCGCTCAAGCCGCTTTTCTGCTGGAATTGGCGGAGCGCCTGCTCGGTTTCCGCGCCGAAATCGCCGTCCGCGCCATGCAGGGGCAGGGGGAATCCCGCCGCCATCAGCGCGCTTTGCAGCCCTTTCACCGCGTCGCCGGAATCGCCGATTTGCATCAGCCCCATTCGCCCCGCGAACATCGTCAGCATCCCGTGGAACTGCCAGCGGCTCGCACTTGTGTCCGCCTTCACGCCGCCGCCGGAGCAGTGCAGAATCCGCAGCGGGTTCGTCTGCATGACGACGCCGACATGGTAGTAGTCGCGGCGGTCGGCGGAGGAGGCGTATCGGCTCGGCAGGGCGTACCCCTTCGCGCCGGGTTCGTGCGCGCGAAAGACGAGTTCGCCGCGCCGGAGCTGCCCCGCGCCGCGCAGGGGATTCAAGTCGTGCATGGCGTTGCGCGCCGTCCAGTTTGTGCCGTGGATGCCGCGCCACTGCCCACCGCTGCGGCGAATCGCGCCGATGACCAGCCCGATGCAGTCGCAGTAGCCGTCCGAGCCGTCGCGCCCCAATCGGTAGCGCGGATCAGCCGCCTGAATCCGCCGTACATTCGTCAGAAATTCGTCGATGGTCATGTTTTCACCCCGATTCAGCCTATGCGAAAAGGCAGTTTGGGGTGCAAAAAAACGGAGCAGCCGCAAAAGCCGCTCCGCAATCAGTTCACTTTGGATTACGCATCGACGCGGAAGGCGTAGATGGTCGTCGTGTCGTAGATTTCGCCGGGACGCAGCGTCGTCGTCGGGAAATTCGGGTGATTCGGGGAGTCCGGGTAGTGCTGCGTTTCCAGGCACAGACCGGAGTAGGGCAGATAGTGCATTCCGCCCTTGCCATCCGCGTAATCGGTGGTGCAGGCGGTGTAGAACTGCACGCCGGGCTGGTCGGTGATGACCTCCATCGTCCGGCCGGATTCCTCGTGGTGCACGCACGCGCACAGCCCCATCGCGCTGCCCTTGCGCAGGACGTAGTTGCAGTCGTAGCCCTTGGCGTAGCGCATCGGCACGCACTCGTTCATGCAGTCAAGCCCGTCGCCGATGAGCATCTCCTCGCGCAGGTCAAGCGGCGTTTGGCTGACAGGCATGTAGCCGCCCGTCGGAATCAGGCCGCTGTCCACCGCCGTCACCACGTCGCTGTCGATGTAGATGGCGTGGTCGCGCACGGTGCCGTGGTCATAGCCGGCGAGGTTGAAATAGGTGTGATTCGTCATGTTGATGACGGTCGCCTTGTCGGTCGTCGCCTGATAGTGGAACGTCAGGTTGCAGTCGTCGTCCCACGAGATGGTCACGTCCGCCGTCAGATTGCCGGGGAAGTTCTCCTCCATGTCCGCGGAAACGTAGTGGAACTTGACGGAATCCACCGTATCCCCCGCGACGGGCGTCGCCTGCCAGACCTTCTTCTGGAAGCCGGCTTTGCCACCATGCAGGGTATTTTCGCCGTCGTTCTGGTAGAGGTGATATTCCGTGCCGTCGAGGGTGAAGCAGCCGCCGCCGATGCGGTTCGCGAAGCGCCCGATGGTATCGCCCATCGCGCCGTGGCCGCCCTCATAATGCGCCAGCGTATCGAAGCCGAGGGCAACGTCCGCCAGCTTGCCGCTCTTGTCCGGCACGAGGATATTGGTCACAATCGCGCCGAGGTCAAGCATGGACACGGACGCGCCGGACTGGTTCGTCAAGGTATACATCGTCACGTTCTGACCGTCTTGAGTCGTGCCGAACGCGCGGGTGGTAATCGCCATAGTTGTTCCTCCTCCTACTCTTGCGTGAATCACGCTTCGGTTTTATTGTACATCACACGGGGGATTTGTGCAAGGGCTTCGGGGGAGAAAAAACGCGGGAGAAGCGCGCAGAAAGTATGAAAAATGATTGACAAATGACACAAGTGTTGTATAATGGAAATACAGAAAGGAGCTGACAATTATGGAGGCTAAGAAACTGTTGACCCTTGCGCTGACCGGGCTTTTGGCGGGCGGCTGCCTGATGGTTCCCGCGCTGGCGGAGGATGCGGACGGGCAGAGCAGCGGGAATCCGGCGACATACACGATTCCGGCGAGGGTGAAGCGGATTGAGGACTACGCCTTTGCGGGCGACACGACGCTGGAGCGCGTGAAGATTCCCGACGGCGTGACGGAAATCGGCGATTACGCCTTTTCGGGCTGCACGAATTTGCAGGAGATTGAGCTGCCGGACGGGCTGACGAAGATTGGCAACCATGCGTTTGACGGGTGCACAGCGCTGGTGCGGCTGGGGGACATGAACCAGCTGGAGAGCATCGGGGAGTATGCGTTCAGCGGGTGCGAGGCGCTGGAGAGTATTGGGGATATGCCGAAGCTGCAAACTATCGGGAATTATGCGTTTGCGGAACTGACGGTTACGGATGAGGACAGCGGAACAAGCACGACGGTTTCCTGCAAGTCCCTGAAAACGGTTGGCAATTTGGACAGCGTGACGCGAATTGGCTCGGAAGCGTTTTCGGGATGCAGGGAGCTGGAGAGCATTGGGGCACTGCCGAACGTGACGCGGATTGCGTTCGGGGCGTTTCAGAATTGCGAAAAACTGAAAAAGGTTGAAGGAATGGGGAAGTTGACGGTTGTCAATTAGTACACTTTTTCAAATTGCACGTCGCTTGAATATGTGGATAATCTGAATAATGCTACACAGATTAACTTTTGTGCATTTGCTGATTGCAGCGCGTTGACAAGTGTTGGTGAATTGAACAAAGTGACGAGCATTGAAAATAGCGCATTTTACAACTGTCGAGCAATTGAAAAAATAGGAAATTTAAGCAATGTAACTAGCATTGGTGAAACTGCATTTGCAGGATGCGCATCTTTGAGGAGCGTAGGTGAACTGACAAGTGTAACAAAAATAGGAAGTCATGCATTTGGCGGAGGTGGGCTTAGCGAAAATGGCTACTTTATTGGATGGCAGTATTGCACGTCCCTCGAAAGCGTTGGCGATATGCCGCAACTGAAAACAATTGAAGATGCGGCATTTTGTGGTTGCAGTGCACTTAAAAATATTGGCGACTTGAACAATGTGACAAGCATTGGCGACAATGCGTTTGCTGGATGTTCCTCATTAGAAAGCATCGGCGACTTAAATAATGTAACAACGATTGGCAATAATGCATTTGGTGTCAGCCATAATTGGGAAAATGGGTATGCTGTTGACCTCAGATACTGCACATCACTCAGGAGCATTGGCAATATGCCGAAGCTGGAGACAATAGGCGAAAACGCATTTGTTGGATGCAGCTCACTTGAAAGCCTCGGCGACTTGCCTAATTTGAAGAGCATAGGTGATTTTGCATTTGCCAGTGACATGTTGATGGACAATAACGGCAATGAAATCAATGCAGACTGTATATCGCTTAAGAAAATTGGCAATATGCCAAAACTAAAAACAATAGGTTCTGCGGTTTTTAAAGGATGCAGTGCACTTGAAAGTATAGGTGATTTGAGTAGCCTGACGAGCATCGGAAGCAGTGCCTTCAGCGGATGTAGCTCGCTTGCAAGCATTGGCAACTTGTCTAATGCGACGAGCATCGGGAACAGCGCATTTTACAATTGCAGCGCGCTTGCAAGTGTTGGCGACTTGTCCAACGTTACGAGCATCGGGATGCAGGCGTTCTCTGGCTGTAGTGTACTAACGAGCGTGGGCGACCTCCGCAGTGTCACCAGCATCGGTCACTATGCCTTTGATAATTGCGATAACCTCACCCTCCGTGTCCTCCCCGACTCCTACGCCGAGCAGTACGCCAAATCCAACAGCATCCCCTATACCTACATCGAGGACTAATCCCCCTTGCGCCGTCGGCTCATTCACCGGCGGCGCATTTTCATTCCCTAAACAAATCCCCCAAATTGTCAGGCGGAAAAATCCCCCTCCTTGCAGGAATGCGCCCCCTTCGCGGCGAATCAACATAGAAACGGCAGCTGTCTGCCGCGAAAATCAAAATGCAAGCAATCGGCCGATTTGGCGAATGTGAAGGGAGCGCTGTTTATGTTGGATTTGGGCGAAAATCTGCGGAAGCTGATTCTGGCGGGCGTCGGGGTCGCGGCGGTGACGAAGGAAAAGGGCGCGGATGTGCTGAATGAACTGGTCAAAAAAGGCGAACTGACCATTGAACAGGGCAAGGTGCTCAACGAGGAACTCAAGCACAATATTAAGGATGCCATCCGCGAGAATGTGACGATTGTCACGCCGCCGGATGACGTGATTTCGGCGGTGGATTCGCTCTCCGACGAGCAGCTGGAGGCGCTGAAAGCCCACATTGCGGCGCGCGAGGCGACGAAAAAGACGGCGGCATCGGCAGAATCCGATGAACCGGCATCCGGTGCACCGGCATCCGGTGATTCGGCATCCGACGAGACGACCGAGAACTGAGGGCAGACAGCATATGACAGAGAAGGAACAGCAGCCGGTTACGCCGGAAATCCCTACCGAAGCGGCGGACAAGCCCGAAAACGACAATCCGCCGAAAAACGAGAACCGCCGCGGCGAAAATCAGGCGGAGCGGGAGCGGACAATCGCCCAGAATCGCCAGCGCCTGCGCGAAATTGTGGACGTGGTGCGCAAGCATGACATCCTGCACGGCATCACGCCGGAAAAACTCTGCGCCATTATCGAGGATCTTGGTCCGACGTTCATCAAGCTGGGGCAAATCCTCTCCATGCGGTCGGATATTCTGCCGCGGGACTACTGCGAGGCGCTGAAAAAGCTGCGCTCGAACGTGTCGCCCATGCCCTTTGAGCAGGTGCAGCGCGTGGTGGAAACCTCCTACGGCTGCCCGATGGAGGAAGTGTTCGCGTCGTTTGACGAGAAGGCGCTGGGCAGTGCGTCCATTGCGCAGGCGCACGCCGCCATCCTCAAAAGCGGGGAGCGCGTCGTCGTCAAGGTGCAGCGCGAGGGCATCCACGAGGTCATGAGCCGCGACATCATCCTGCTCAAACAGGCGTGCAAGGTGCTGAAGTACACCCCCGCCGGCAGTCTGGTGGACTTCAATCAGGTGCTGGACGAAATGTGGGTTGTTGCGCAGGAAGAAATGAACTTCCAGACCGAGGCGGCGAATCTGGAGCGCTTCCACGCGCTGAATCAGGACGTCGTGTTCGTCACGTCGCCGATTCTCTACCGCGCGTACACCACGACGAACGTGCTGGTGATGGAGCGCATCGACGGCATGGGCATCGACGAACACGACAAGCTGGTGGAAGCCGGCTACGACCTCGCGGAAATCGGCGCGAAGCTGGCGGACAACTACGTCCGGCAGATTATGGAGGACGGCTTCTTCCACGCTGACCCGCATCCGGGCAACATCCGCATCCGCGACGGTAAAATCGTCTGGCTCGACATGGGCATGATGGGCAGCCTGAACGAGAAGGAACGCAAGCTCATTGGCAACGCGATTGTCGGCGTGGCGCGCGGCGATATCGCCCTTGTGCGCGACGCGGTGCTGGGGCTGGGCGAGTTCCACGGCACGGCGGACAAAAAGCAGCTCTACCGCGACATTGAGGCCATGCTGGATAAGTACGGCTCGGCGGATTTGGGCACGATGGACTTGGCGGAAGTGTTCGAGGACATGACCAGCGTCATGAAGACGAACGGCATCGCCATGCCCAGCAGCCTGACGATGCTTGCGCGCGGTCTGGCGACAATTGAGGGCGTCGTCGCTGACCTCAGCCCCGAACTGAACATCATGAATGTCATTACTGCGCGCATCGGCGACCAGATGTTTGACAACGTGGACTGGCGTGCGCTCCTGACGCAGGATGCCCGCGCCATCTACGAGAGCAGCCGGAAGTCGCTGGAAATCCCCGCGCTGCTGGCGGATATCCTGCGCACAGGCTTAAAGGGCGAGGCGAATCTCGGCGTTGAGCATCACGCGGGCGAGGACGTCCGCAAGCTCGTTATTGCCATGGTGCGCAAGCTCTGCCTGATGCTGCTGTCGCTGGGGCTGCTCATCTTCGGCGGCGCGGTTGCAGGAAACGGCCCGCAGGTGTTTGGCTTGTCCATATACAGCAGCGGCTGCTTCGTGCTGGCGATGTGTGCCGCCGGATTTGCGCTGTGGAACAAGAAAAAATGATGGAAATCCCTTTTGCATTGTTGACACGTCAATAAAAATGCGCTACAATGGGTTGTGACAACGAAGAGGAGGAACAATCCATGCGCGTGGATAAATCCGTGATTGTGCTGTTTCGGCAGATGAACCTGTTCCTGAACCGGGAATTGCTGGACGAGAAGCTGACCTCGTCGGACGTGCTGTATCTGGCGCTGCTGTACGAGCAGGACGGGCGCACGCAGGACGAGATGGCGGAGGCGTACACGGTGGATCGCGCCGCGACGACCCGCAGTCTGCAGGGCTTGGAGAAGAAAGGGCTTGTGCGGCGGGAAGTGGATACGTTCGACCGACGGATTCGGCGGGTGTATCTGACGGAGAAAGCGATGCAGTACCGCACGGCGATACGGCGGATGGCGGATGACCTGGCGGATGCGCTGTTTGAGGGCATGAGTGAGGAAGAAGTGAAAGCGTTCATGGAGCAGGTGGAAGCGATGGGGCAGAGGGCGCGCCACCTGAACCAGCGCCAAGAGCGCCTCAAAGCGCAGGGAATAGACAAGTAAGGGAAAAGCACTCAAGCCGGGCAGCCAAAAAAGGGTCAAGGGAGGGACTTCGTCCCATTTTCTTCCTCCCTTGCAGGGTCAAGGGACAGCGTCCCTTGCGGGGTTTGGGGCAACGCCCCAACAGTTCCACGGTCGACCAATTCCAAGAAAGTCATCAACAAAGGCGCAGGCAGCGAAGCGTCCCTGCCAGTAACTTTGCGCTCCCGCAGGAGCGCCCCCCAACTTGCTTTCCCAACAACTTGCATATTGTCGCGTCCATTGGCGCGACCGACCATCCCAAAACAAAAATAAACGGCAGGTGCAGAGAATTTCTCACACCTGCCGTCTTTTTAGCCCTTGTTAAACCTCCGGATTCAGCACAAACGCGCCCACCGTCATCTCGTCGCCGTACAGCACAATCACCATGTCATACGGGTTCGTTTCGTCCTCCGCCACCTCGACGCCCTTGCGGATGAGCGTGCAGTACCAGTTCGTCCCTGTGATGGGTTCGGGCATCCCGCTCAGATTGCGAATGACGCTGATGTCGTAGTCCTCCGGATTCAGCCCGCACGCCGCGAGAATCGCCTGCAAGCGCGCATCCAGCGCCGCATCCGCCGTGTAAGCGGCATCGTTCGGGTCAAAATAGCCTGTCAGGATGGCATGAAGGTCGTCCGCCGACGCAATGCCGTAGATGCGCTGACGTGCCGCCAGACTGTCCTCGGAATCGAAGCGAATCATGCCGATGGCGTCGTACACGTCGGCGCTGACCAGTAGTTCAGCCTCGGTCAGCTCGTCCGCATAGTGCGTCACCATATCGTCGAAATGCTCCTTGTAGACAATCTCAATGTCGTTGTCCAGCGGCGCGCCGGAAACGGCGTCGGTGGATTCGGCGGTCGCCGCCGTCCAGCAGGAGAAAATCAGCAGTACAGCCAAGAACAAAGAAAAAAACTTTTTCATGCGTGTCGTCCTTTCTATGATGTAATACTATTTCCAGAGACGGCGGCGCGGAACGGGTTTGCATCCCTCCTTTCAATCGGATTTGTCCGTTCTGGAAATTGGAAAGCAACAATACAGTTGTTCAAAAAAACAATATGAGTATAGTGTAGCACAAATATTTAAACAATGTGCAAATAGAATGAAAATAAAATGTTAAATCTATTGATTATAAAAGTATAGTATTGATACATCATGAACCACTTTCCCCCATTTTCCGCCCCCCTCTTGCATAAACGCCCAAAATAGCGTATACTGTGGTCAGGAAAGAAGAAAGGCAGGGGACAAGCGTGCAGCAGAAATCCAGCGGAGGAATGACGACAAAGCGGCTGATTGCCCTGATTGCGCTTGCCGTACTGGCGGTCGCGGTCATCGTGTTCGCCGTGCGCGAAATCCGGCTCTATGGTGATGTGCAGGTGGAGCAGAGCCGCACGCCGACGCCTGTGCCGGGGTACGGCAACGTCATGCAGGTCACGATTGACCCGTCCCTGCCCACGCCCGTGCCGGTGCTGCGTTCCGGTGCGCAGGGGGAAGCCGTCTGGCAATTGCAGGAGCGCTTGCAGGCGCTGGGCTATTTGACCGGCAGCGTCGATGGACAGTTCGGCCCGGCGACGAAAGAGGCGGTGCAGCTGTTCCAGCGCCAGCATGGACTGACGGCGGACGGCATCGTCGGGGAAGATACGCGTGAGCTGCTCTATTCTGACAGCGCGCAGCCGTATGCCACGCCGACGCCCGTGCCCACCCAAGCCGCGCAGGTCACCGAAGCTCCCGCAGCGGATGATATGATCCTCCTGACGGCGGAGTCGGAAAACGCAATCCCGGTTGGCTTCACGGCGGATGGACTTCCGCTGCTGGTCAACCGGGATTCTCCTTTGCCTGATGATTATCAGCCGCAGCAGCTGGTCAACATGCGCGACTACTGTGACAGCAGCATCGTGAGTATCAAGGGCAGCGAAATCGAGGGCGAGCAGATTGCGGTGGATGCGCTGCTGGCAATGCTTATGCAGGCGCAGTCGGAAGGGCTGACATCATGGCAGATCAGCGCGGGCTACCGAAGCGTCGCCTATCAGCAGAAGCTGTTCGACGACAAGGTGTACAGCTATCGTCAGCAGGGCATGACTGGTGCACAGGCGCGGAGCGCGGCGCGCAAACTCGTCGCCGCCCCCGGATGCAGCGAGCATCACACCGGGCTGGCGTTCGACATCACCGTGCCGGGAACTTCCTTCGGCGGCACGAAACAGGCAAAATGGCTGGAAGAACACTGCTGGGAGTGGGGATTCATCCTGCGCTACCCGGCGGACAAGACCGCCATCACCGGCATCACGAATGAGCCGTGGCACTTCCGCTACGTTGGCACGGATGCGGCGATGGAAATGCGGGAGACGGGGGAGTGCCTGGAAGAGTATGTGGAGAGGAAGCAGAGCGAATAATCGTTGATTGTTCTTTCAAAGTGTGATATAATATAAAGCAGGAGGTGGAAGCAATGATGATTCAGTCTGAAACGATGGTATCTATTGCTGATGCAAGCCGTGACTTTTCGCGCGTTGCGCGGCTGGTTGACGAGAAAGGTTCGGCGGTTATTTTGAAGAATAATGCGCCGCGCTACTTGGTAATTGATTTCAGCCGTGCAGAGGAATATCAGGAAGCATCTGACGAAGAATTGCTTGCGCTTGGTGAACAGCTTATTGAAAAAAACCGGGTTGCGTATGAGGCGCTCGCCAAATGATTAGGCTGACAGCGAAAAACGTCATTGCACTGCATAAGCAGATGATTGAGAAAACCGGCGGCTCGTATGGTGTACGGGATGAAGGCTTGCTGGAATCTGCGCTGGCAAGTCCCTTTATGACGTATGACCAGATTGAGTTGTTTCCATCGGTGTATCAAAAAGCTGCCAGACTGTGCTTTGGTTTTGTGAAGAATCATCCGTTTATTGATGGAAATAAACGGATAGGAACGCAACTCATGCTTATTCTCCTTAAAAAAAGCGGCATTGAGCTGTTTTATACGCAGGAAGAACTGATAGAGGTAATTCTCCATGTAGCCGATGGTACGATTGGCTATGAAGAACTATTGACGTGGGTGCTTGAACATAGTTAATGCGTTATCACCCAATCCCCATTGTATCCAGTGCCATCATGAGGACAAAGCCCGCCAGCGTCGCGAGAACCATCAGACGCTGCCGCGGGCATTTTTGGCATTCCGGCAGAAGCTCCGCCAAGATGACCGTCACCATGGCGCCGCCGGAGAGCGAAAGCAGCAGCGGCAGGGCGGCGCGGACGCGAATCGCCAGCAGTGCGCCCAGAATCCCCGCAAGCGGCTCGACTGCGCCGGATAACTGTCCGAAGAAGAACGAACGGCGGCAGGAATAACCGTCGCGGCGGAGCGGCAGACTGACCGCCGCCCCTTCAGGGAAGTTTTGCAGCGCAATGCCGATGGCAAGTATCCACGCGCTGCGCCACGCCGCTCCGCCGGGGGACGCCAAAGCACCGAACGCGCAGCCGACCGCCAGGCCTTCGGGAATGTTGTGCAGGGTGATGCTGCCAATCAGCAGAACGGTTCTGCGGCGCACGTCGGACAGCGGCGTTCGGCGCATACGGCGTGAAAGCAGCGCATCCGCCAACAGCACGAGCAGCCCGCCGAGCAAAAATCCGCCGCTGCACATCAGGAGCGGGCTTTGCCGGAGGGAATGCGCGGACGTCAGCGCGGGCGCAAGGAGCGAAAAGTACGACGCGGCGAGCATGATGCCCGCACCGAGCGCCATCAGCAGGTTCATCATGCTTGGGTGAAATCGCCGGAGCGGGAATACGAGCGCCGCACCCAGCGCCGTCAGCAGATACATAAGCAGCGTCGCGAGAATAGCGGCGGACAGGGGGGATAAAATCATCAGAAACACATCCTTCCAAATAGAAAATTGCAGCACCGAACAAACGGCAGGAGGATTCTGCCTTCATCATACGCCGAGGATGGAAAAAAGTGCGGAAAGTCAACCGGATGCATCCAGCGTCAAAAAAAGATGAAAAACCTTCCGCCTGAAAGCAGGAATTTCGCCGAAAACGTAGAAAGAATAAGGGTTGCAATTTTGGCTTGAAGGATTTTTTTTGCCTTTGGGCTTTCAGAAAGTGTGAGTGTGATTCAAGCATGACCCAAGTCCCCTACACCCTGCGCGTTCTGGCGGGCGAAACGGAAACCCGTTACGGCGAGCGGCTGTATCACAGCGGCGCAGTGCATATTGTGGAGAAGAGCGCAAAACGCCTGAGCTGCAAGGTCGCGGATGGCGAAATGTACGATGTGGTATTCACCGACGACGGCGAAAGCCGCTGCAGCTGCCCGATTTATGAGGAAGCCGGCGCGTGCCGGCATGTGGTGGCGGCAATGATCAAGTGTCAGGATGAAGGCGCAATGGGCGATATGGTGCGCCGCAAGGCGGAAGCGGCCGGCCCGAAGCTGATGGCGGCAATGGATCGCGCGCTGCCGGAGGAGGGTACCATCCACATGGAGGTTCGCCTGACCCTCGAACCTGTGCGCGACCAGATTACGCCCCGCATCCGCATTTGCCTGCTGATTGGCGAAGAACGCCTGTATGTGGTCAAGTCGATTCCGCAGATGATTGATGCCATTGACACGCAGACGCCTGTGGAGTACGGCAAGGGCTTCGTGTTTCACCCGGAATGGATGCGCTTCGGCACGGTGCAGGAGCGGATTTTGAAGATTCTGCGCGCGCTGTGTCTGGCGCAGAAGGAAGCTGGCGCGCTCCTGCGCGGCGCGGAACAGCGTGATTTGGCGCTGCCGGAGCCGTTCGCGGAGGAAATCCTGCGCGAGCTGATGAACACGCCGTTTCGCCTGAAGGTCGGGGAAAAGACGGTTGCGGTCAAGCCTGTGCGCGCAAGGAAGATCCCCTTGCAGTTCCGCGTCTCCAGCGACTTGCACGGCTTGACGGTCGTCGCCATGTTCCCCAAGGAATTCCGTCCGCTGCTGCCGTCCTGTTCCTTCGCACTGGTGGGGGAGAACGTCGTGGCGGTGGAGGAGCAGCAGCGCGGCGTGCTGCGCGTGCTGTATCAGGAGCAGTTGGGCGGGCAGTGCAGCTTCGACTATCCCGTGCGCGAGGCGGCGCGTGTGATGGGCGAACTTGTGCCGTTCCTGAAACTGACCGGGCTGGTGGAGATTTCCGATGAGCTGCGCCGTCAGCTGATTCAACTGCCGCTGGTGGCGCGTGTGTATCTTGACCGTTCTGCCAATGGACGCGATGTGGTGGCGCGGGCACAGTTCCGCTACGGCGATCGCACCATTGACCCGTTTGACGAAACGCCCCTGCCGGAGAATCTCCCGCGCGGCGAAAAACTGCTTCTGCGCGACGCGGCAGCGGAACGCAAGGTACTGGATGCACTGGGGGCGGCGGGCTTCATCGTCAGCAAAGGGCATGTGTACCTGACGGGGCAGGAAGCCATTTTCAACTTCGTCAGCGAAGGCTTGCAGCATTTGCAGGAACTGGCGGAAGTGTACCTCTCCAACGACTTCAAGCGCATGACGCCGCGCAAGCCGAAATTTGCGGGCAAAATGCGCTTGAACGGCTCGGCGCTGGAGCTGAAATTCACCCAGGACGACGAACCCGCGCAGGAAATCCTCGCAATTATGGAAGCACTGGCGCGCCGCCGCCGCTATTTCCGCCTGAAAGACGGCTCGTTCCTTGATTTGTCCGCGATGGACGAGTGGCTGCCGCTGGCGGATTCCATCTTCGAGGCGGCGCAGGCGGAGGGCGCGGAGTCGGTCGCGATGGGGGACGACACCATCCGCCTGCAGGCGTACCGTGCGTGCTATCTGCAAAGCCTGCTGGAGAGCCTTGGACTGCCCATCGAGGTGGATGAAAAGACGCAGGAAACCGTTCGCCTGCTGACCGACCCCGGCAAGGTGCAGGACGTGAAGCTGCCCGACGGCTTAAGCCTGCGCCCGTATCAGGAACGCGGCTTCCAGTGGCTGCTGGCGCTTGACCGGCTGCACATGGGCGGTGTGCTGGCGGATGACATGGGCTTGGGCAAAACCGTGCAGGTGATTGCGCTGCTGATGGCGACGCGGCAGGAAGGGCAGGTTAGCCTTGTTGTTGCGCCGACGACGCTGACGTATAACTGGCTGAGCGAACTTGGCCGCTTTGCGCCGGATTTGTCGGTGATGGTGCTGGGCGGTTCGGCGGCACAGCGCGCCAGCCAGATTCGCCACGTCAAGGAAGCGCACGACGTGGATGTGCTGATTACGTCCTACCCGCTGATTCGGCAGGACATCGAGCAGCTGACGACGATTGAGTTCCGCTTCGCTATCTTAGACGAAGCGCAGCACATCAAAAACGCGGGCAGCAAGGGCGCGCAGGCGGTTCGCCAATTGCAGGCGCAGACACGCTTTGCCCTGACGGGTACGCCGCTGGAAAACGGCGTGGGCGAACTGTGGAGCATCTTCAACTTCGTCCTGCCGGGGTATCTGCTCAGTTACAGCGCTTTCCTGCGCCGCTATCAGGATGGAACGGACGCGGAGGATTTGCGCCGGCGCATCAGCCCGTTCCTCATGCGCCGCCTGAAGAAGGAAGTGCTGACGGAGCTGCCGGACAAGATTGAATCCGTGTTCACGGCGCAGATGAGCCCGGAACAGGCGAAGGTATACGAGGCGACGATGATGCGGCTGCGTCAGCGCGTGGACTCCATCGTCAAGGAAAAGGGCTTCGAGCGTGGGCGCACGGAGGTGCTTGCGGCGATTACCCAGCTGCGCGAAATCTGCTGTCATCCGTCGCTGGTTTTGGACGATTATACGGGCACATCCGGCAAGCTGGATATGCTGCTGGATATGCTGCCGGAAGCGATTGCGAAGGGGCGGCGTGTGCTGCTGTTCAGCGCGTTTACCTCGATGCTGAAAATCCTTCGCCGCGAGCTGGATGATGCGGGTTATGAAACGATGTACCTGGATGGCGACACGCCCGCACAGCGTCGCGTAGAGATGGCGGAGCAGTTCAACGCGGGTCAGGGGCAGATTTTCCTGATTTCGCTGAAGGCTGGCGGTACGGGGCTGAACCTGACGGGCGCGGACATGGTGATTCACTACGACCCGTGGTGGAACCCGGCGGCGGAAGATCAGGCAACCGACCGCGCGTACCGCATCGGGCAGACGCGCAAGGTGGAGGTAATTCGTCTGGTAACACATGCTTCGATTGAGGAGCAGGTGGTTGCGCTGGGGCAGCGGAAGAAAGCGCTGTTTGACCAGCTGATTAAGCCGGGGGAATCCATGGTTGGCGGACTGTCGCCGCAGGAGATTATGTCCTTGTTCCAGTGAGGGAAAAGGGCAAAAAGCCTGGTTCTTCACGGAAAGTTGTGGGGAGCAAACAAGGGCTTAGGCGAAGCACCAAAAAGCTGCACGCGGAAGGAG
>ENA-OPWR01000968-OPWR01000968.1-human-gut-metagenome-genome-assembly--contig:-NODE-968-length-23697-cov-3.571018_pt1 | contig 23697 bp, 19 predicted proteins | sample MGYA00241507_ERZ502006 | MGnify/ENA primary metagenome ERZ502006 (study PRJEB25962, sample SAMEA2043041) | human gut metagenome | biome: human gut; feature: human-associated habitat; material: faeces...
AAAGTTCGTAAAAAAACGAACTTTAGTCTAAAAATTTACGGATTAAAATACTTAAATTGATTTCTTCTAATTATTCATCAATATTATAAATTAGTATTTTTAATTCTACTTTACATTATTTTAAATATTTATTATATTATAGTAAAGGAAGGAGATTTGAGATGATTGATTATAATTTTGGGCTAGGTGCTCTTTGGGGAGCATTAGGAGGATTCATTATTTTTATTTTTCTGATTCTTGTTGGAATTTTAATTTTTGAAATTATTGCGACATGGAAATTTTTTCAAAAGTGTGGGAAGAATGGTTGGGAAGCAATTATTCCTATTTATAATTCTTGGATAAAAGTAGAGATTGCTGGTCTTAATTGGTGGTGGTTTTTACTGCTAATTTTTTCTGTTATAGTGCAGGTATCTGGTAGTGATGATTATAGGGTACTGATTGGAATAGTTCCTTTGTTTGCTAATTTTGTATGTAATTATAATTTAGCTAGAAAATTTCATCAGGATACAGGATTTGCTATTTTAATGACTTTATTTTCACGGATAATGATTCCTATTATGGCTTTTAGTGAAAAATATCAATATGATAGTTCTGTTGTGGTTAGTAAAAATGGAATATTTAAAGATAATCCTCATGATGATAATTCTTTTCAGAGTACTCAAGTTAATACTAATCAAAATGTATCATATTGTATGTATTGTGGTACAAAATTAAATGAAAATGATAAGTTTTGTCCGAATTGTGGAAAAGAAAAAGAAGATTAGAAAAAATATTCCTATTTTAGAGTGATTGGGAATATTTTTTCTTTTGAGAATTTATTTTGATTTTTTTGTTTATTTATGATACACATTTTATTTTTTTGTGATACAATTTAGGTAAGAAAAAAGAAATAAAGGAGAACATTATGGCAAATACAAGTAATTATCATGTTCAACCAGAGGGTATATGGGTTATTGATGAAGAAAAAAATACTGCTTTTAGAATGAAGGGAGGAATAAAGGTAGAATTGCCTATTACTACTGAAATATTAGAAGAAGTTAAAAAACAAATTGAAGCTGAAAATTATTTTAATTTATTTCAAGAAGTTAAAAAACAGGATGGGATGATAATTGGTTATTTAAAACTGATGTTAGAGGATTATTATAATTATTTGAGTGATAATCATCAAAAAGAATTTTTAAAGTATATTCAATCAATTTTTCATTTAGTTGATGATAAAAATTCTTCTTATCTTCAAAAGATTTGTACTTGTTTGGAAAAACAAAATTTAGATGAATTTTTGGATGTTACAGAAGCATTTCAACAATATAACCAGTCTTATTTTAATGAGCTAACAGATGCTCAACATGAAGGTCATCATTTATCTTAAAAGCAATCTTAGAAATTCTAAAATTGCTTTTTTATTTAATAAAAAATCTATTGAATTAAAAAGAGCCATTAATAAATGGAGATTAAATATACAAATTTCTTTTAATATCGATCCACTAAAATGCCCAAATTGTGATACTATAATGGTATACACAGAAAGTTTATGGTGAATAGAGGAAATATCATGAACAAAGATTTAAATAGACGATTTTGGTGAATGGATAGATGACATGGGACCATATATTCCAGACATAAAAAGCATATGCTTAAATTGTGAATTAGAAGAAACTATACCTGATTTCATTTATGATGAAATGGAAGGAAAATCAAAGCACAAAGAACTAAAAACTGAACAAAAAGTATCAACTATTTACTGTAATAGATGTGGTAAATTTAAAACAGTATCAAAATATTGGTTAAATCACGAATAATCATGCTTATTAAAAATGTTTAAAAATGGGTGTAAAATATTTGCACTCATTTGATTAACTACAAGTTATACACAAAAATCATAGTTTCCTTATAAACGAAAAAAGCATATCCCATGATATGCCTTATATAATTTTTTATTGTGTAGTATCTGGTGTAACTGCAACATAATCACCAAATCTAGAAGTTACCTCACTTCCTTGAGCAGAAATAAATGTTACTGTTCCTTGGAAAAAGTTATCTGTTTCAGATGGTGTGTTTGCTACTCCTGAACCTACTGTTTGGTTAGTTCCTGTTTCACTTAACCATACTACGATATAATATACCTGTGCATCAGTAAATGTAGTTGAACTATCTCCTGTATCATTAGCTGTACTTGCATCTTTTGGTGATAAAAACTGATTGTACACTAGTGCTGATGTGATATCAGTTGCTTGAACATACCCTGTTCCGGTATGTTTACTTACACGAATGAAATTTTTATTAATTATTGTATGAGGGTTTCCTTGAATTGTTGCACTTTTGGTTGCTGATGCGTAAGCATCAATGATTTCTGATTTGTCCAATTGGCTTGAAGTATTAGAACCTAAAGCTGTCCAAGTAAATCCTGTTGCATCTGTTTGTCTCGCTGTTGAAGTACCAGCTGTTGTACATGATGCTAGATTTCCTGAAGTTTCTGTACAAAAGGCTTGTGCCCATCTCATTGTTGTAGCAGTTGTGCTTCCCCATGTTGTATAGTCTGTTGGTACTCCAGAGCCACCAGTCAAAGTTACATATCCATCAAAATACATACCAGCAGTACTACTATTATTAATGGTTATCTTGTATACTTGACAAACAGCATTTCCGTTATCATCTAGACAAATACCTTTTGTACTAGCATTGGCTACTGCTTTTTGTACCATAGAATTTGTCATAGGAATTAATCCTCTTGTATTATCCACATTTGTTTTTTTAGTAACACTAATATTAAATCTAATTGTTGCCATATTACCTGTAATTACATTATTTACTGTTGATGTTGCTGTATAGTAAGCAAATGTTGCTCCTGTAATTGCGACCATCAGAGTAAGAACAGCAATTACAATATAAATAATATTGTTTTTATTTTTCTGTTTCTCCATTTTTTACACTCCTCCTATTTTTTTCATTATAACAAAATCCAAATGATAATGCAATATCACAAAATTAATATTCCTGTTATTTTTTTAGTTTTTTTACTAGGGTAAAGTTCTAGTGAAGTATTTTACTTTTCATTAAAAATTTACTCAATTTTAATGAATTGTATTTTGTTTGATGAATAAAAATCTTTACTTTACAACATAATTATTATATAATTGGTTAACGAAAGAGGGAGTGAAAAAATATGGAAAAAGTATATGTTTTTGGGCATCGTAATCCAGATACAGATAGTGTTACAGCAGCGATTGCCTTATCTCATTTGAAGAAAGAACTTGGGGTTAATGCTGTTCCTGCTGTACTTAGTGGAATTAATTTAGAGACTAAGTATGCTCTTAAGTATTTTGGAGTGAAAGAGCCAATATTTTTAAATGATGTTAAAATTAAAGTTAAAGATTTAAATTATACGAAAAATTATAGTGTTACGGAACAAGACTCTATTAATGATGCATATCATAAAATGAATGAGGCTGGTATTAGTAAAATTCCTATGGTAGATGATCATAAAAAATTACTTGGAATTATTACGATGAAGGATATTGCTAAAGAACAATTTAATGAGAATATTGATTTAGTTGATTCAACATATGATAATATTCTAAAGGCTATTGATGGAAAGGAACTTCTTCGATTTAATGAAGATATTAAAGGAAAATTAACGGTTGCTAGTTATCGTAGTACAACAATTATTAGTTCGGTTCCTTTGGATGGGAATTCTATTTTGATGGTTGGAGATAGACATAGTGTTATTGAATATGCAATTGCTAGTGGCGTTAAATTACTGATTGTGACTGGTGGTCATCAGATTAAGGAAGAGCATTTAAAAATGGCTCAAGAGAAAAATGTGAATATTATTGTTACTCCTTATCCTACTTTAATTGCTGCTCGTCGAATTAATCTTGCGAATAGTGTCTCTACAATCGACTATGTTAAGGATATTCTTTGTATTAGTGAATATGAAAATGTTAGTGATTTTATGGGAATTGCGAATAAGACTAGATTTAGTTATTATCCTGTTATTGATGAGGATGAAAAATGTAAAGGAATTTTAAGAATGTCTGATGTTAGTTATGATAATCGTAAGAATGTTATTTTAGTCGATCATAATTCTTATGAGCAAAGTGCTATTGGGTTAGAAGAAACAAATATTGTGGAGATTGTTGATCATCATAATATTGGTAGTATTGGTACGAATATGCCAATTAATTTTAGAAATATGCCAGTTGGTAGTACTAATACAATCTTATATATTATGTATCATGAAAATAATATTAATATTCCTAAAGAGATTGCTGGTCTTATGTTATCGGGAATTTTATCGGATACTTTAATTTTAAATTCTCCTACTACAACAGATATTGATAGAAAGGCTGTTCAAGAACTTGCAGATATTGCTGGAGTTGATTATCAAGTATATGGTCTAGAGATGTTAAAGGCTGGTTCTTCATTAAAAGGAAAAACTAAAGAAGAAGTATTATATACGGATTATAAAAACTATCCTGTTGGAAATTATCATATTGGTCTTGGTCAAATTTCTACCACAAATCCAGATGAGCTTCTTGAGGAGAAAGAAGAATATGTTGATTTATTAAATCAAGTAGCAGATGGAGAAGATTATTACTTTGTTGCTTTATTTGTTACCGATATTATTAAGAAAGGTTCTTATGTTTTATATAGTAAGCGAGCAGAAGATATTTTAAGGAATGTTTATAAACGTGAAGATTTAACACAAGGAACATTCTTAGAAGGTGTTGTATCAAGGAAGAAGCAGATTTTACCTGGTATTATGTTAGAAATGGGAGAAAAATAAAATTATGAAAAAAAGAAGAAGTTACATTGTTTTTAAATGTTTCTTCTTCTTTCCTTTTTTTAGAGAAAAAATAATGACAATAATACTTAAGAAAGCAATTACTCCTATTACAATCATGGTGTATTCTTTTAATTGTTTTAATTCTTGTTTGTAAACTTTTACTTCGGGATTATAATATCTGCTTAAGGTTTCTTCTTCCGTATCATAGACATAATAGTCTGTATTTCCTGTTTTGATGTTTGTTCCATAAATTAAGCCTATTTTATTTTTTTTACTGATTTTATAGTAATCAATGGTTTGATTTTGAATTTTAAGTTTATCTTTTGTATATTTTTCTGGAGTTTTTGAGGGAAGAATTTGTAAGGTTATGTTTCCTACTTTGATATAATGATATTCTTCATATTTTTTGGTTTGTTCGTTATAAGTATAGTATGCTAGTTTGTTCTCTTTATCTTTTAGGATAACTAGTAATACATTTGTTTTATTATTTTTATAAGCTATAACATCTTGAGCATCTATTTTAATTGTTACTTCTTCATAGTTTTCTAATTTATTGATTAGATTATTATTTTTTTTCACTACTGTATAAGTATTTTTGCCAATCTTTGTGAAAATAGGATGTTTGTCTTCTACGGTAACAATAATTTTATATACTTTTTCATTTCCATTTTCAGCAGTTACTTTAACTTCAATGGTATTCTCTCCTTGGGATAATGTTTTTTCTCCTGTTCCCGATACGGATGCTTTACCACTTTCTGCTGATGCTTGGATATTTATTTTTTCGATTGATTGGTCAAGAGATAATTTATACTCAGTTGTATCTTTGTTAAATGCTGGTTCTATACTTTGACCATCGATGGTTAATGATTTTAAGTTATTGTTCGCATCATATTCTTTTTTATCTGCAGTTGTTCCTCCCTTATTTGAATTACTACTGCCACCACTTGAGGATGTACTTTTGTTTTTCACTACAATACTTACCGATTTGCTACCGGAAAATTTAGCATTTCTATCGTAATCCGCAACATCTATCGATGATGCGGTAATAGTTGCTGTTCCAGCACTTTTTGCTGTAAAAGTATAAGTATAAGTATCATTGTCTAACCATTTCCCAGACTCTCCTCCTGCTAAAATTTCATTATTGGAAGAGGATACATTAAAAGTTCCAGCAAGATTGTTAGCATTTACAGAAACAGTAACCGTTTGTCCAACAGTTACTTCTTTTGCTCCCGACCAAATAGATAAAGAGCCTGCAAAAACATTTGTCTTAGCAATGAAAAAGGTAAACATTACGCATAATATATATTTTATTCTTTTTGTCATTGATTTCTCCTTTATTGATTAATATTACTTTTTCCCATAATACTATTTTTAATTTGAACATAATCTACCGCCGTAACCTGTCCATCTTTATTGACATCAGCAGCCTTTAAATAACTATCTGTTAGATTACTTCGATTCATAATATAATTTTTGACATTAACATAATCCACTGCAGTAATTTGACCATCGCCATTGATATCTCCAAAAATTACCACATCATAAGTTTTTGTACCATTGGTACCAGAAATTGTTACTTTATCCCCGGTTTTAAACACATCATTTGTCTTAAGCATTCCATTCTTTGATTTTACTGTTACACCTACTTTATGATTATAACTCGTAATATTTCCAATTATATTAGACACATTTGTTCCTACATTAATTCCGAAGATATTTTTATCATTATATTTAAATCCTGAATGATTCATTGCATCTTCAATAGTAGTAGATGGAGAATCGTCTTTTTCTCTAATAAAATTAATGGTATAAGTTCTTGTTTTTCCATTTTGTGAAGTTACATTAATTTGTTGTGTCTGATTATCAGACTTAATTTGAACGGTATCTGCTCCGCTTACTTTGGCATTTGCATTAATGGTATTTGCCCCAATTTTAACAGAAGTTGTATTACTACTTAAATAAACATTATAATTATAAGTATTATAACTAAAATTATTAATGGTATTATTATTAATCGTTAAATTTTTTAAATAATTGTTTGGATTTCCTAATCTAGGGGCTGTTACGGTATAATTTGGCATATTATTATATACAGGAATAACAAATTTAATGGCTGTATTTAAATAACTATTCATACTATTAACATAACCATTATATTTAATTCCTCCTTCTTGAATTGGAGCGGCTAGATTTTGCATATATTGGTGGGTAAAATTTCCATTTTTTGTTGAAGATACATCAAATTTTTCATAGTAAATGGTATCTTGATTTATAGAAATATATCCATTATACATAAATGATGCTCCACCATAAATTCCTTTATATGGAGTATTCCATCCTTGTTCATAAGCATATCCAGAATAAATAGAACTGCAATTTGTACATCTTGATTTTATATTAAAGAAATTATAATAACCTGAATAGCTTTTCCCACTATACCGGAAATTTCCACCTATTCTAGAATCGGTTGAAGATATTCCAGATATCTCTTGCTTAATACGACTAGCTACATGAACAGCACTAATTCCAATTTTTGAAGATGATGTTACAATATCATCATTAACATTTCCTGTACTATCTTTAATAGCACCACTTCTATTATAATACTGATAAATACTTGGCCAAAAACCTTGAGCGGATAAAATAGAAGAAATAACCCTTGAATTTTGGTTAGAACTATATCCTAATGTTTCGAAGGCAAAAATATACTTTTCATTCAAATAATTTCTTGGGTCAAGATAGTAAGCAATAGCTTCTTTTGAGGCATTATAATATCCAGGTTCACTCTCATATTCCTTAAAATTATCTGCTAAAATATTATAAGTATTGGTATCTAAAGATAAATATCCATCATCAAATGGAGCTTTTCTTTGAAGCAGACTTGCCCCATTACCACTTTCTCCTGTTACAACATCATCAAAATTAAGGTTAATTTTCTCCGCCTCAAAAGTCCAATTAGAATGTCTTGCATGTAATTCTAATAAATATGGAATATAACTATCTGGAAAACCTGCAGTTTTTAACTTTTGGGTATAACTTTCAATAGTATCTCCATTTTTTTTCTGATTGTAATAATTTTGTGCAGTTGATGTTAATTTTGTTGTATTTACGAAATATCCACATAAATAACCAGTGTTAGAACCTGCAGTTATTTTATACCAATATGGACATGTGGTATTAGGCTTGTCCACAGTTTCTAAAACATCTACATCTTCCCCACAATTAACTTTAGCACCTGTTCTACTCCCATTAGCACTACTTCTTAAACCAACGGAACCTGTATCTTCATAACACATGATTGTTCCATCTTTTTTTGTTGGATTATCATAATTTTTTTTAGCGTAACTATCATCTACTCCAGAAGTAGTTTGATTCTCTTCTTTTAATTTTATGAAATCACCACAAGAATAACCTGTATAGTTTCCATAACTTACTTTATACCAATTACCACCACATCCGTTACCTGTTCCAGAATTGGTATTTAAAATTGTTAATTCTGTAGCATTATAAAATCTTGTAATCACACTACTTGATGTTGTTGGTTGACTTCTTAAAGTTAAAGAATCATTGACATTTACGATACCTGTTAGGGCATATACATGAGGAGTAAAGCTACATACGATTCCAAGAGCAATACATTTTAAAATTAAATTTTTTCTTGAATTTTTTTGCATATTTTATACTCCTTTCCATTCTTACCCCCATTATAGCAAATATCGACAATTTTTGCTACTAAAAGATTGTTATTTACAAAAAATACTGATAAAAAATTAGCAAAAAAAGATAGATTAATCTAAGGATGATTTTTCTATCTTTTATAGAATATATGTTTATTTAAATTTAGTATTTTAAACTTTCTTATCATAAAATAGATATTATTAAAATTAAAAATATGAAAAGAAGGGTCTCTATCAGTATTTTTCAAATCTAAAAAATTAAATTACATATAAATAAATCATAAAGAAATGGAAGATACTACCTGCTAGAACAAAGAAGTGGAAGATAGAATGCATGTATTTTTTCTTGGCACCTAATCCATAGAGAATGGCACCAATGGTGTACATAACACCTCCTAAAATTAGATAGATAAGACCTACTGTAGGGCAAAGGGTTTTTAGAAGAGGATAGAAAAGAAGGATGCCCCACCCCATAGCTAAATGACATACTACGGACAGTCCTTGATATTTATCTACATCAATCGCGTTTGCTACAATAGCGATAATACTAATTACCCAAATTATGATAAGAAGAGATAGACCTAGTTTTCCTTTGATTAGGCAAGTGCAAATAGGGGTATAAGTTCCTGCTTCTAGAAGTAAAACATTACAGTGATCAATTACTCTTAATACTTTTTTACCCGTTAGTTTAGGACTTAGGCTGTGATAGATACAAGAGATAGTGTATAAAACAATTAAGGATACTCCATAAGTGATGGAAGATAAAATACTAATAACATTTTTGGAGTGAACAATTAATAAGACTAGAGCTGCTATACTTAAGCCTGCTCCTATTCCATGGCTAATTGCATTAATTAATTCTTCTGATAAACTATATTTGGGAATCTTTACCTTTCGCACTTTTGTATCTCCTCTCTTAATTTCTTTATTAAATTCTCTACTTCATTATAATCTTCATCAAAGAGTTCTATTCTAAAATTTTTAATTCCGTAAGAAATATAATTTGAAATATTAGGAATTTTGTTGGTTATATTCTTGTGTAAAATATGAGTAATACAGTTTTCTCTTAGCATGGGGTAACGATTTTTTTCTTTATCTTCTAAGTAGAATTTATCTTTACTATCTTTACAATTTTTACAGTAATTTAGACATTTTTTTAAAGGGCAATATTTCATGACCATGAGTTCTAATCTGCCATAGATAATTAATTCGGCTGGATAGTTTGTTTTCATGATATTTTTTATTTGATTATCCGTTAGTTCAACAGATAGTGTTACTTTTTTAACATGATTTTTGGTTAATAATTCGATTGAGTTATGATTGGTTATATTTAGAGTATAGTCACTAATTAAATGATTATTCTTTTGATAATGATTTAGACTGCCAATTTCCGTGATAAGTAGATTCTCATTTTCTAAATTGGGATGAGTATTTATTATTCTTGGTAAGCGATAATAAATGTTGTTGTAATCTTTATAAGTATTGTATAGGTTATAGTCCGTGGTGTAGATTGTGTCTATTTGATTTTCTAAAGCACATTTTAACTGGGTTTCATTTCTGGTTAAAATACTGATATTTATTTTATCTTGGGATGGATATTTATCTAGGGTTGTGGATTGTTTCTTAGTATAAGAAGGAGAAGAAATTTGATGGGGATGAATTCTTTTACTTGTTAATTCTTGGACTGCTTTTCTTCTTAATTCATTGATTGATTTAATATTGATAAAAAGATTGGTATCTATATTTACTTCTATGAATGATGCTTTATAAGGGGTATTGCCTAGTTTGTTTAATTGATGTTCTACTTCTTCTTGGGTGGTACTTCTATTTATTGCTAGTTCTGGGATATTTCCTAGTACTTCTACTTTATTTTTATCATCTTTGATTGTAATAGACATTTGTTTATTTTTTCTTGCTTCAAAATAGATATCTATGGGTATTTTTTTCTCCGTTACTTGTTCTAGAGATTTGGTTAATTTAAAGTCTGTTGTTTTTAAGATTATATCTTCTCCATGAATATGTTTGGTATTCTCTACATAGGCAATATGAGGAGATGAGATACTGTTTTTTAAAAGACTTTTATCATCATAAAGACGATTAATGATCATTCCTGTGTTATTATTTTGAAATCTTATTCCATCTCCTTGATTTAGGGAATCATTGGTAACTTTAATTTTTATTTTATCTTTAGTAGTAGAAAGAACTTTACCTACTGGAATTCCTTGATGATTAGGGGTTTTGATATTCATAATATCTGACTCATGAAAAAGATATCCTTTGGTAAATTCACGATTGTATAGTTTTTTTAAGTTGATTTGTTCTTCCTTAGTTAAAGTTAATGGTTCATTGTTGTAATATTTATCAATTAGGGTTCGATATAATCTAGTGACATAGCCAACATAAGATGGAGATTTCATTCTTCCTTCTATCTTTAAACTGTCAATATTAGCGTCTAATAGTTCTTTTAAGTTAGGGAGTGTATTTAGTTCTTTGGTACTTAAAAGGTACTGACCATCTGTTTTTACGACTTCATTATTCTTTATTAATTGGTAAGGCAAACGGCAACTGCCAACACATTCTCCTCGATTACCACTTCTACCTCCATTTAGGCTACTGAAAAGACAACAGCCAGAATAACATACACATAAGGCACCATAAACAAATACTTCTTTTTCGATAGGAATATCAATTTTCTGGATTTCTTCTGGGGACATCTCTCTTGCTAAAACGACTCTTTTTAATCCTAATTTTTGAAAGAAAGAAGCTGCTTCTTTGTTATTGGTATGACATTGGGTAGAGGCATGGAGTTCTAGATTAGGATAATATTCTCTTACTTTTTTGATTAAACCAATATCTTGGATGATAAGGGCATCTACTTGGTTTTGATATAAAAAACCAATATATTCTAAAATAGAATCTAATTCTTCTTCATAGATTAAGGTATTTACGGTTACATAGACTTTTACTCCATAAGTATGTGCATAATTGATGGCATTCATTAATTCTTCATTGGTAAAGTTACTTGCAAATTTTCTAGCGCCATAATTTTTTCCTGATAAATATACGGCATCTGCTCCATTATGGATGGCATAATATAACATCTCTTTATTTCCTACTGGACTTAATAATTCAACTTTTTTCATGATATCACTTCCAAACTACTAATATCATAACACATATTTAATAAAAATACTGATAAAGATTTTTCTTCTCTATCAGTATTTTTTCTAAAAATTATTCACTTTTCCCTAAAGTAAGTTTAGTTTTTTGTTCTTTTCCATCTCTTATATAAGTTACTTCAACGGAATCATTTGGAGAATGTTTATATAATTCATATCTAAATTCTGCTAATGATTTTGTATCTTTTCCAGCTAATTTTGTTATGATGTCACCTTTCTTTATTCCCGCTTTATCTGCTGGTGAGTTGCTTTCTACTTTAACAACTGCAACACCATTATTAACATTTTCGGGAACCATAATTCCTGCTTGCCACAAATAATAACTGTTACTTAAATCTAACATCGATATTCCAATGTATGGTCTTGATACTTTTCCATCTTTTTCTAGGACTTCTGCTACTTTTAAGGCATCTTCAATTGGAATTGCAAATCCCATTCCTTCAACAGTGTCATCAACTAATTTCATATTAGTAATACCAATGACTTCTCCATTTGTATTGCATAGAGGTCCGCCACTGTTTCCTGGATTAATAGCAGCATCTGTCTGTAAAACTTGCATGTAATAATCAGAGGTTTGTGAATTACTTAAGGCAACTTCGACTAGTCTATCTTTTGCACTTAATATTCCTTTTGTAACTGTTCCAGCATAATCTGATCCTTCTGGAGAACCTACAGTAAAGACAGTATCTCCTACTGTGGATTTATCAGATGCTCCTGTTGTTGCAGCAACAATTTTATCAGAATCTTTTACACTTAAAACGGCAATATCTGAATAAGTATCACTTCCTACGGTTGTTGCTTCTAATTCATCACCATTTTGGAATAATACTTTTATTGTTTTTCCTCCTGATATAACATGATTATTGGTCATTAAGTAAGCTTTCCCATTTGCTTTTTTATAAACAAATCCCGTTCCAGTGGACGCTAATTGATTATTGCTATATACTTCAACAACTACTACTGCATCATATACTTTAGATACTGCATCAGAAATACTATTGGTTTCTGTTAATTTTGCTGTTGATGTTGTTATTCCGTTAGTTGTCGTTGTAGTATTTTGTCTTGTCGATATCATTAAATAAGCACCTAATCCTCCACTAATTAGGGATAAAACGATACATAAGATAATGACAACTGGTATACTTACTTGATTATTATTTTTTATATTTTGATGATTTACTCCAGAATAAGATGAATAAGTATTTTCTCGTACATTATCATTCTTATTTGTTTCATCTGGTGTTACATCAATAATGATTTCTTTTTCATTTCGTAATTTTCTTGGTTTTATTCGCATAAACTCTCCTTCTTTCATTTAAAATTATATGGAGTAATTGTGATTAAAATATCTAAGAATTATGTGATATTAAGGGAAAACTTTATATTTATTTAATAATTTTGTTGTAATAAGTAAATAGATTATTGAGATAGAATATCCGGTTAAGACATCACTTAAGTAGTGAACTCCTAGATAAATTCGGCTTACTCCTATTAATATAATTATAGCAATATTTAGAGTAATTAACAAGATTTTTAAATACTTATTTTTGACTAATCTTTTGGTAATATAGATAAGTAGACCATAAAAAGCAAGGGATGCCATTGCATGTCCACTGGGAAAACTGTACCCTGACATTTCAATTAAACGATACCCATTTGGTCTTTCTCTTCTAAAGATAAATTTAAGTATTTGGTTAATTATAGTTATTCCTGCTAAATTTAGGATAATTCCTAAAGATAGTTTTTTATTTTTTATTAGTTTTGTACAAAAGAAGATAGAAATAATTGCGATTACGATCATGACTTCTGGATTACTTAGTTTGGTTGCTAATTTCATAAATGTGGTTAATTTATCATTTCTTAATTTTTCTATGAATATTTGATAAGCTAATTTATCGATATATAATTCTCTTCCTGCTATTACTTTTGCTGTAATTAAAAGAATAATTAGCAAAAATGGAATAGAGATATAAATGATATATCTATTATTTTTAATTTTGGTTTTTATTTTTTCTTTCATCTTACACCTTACTTCCTATTTTAACATTATAGCACAACTTCTTCGTTTGAGAGTAGATTTTTCTTTTTAAAAAGGTTAAGATTTTTTCTTAACCTAAAGCAACATCTAATACCATCATTAGAACAAAGCCAAAAATAAGTCCTAATGTAGATAAGTTTTTATTTTCAGAAATAGACTCTGGTAATAGTTCACGAGATGCAACCGTTATCATTGCACCTGCTGCAAAAGATAAGAGAATGGGTAAGATACTTCTTACTGCTAAAACAAGTATAACACCAATTACTGCAGATATAGGTTCTACTAGAGCTGAAGCCTGACCGATGAAGAAACTTTTCTTTCTCGAAAATCCTTCTTTTCTAAGAGGAAGTGAGACTGCTGCTCCTTCGGGAAAATTTTGAATACCGATACCTACTGCTAACATGATAGCACCAATTAAAGTCATTCCTGATACACCACTAGAGATTCCTCCAAAGGCAACCCCAATGGACATTCCTTCTGGAATATTATGAAGAGTAATAGCAGATACTAATAAAATACTTCTTTTTAATGAATCTTTTTTTATACTATTTTTATCACTTAAAGTCTTGTCTAAGAATTTATCAGATAAAAGAACAAATAATCCTCCAAGTATAAATCCTAATGCTGGTAGTCCCCAGGCTATATATCCTAATTCTTCTGATAATTCTATTGAAGGAAGCAATAAAGACCAGAAAGAAGCTGCTATCATTACACCAGCACTAAAACCTAGTATGGTATTTAATGCTTTTTTGTTTACTTCTTTGAAGAAACAAACAACTAAAGCACCTAAAAGTGTTATTCCCCAAGTAAAAGTTGTTGCAATTAATGCTTGTAAAATAGGATTTAAATTTCCAAATAAGTTCAAATTTATTCACCTCTATAAATATAGTATGAATATTTTGATAATGAGTTCAATAAAGATTAGAACGTTAGTTTATTTATTTTTATCTTTCTTATGTTATAATTAAGTTAATAATATTGGAGGAAAAAATGATAAAAAAGAAAAATAAAGTTAAAAATTATACTTTTATTTATATTAGTTTAATTATCTTATCTGTTCTACTTTTAAGTGTTGGTTTTTCTGCTTTTCAAAATAGTTTATCTATAGATGATACTAAAGCTATTGTAAGAATTGATAAAGATATTAGAATAATGGGTGTTAGTATAGATAGTGTAAATGATGCTGATAGTAGTTATGAAGAATATAATGCATATAATATTAATTCTAAAGTTAATTTAAAGAATGCTAATTCTTATGTAATTTATAATATTGACGTTTATAATTTAGGAAATGTTTTAATGGGAATTAAGAATATTAGTATAAATTATGATAATTTAAAATTTGAAATACTTAATTATGATTTAAAGTCTAAATTATGTGATGATGAAGGGAAATGTAGTTTAGGTAGTAAAAAAGAAGTGAAAATTAAAGTTTCTTATCAGGATAATGGTTATAATTCTTCTAATACTTCTTATGATCTGCGATTAGACTTTCTTTTTGGAAGAATCTATTCTATTAGTTATTACGATATTGATTCTACTAATCTTCCTCATGAAATAATGGAAGGAGAAGAACTAAATATAACAATTTCTAATCATATTGATTATTTTTTAAATGTATTTATGAATAATAAGCGATTATCTATAGGGCAAGATTATCAGTATGAAAATAATAATTTAGTTCTGCCTAATGTTAATGGAGATATTCGTCTTTATTTTAAGATGCCAATATGTCAAAGGGCTGTTGTTCTTCATACTGAAGAATGTAAGGGTAACTATTGCTCTGGTATGGGTTATAAAGTTGATGGTAGTATGGGAACTAAAACAATAACTTATGGTTCTTTGGGAACTGCAGGAAATTTGATATCAGGAGATGCTTTTGATTGTGATGTGAATGGTGACGGAAATTATGATGCAGAAACAGAAAGATTTTATTATGTTACTGATATGGAAAATAATAGTAATGTAGCCGTTTTAATTTATTATAATAATGTTAGTGGGGGAATGCCAAATAATGAGAAGTATTATCCATATGATAGTTCAAAAGAAAATTGGCATGGACCTAGAACTGCTATGGAACAACTTCCTACTACTAGTCAATGGAGTAATGTTAGTTTATTTAATACAGAAAGAAAATTAATTAATGAATATGGTACTACTAGTACAAAAGATGGTCATACCTTTCCTGAAGTACTTAGTTATTCTAAATATGCTGCACGTCTTTTGACTATTGCTGAAGTGAGAAAACTTGTTAATTTTTATATTCCAACTTGGAAAACTGGAGAATTAGATAATCATCTTTATCTTGTTGAAAATACTAATTTTTCAAAGAAAGATAATTCTAAATTTGATGGATACTGGTTAGAGACACCTAGAAATACGATGTCAAATTATAGTTGGATAATTTATGCTACAGCAAGACGTGTTCATAGTGTAGAAGTACAAAGAACTGATACTTTTGTTGGTGTTCGTCCAGTAATAGAAGTATATAAAAGTGATATTGATTATTAAAATGAAAAAAATACTTATTTAGAAATACTCTTAATTTAAGGATATTTCTTTTTAAGTATTTTATTTTTGAAATTGTGAATTATAAATATCTGCATAGAAACCATTTTTCTTGATTAGTTCATTATGTTTTCCTTGCTCAACGATATTTCCGTCTTTCATGACTAGAATAAGGTCGGCGTTTTTGATGGTTGATAGACGATGAGCAATAATAAATGATGTTTTTCCTTCAGTTAGTTTATCCATAGCTTTTTGGACTAACTCTTCTGTTCTTGTATCAACATTGGAAGTAGCTTCGTCTAAAATTAGGAATGGAGAATCGCTTAGCATTCCACGAGCAATGGTAATTAATTGTCTTTGTCCTGCGGATACGGAATCGTTATCACTAATTACTGTATCATAGCCATCTGATAGGGTATTAATAAAGTGACTAATTCCTACGGTATCACATACTTCTTCAACACGACCCATATTGACATTTTCACGATTATAAATAATATTTTCTTTAATGGTTCCATTGAATAACCAAGTATCTTGTAGCACCATAGTAAATAAGGAATGGACATTTTCTCTTGTTAAATCATTGATAGATACACCATCGATTTTGATATCTCCTCCATTGATTTCATAGAACTTCATTAATAGATTGACCATTGTTGTTTTACCAGCTCCGGTAGGTCCTACGATTGCTACTTTTTGTCCCGGTTTTGCTACAGCACTAAAGTTATGAATAGTTGGTTTATCATTTCCATCATATTGGAAGACCACCTGATTGAATTCTATTTTTCCTTTTACTTTTTTTCTATCTAAAACTTTTGTTTTATTTTCTTCACTAGGCATTTCTTCTTCATCTAGGAATTCAAATACTCTTTCACTTGCAGCTGCTGTTGATTGTAGTGAGGTCATTGCTTGGGCAATTTGTGATAATGGAGAAGTGAATAGTCTTACATAAGCAATAAATGCTACGATTACTCCAAATGTTGTTAAATCATTCATGGTTAATAAGGCACCTACAATACATACAGCTACATAACCAAAGTTTCCAATAAAGTTCATCATTGGAGGCATTAGTCCTGATAGAAATTGACTCTTTCTATTACATTCATATACTTTCTTATTTAATTCATCAAATTTTTGATTGGATTCTTTTTTTCCATTATAGGCTTTTACGACATTTAATCCAGAATAGATTTCTTCAATATGGCTATTTAGGTTTCCTAATTCTACTTGTCTTGCGGTAAAGTATTTTTGAGATTTTCCTAAGATTAAGAACATAAAGACAAAGCCTAATAAACTAGAAACAATAGCCGTAATTGCCATAATCCAATTGGTTACAAACATCATAATAATGGTACCTATAAATAGAGTTATTGCACTAACTAAAGTAGATAGGGATTGGTTCATTGACTGAGCTATGGTATCTACATCGTTAGTTACTCTAGATAAGATATCCCCTGATTGATGGGCATCAAAGAATTTTAATGGTAATTTATTAATTTTCGTAGAGATATTGCTTCTTAGTTTTTTAGCAAATTTATTAGCAACTATTGTCATAGAGATAGATTCTATATAACTAAATAATGCACTTAGTAAATAAACTATTACTAAGAATAAAGCAATTCCTTTAATTTTATTCATATTCATTGTTGGTTCAATTACTTTTTTAATATTCTTTGGTAATTTATCTAGTTTTGTATATAATTCTTTAGTGTTAGTTTTATCTCCTACTCCACTCATTATGGTTAAAAACTTTGCTTGGTCGCTGGAAGTTATGGTAGTACTCTTGATTTTAAAATCTTGGAAAAGTACTTTTTGAATGCTTTCTGGTATTTCAAGAGATGTACTTGTTTTATTTTCTTTATCCATCATTTGAGTAACACTTTTTAAGAAAGTGACTTTTTCAGGAGAGGTAATTTCTATTTCTTGATAAGTAGAAGTTTTCAAGATACAAGTTAAAACATCTTCTGGTAAGTTAGATAATTCTTTCATGATATCTTGTTGGTTCGCCATGGTAGCAATTTTTGCCATGCTATTTTGAAAAGCTATTTTAGATTCTTCTTTAATTGATGGAGAGGTTAAGATTTCTCTTGATGTTTCTTCGGATAAATTCATTTGTAAGATTTGTGGTAGGGTTGTTTTTAATTTATCTTCTGAGACAGATGCTGTTACTTTTTCTGTTATTTCTTTCATAACATCTGTTTTAATGACTAATCCTTTGGATATTTCATCAGTTAAGTCTGATAATTTGTTTGGAGAAATAATTGATAATACAGAACTTAAGGCTGCTAAGATTAAAGCTATTAAGATTAGAATATGAAAACTTTTTAGTTCTTTAAATAATCTAGAAATAGCATTTTTAAAGTTCTTGGCTTTTTCAGCTGGTGCTGGGCCCATACCTGGTCCGTGTTGTCTTCTTTTTGGTTGATTACTTTCACTAGGCATTTTCTAATTCCTCCTTTGATAATTGTGATAATGCAATTTGTTTATATACTTTACATGATTTTAATAATTCTTTATGTGTTCCCATTCCTACACATTTTCCGTTGTCTAGAACGATAATTTTATCGGCATTCATGATGGTACCTATTCTTTGGGCAACAATTAGGCTGGTTGCTTTTTTAGTATGTTCTTTTAAGGCTTTTCTTAGTGTTGCATCAGTTTTATAGTCTAGTGCAGAGAAACTATCATCAAAGATATAAATTTCTGGATCTCTGGCGATTGCTCTTGCGATTGCTAATCTTTGTTTTTGTCCCCCAGATACATTAGTTCCCCCACTTGCAATATGGTTATCGTATTTGTTATCCATCTTTTCAACAAATTCTTTTCCTTGAGCAACTTCAATGGCTTTTTTGATTTGTTTCTCCGTTACTTCTGGTTTCCCGTTTTCACCGTAAGCAATATTAGTATTTACCGTTCCATCAAACATGACTGCTTTTTGAGGAACATAACCAATTTTGTTGCGTAAGAATTCTTGGGTATAGTCTTTAACATTTATGCCATCGACTAAAACCTCTCCTTCAGTAGCGTCATAAAATCTTGGTACTAGATTAATTAAAGTTGATTTTCCACTTCCTGTTGAACCAATGAAAGCGATTGTCTGACCCTCTTCTGCTTTAAAGGAGATATTTCTTAATAAGTATTCTTTGGCATCAGGATATTTGAAAGAAACGTTTTTGAATTCAACCGTTCCTTTTTCTTTCGTTGTTTCTTTGTCAATACTGCCATCTTTGATGCTCTCTTCTGTATCTAGTACTTCATTAATACGATTTGCAGAAACGCTAGCACGGGGTACCATCATGAAAATCATAGCCAACATAAGGAAGGACATGATGATTTGCATAGCATAAGTACTGAACACGATCATATCTCCAAACATTGTTAATTTGTTGGATAAAACTGTTTCTTTGATTAAAGAAGCTCCAACGAAATAAATACTTAATGTTAAAAAGTACATTACTAGATACATAATAGGAGACAAAATTGCAAATGTCTTTTGATTGAATAGTTGTTGATTGGTTAGACTATTATTAACACTCTCAAATTTATCTTCTTGATACTTTTCTGCATTAAACGCTCTAACAACACGAATTCCTGTTAGATTTTCTCTTGTTACATTATTTAAATTGTCAGTTAATTTTTGAACAATTTTAAATTTTGGTAGGACAATAATCATAATGATTCCTATTGTTGTTAGAAGAACGGCTACTGCAATAGCAGTGATAATACTCCATTCTGTACTTTTATTTAAGATTTTGGTAATTGCCCAAATAGCTGTAATAGGTGCTTTTATCATTAATTGTAATCCCATTGCGATTAACATTTGGACTTGTGTAATATCATTGGTTGTTCTAGTAATTAAGCTGCTTGTTGAAAATTGCTTTACTTCATGCATAGATAAATTTTCAACTTTGTTAAATATTTTTTTTCTAACTTTCATGGAGAAGGTTGCTGAGATATTAGAAACTAAATATCCTACAATAATTGCTGATAAAAGACTTCCTAAGGCGCAAGCTAACATGTAGCCACCATTTATTAGAATATCTTTCATGTTGCTTCCTTCACTTTGAACTAAGACGGTAATTTCTGACATATAGTCAGGCATTTTTAGTTCTAGCCATACTTGACCTATGATTAGGACAAAACTAATCATAATAAAGAACCATTGTTTTTTATTAATATTTTTTAATAATTTAAACATATTCTTTTCCTTTCTAAAATATTTTTTCTTGTAATATAAGACTCACATATTCATTATATTACTTTTAATTTTTTCAGTTACCTTAAAAAATATTTCTAGTTCTTCGTTTGAAATATTTTCTTTTAATTTTTTTTCAAATAATTGACGTTGTTTTAACATTTTGTTGTAATATCCTTTACAAGATGATGTTAATACGATTTGTTTTTTTCTGGCATCCTTTTTGCTATCTACTCTTTTTATTAAATTGTTTTTTTCCATTGTATTTAAAATACCAGATGTAGTTGACCGGCGTGATTCAATTAGTTTTTCAATATCATTTTGATAAATAATTTTTTCTTTATTTTTAAAGAGATAGTGTAAAATTCTAAATTGAACTGGTGTCAATGTAAATGTCATTTTTAAATTTTTTGCTTTATTTATAATATGTCTGTTAATCATATTGTCCATACATTTTATTTCTAATGCAATATTTTGTTTTGGATTCATTTTCCACCTCTTTTTGTAAGGTAACTAACATTAATGATTATACAAAAGATGATTATTTTTTGTCAATAGAATTTTTTAAATATGGGAAATTATGGTATAAATGATTTATGAAGTGAAATTCTCTTATTACCTTATTTTGATTAAAATAAATTTATATTTAAAATATATACTAATTTGAACATAGAAAACAATCATACATCTTAAAACTAATGTATGATTGTTTGTTATAATTAAAATTTAGTTTATAAAAATAAAGTTATCCCATACTTTTTATATTAGTTAAAGTTCTTTTCTTGTTTTGTGAAGATTGCTTTAATTTTTCACATTTAGATAAATATTCTGAATTAAAAAAATAACTATTATATTTCATAGAGTCTACTTCTTTTTCAAAATTACTATCTTGTAGCCTAAATAACTGATTTGTTTTAAGATGACGTATCATTTCGTTATATACTGGTAAACTATATTCACATTTATTTACTATTTCAAACATATTATAAAATTCTTCTACTTTTTCATTCAAAATAGTAAATTCCGAAGTTTCTAAGTTATTCATTAATTCAAATAATCTTTTTAAATTAATTATAGAATCTGTCGCTAGTATTTCTTTAAAACAATGTTTTAATTCTTGAATTAAATATAAATTAGTATTTCCATTTGATAATAAACTTATTTTTAAGTATTTTAACTCTGCTAAAAATTTTTTGAATTCAAATTCACTAACTTCTTCTTTTAGTTTTACTTTCAAAGTTACATAATTTTTTGTATCTTCGTCTATATAACTTATTGTTTTAGGATTATTCCCATTTAAATATAAAATTGTCTCTACCATAAAATTCCTCCTTGTGATATGATATACTGCTTATCATTCTTGACAACTATAACATTCTATTATTTTCATTTACAAATATGAATAATTAATAGAAGTACTTCTAATTTTAATATATTATTTTTTTAATTTATTTCATTAATATTTTTTTGGTTAAATCGATTTATATAACGATTATTTGTTAATTAATAATTCACTATTTTTATTTAGAACATGATAGTAAAAAATTTCTTTGTTAAGAATGATACACTGTTATTATTTAATTAAAAGTAATAATTTGAGTTTTTAAATTTTATAGTATTTCAAAAGAAACGTAATTTCTAATAAAAATATTTGATTAATATTATTTTAATTTTTTGAGATAGAATTCTTTATTTTTAATTTTGTTATAATTTTTAAAGAAATGAAAATAGAGTATTAAAAAAGTTAATACTCTATCTAATGTTTAATTTGTATTTTTTTCATAAAAGTTACCATTTTCTTCAAAAAATACATTAGGGGATAAATTCCTTAATTTTTCTAATATTCTTAGTTTATCATTCTCTGTTGCTAATGAAGTGTATTCATCTTTTTGTTGACAAGGAATAATTTTATATTGAAATTTTTTTTCATTATCAACTGTTAATTGAAAAATTGCTGTATCTTTTGTTTCATTATTAAAAATAAAATCTCCTAAATTATATATTATTGCTTTTCCTTGATAAAAGTCTATTCCTTGTAAAATATGTGCATGGGTTCCAATTATAATATCACTTCCTGCTTCAATATATTTTTTAGCAGTTTCACGTTGTACTTCTTCTAGATCAGTTGAATCTTCTTTTCCCCAATGTAGAAGGGTTACTACGATATCGCTAGTTTGTTTCACTTTTTCAATTTGTTTAATTAATAAAGATGGATTATAGCATCTAAATACACCACTTGAGTTAGTTGTTGCCCCTGGTGTTAAAATAAATTTTTCTGCTCTTGTTGCGTTTAAAAAAGCGATTTTATATCCATTGATAATAAAATAATAAGGTTGTATTGCTTCCTCTATGTTTTTTCCTGCACCTATATATGGGATTTGATATTTTTTTAAAGATTCTAATGTGTCTTGAAATGCAATTTCTCCAAAGTCATATACATGATTATTAGCAAGGGTTACTAAATCTATTCCCATTTCTTTATAGATATTGAGGTTTTCTGGTACTCCTCTAAATGTATAATACTTACCTGGCATTTTTTCACCACGATTACTAATAGTAAATTCGTTATTAGCTATGGTAATATTACTATTTTTTAATATATTAACAGTTTCTTCAGACAATATTCCATATATTTGTTTTTTTCTTTCTTGATATTTAGGAACAATATACCAATTATCTGCTAGCGAAACATCTCCAATAAAACTTAATTGAATATTATTTGTAATTGTGTCTATTCTTTTTAAATTATTTATATCGTTGTAAGTATTATTGTAAGTATCTAATAATACATTTAATGAATAATTATAAATAATATGCCATATATTCTCTTCATTATTATTTAAATAATTTTTTAAAGATAACAATTTTGTTCTTCCATATTCTTTTTCTAGCCATTCTAAAAAATCTTGTGTTATTTTCTCATTTTGATTGATTTTTAAAATTTCTTCTATTACATTTTCTTCTTTTGGTTTAGTTTGAATTTCTTGATGAATACTTTGATAAAAATATATAAATATTAGTATAAATAAAGTTATAAGTAAAATTATAAATAGAAATAATGCTATTTTATTTTTTTTCATTTTGTAATTCTTTAGGAATTTCTTTTAGATGAAAATAATTTCCTACTTCTAAATTTTCAAAAAAATTTAATGGTAATAAAATGGTTGTTGTTGCATTTTTTTCTTCTATAAAAGTATTTTCATGCATATTTCTCTTTATATATAATATTTTAAAATTATCATCTGTCATTACAACATCAATTTTTTGTTTATTTGCAATAGAACTATATCTGTTACAGTTTTTTATTATTATTG
>ENA-OPWR01000982-OPWR01000982.1-human-gut-metagenome-genome-assembly--contig:-NODE-982-length-23509-cov-1.963290_pt1 | contig 23509 bp, 16 predicted proteins | sample MGYA00241507_ERZ502006 | MGnify/ENA primary metagenome ERZ502006 (study PRJEB25962, sample SAMEA2043041) | human gut metagenome | biome: human gut; feature: human-associated habitat; material: faeces...
ATATCAGCAAGCCAGCTACTAACGCTAAGGAAGCTGTTCAGTGGTTATACTTTGGTTACCTTGCTGCTATCAAAACTCAAAACGGTGCTGCAATGAGTGTCGGCAGAATTTCAACTTTCCTTGATATTTATATTCAAAGAGACCTTGAAGCCGGTAAAATTACCGAAGCTGAAGCTCAGGAACTTATAGATCATCTTGTAATGAAATTCAGAATGGTTAAGTTTGCAAGAATCCCATCATACAATCAGCTCTTCTCCGGTGACCCTGTTTGGGCTACTCTTGAAGTTGCAGGTATCGGTGTTGACGGTCGTTCAATGGTTACAAAGAATGACTTTAGATTCCTTCATACTCTTGAAAATATGGGTCCTTCACCTGAACCAAACCTAACAGTTCTTTACTCATCAAAGCTTCCTGAAGCATTTCCTTTCTATCGCTCATATTATTGCTTGCATTCATTGCCCGGTCGTGCAATCCACGCAAAGCCAAAGTATATACATTTTCAAACGGAGCACATTCATCTACACGTGATTTCAACACTTTGTTGACTCCATCCTTATTATTGATATAGTCCCATTCACCCATTTTATCACGCTTCCACTCACTTGCCGTATTGAACAATAACGGTTCACAATGAGAGGATCCCATGACAATAGCAAAGCTATCTGCTACCAGGCGATTTTCAGGAATACGGTGGAATGCCATAGATGCATCGTGCATAGCCGGACAAAGATAATTAGCCTGAAGACGCAGCAGCAGTTCGCACACTTTTGCATACGTTCTCGGTCCGAAGTTTCCACGTTCTTTCTCAAAATTGCGTTTCGACCAACGATAAAGTCCCCAGTCCTCATCATTGATAAAGACACCTCTGAATTTGACAGATGGTGTTTTAGAGATAAACTTATCGACTTTTACACTTACTTGTTTTTGCTGTTTGATTGGAGCATCCGCCCACCAATACCAGGGAGATACTCCTATTGCCTTTGATATGGAGAGAAGTCCGTAAGCAGTACCACGCCTGTCACTTCCGGCTACAACAATTGCTTTCTTTATGCCCGGAATAGGATTATTGACCACTTCTATCATATAACGCTCCCAACTTCCGGCAATGGCAGCTGTATCTATTTTGTGTCTCGATACCAAAGCGTCAATCCACTCGCTTTTTCCTATAGTACCGGCAATAATCGCATACCGCGCAGATACCTTCCCGGGCTTGCTTTCATCTATTTTTAACTCTTGTCCCGTCACACGGCGAACATCATCCACAAAAAGAGATGCACTTTTACGTACTACAGTTGCATCTTTTCCATCAAAACAGATAACTGCATTCGTTGATGAAGAAACAATAGGGAAACTATTCTTTCCGGTTCCTTTGTCGAGTAAAACTTGTGCTTCTGCCGAAATCAGGCTACAACAAAATAAGCCCAGCAATAAAATCTTATTTTTCATATATACGTTAGATTGACAATTAATATCGCAAAGTAAGGCAAAAAGCAGCAAAACGAATAAAAGAAACCGACCTATAAATAGCAGAATATGTTCAAAAAACAACCACCGCAACTCGAAATTCGAAGTTACGGTGGCTATTTATTATCAAAAGATTTCCTCATCTATCAGAATTTGTCTTCATCAGCTACAGCCTCTTGCCAGGTTTCCCATAGCTGCACATTCGGATCATAACCATCATAACCGTAGTTCTGATACAAAGGAGCCTTTCCGTTAGAAACGATTGCTTTTTCAGGGATAGGCCAATAGATGTTATGCTTACCCATGATATAGTTGATATCTGTTTTAGTAGCGTTTACGTTAATAGTAACGCCTTTGTTGTACATACCTTTCTTGATGCAACGTTGATACCAATAGCTACCACCTTCAGGATCGGTGCCGGATTGCTTGTCGAATGTTTCCACTTTATATGTATTGCCGAACTCGTCCGCTCTGCCGCTGATAGCCAAACAGAGAGATACACGGGTTAACTCTACATTACGCCATTCTTCAAAGAAAAGTTCACGCGCGCGTTCATCCATGATATCACCGATAGTAACCTTACCTTTATAAAGTTCAGTACAATGAGCGCGTTTTCTGATGATGTTTATATCATCCTTGATTGTCGGATCATCCGGATTGATATAGAATTTTACTTCAGCACGCAGCAGGTAAGCTTCCGCCAAACGATACAGATACCAATCTGCAATACTGCCATCCGTAGCTCCTTCCAGACCATTATTGGTCAGTTTAGCTTGATTGATGACATCATTCAGACAGAAAATGTAATGAGGGACGTCATACCAACGACGAATAGTGTCGGAACACATCAAATCTCCCTTGCGGGTAACCAGTTCACCTTTTTCATTGGTATAATCCTCTTCTGCGTAAAGTTTGATATTTTGCCCGAAGAATTCAGAATCCGGATTATTACATTTCAGATTTTCCATGTGCATCCAGTTTCCGGTTTCTGCACTATGCCGCAAATCGGTTTGGTCCATTTTATCATTAACCGCCCACAGATTGTCTTGATAGAAAGTGGAAGTACGAAATGTAGATATACCACGTCCCAGTCCGCGCATATAATCATATTCCTTATGATACTTACCATCTTTGCGAGTATAGTTGGATAGAGCCTGCTTTCCATCAGGCATTTTGATTCTATTATCAAAGAAGAAAGGATACATAATACGCATAGTCAACATCGGGATGAATGATTCTTTTTCCGCTCCCCGGTTGGGCATACCCATAATCACTTCTTTGTTGGCGGCAATCAACTTGTTTTCCGGACGATGCAAATCCCAGATCACATTGCGGGTAATAGGCCATGCCGCAGGTTCGCCACCTTCAAAGAAGGTTCCGAAAGGCTCTTCCATCAAAGAATAGCCTGATTCATCAATTAAGATATCCAGCTGTTCCTTTGCCTTCCCGAATTCGCCAACAGACATATAGAGTTTGGAAAGCAACATACGGCAAGCACCTTTATTTACCATACCCACATAATCCATATCTTTCTGTTCAGGAACCCATTTTACAGCAAATTCCATATCTTCTACCATTTTTTTCAGAATAGCGTCACGGTGAGTAGATCGATAGTTCTGCTTAGGAACTTCCGGAAGTTTTGTCAACAAAGGTACATGTCCAAATTGAAAGACTAATGAATAATAGCGATAAGCCCGATGGAAATAGGCACGGCCGATATATTCGTTTTTCAATGTTTCATCCATCGGTACATCATCAATAAATGAAAGTATTGTATTAGCATTTCTAACACCTTCAAAATTTTGTCTCCAGAAGAAGTATATACTGTTTGTGCGTCCCAGATTCTTTTCGTCACTTTGGTCGCTGTTCGGCCTCAGCATATTGTCAACATTATCCAGCAATCCGCTTTTATCAGTCGCAGACGGCACCATCAAATCAGAAAAAGTATATTCTGTGGGCAGCGCTATCATCTCTCTGGCATCTTCGCTCACATAATTACGTTTAAGCTGACGGTCACAAATAGCCAATACGGATTTGATACCATTTTCCGTAGAAAACACAGTTTCCGGTTCAAACATCGTTTGAGGATCCGGATCTAAAAAACTTTCCGAACATCCGGTCAACATCAATGAAGTGCCCACAAATAAAGTGACACTTTTACAAATATATTTTTGAATATAATTTTTCATATACGTTTCTGTTTAAAAGATTAGAATGTTAAATTAAGTCCAAGCGTCCAAATACGAGATGCAAAATTGCCAGTTTCAGGGTCGCCATATCCTTCCCAATCTTTAGCCCATACAGCAGCATTACGAACAGAGCCATACACTTTCACACGATCGATTTGTATTTTTTCCGTCCAAGCCCTAGGCAATGTATAGCCGACAGATATATTTTCTAAACGAATGAAAGAACGATTATATAATTTACGTGCACCTTTTGCACCTTCCGGGCCTTGCGCCTCGATACGTGCATATTTATTAGTCGGATTGTCTACAGTCCAATATTCCTTCGCATTCTTGTTCACCAATCTATAAGTCATACCACCACCGTCGTCATCATTGTTCAAATACATACTTTCCAGACTCTTATGCCCCATACGAGAGTAAATATTCACCGAGAGAGTCAAATCTTTCCACAAGGTGAAATCATTACGCAATGCCCATGTAACCGGAGCGGCAGTTTGTCCTTGGAACACTTTATCATCATCATTATAGATCACCTTTACTAAATTACCGTCAGCATCGTACTGGTCGTTAGCCGGATTGTTCCATACTTTCGGGTCACCAGGAACCTGCCCGTATTTTTTAGCTTCTTCAACCTCATCTTTCTGCCAGATTCCCGTCACTTTATAATCCCAAATCGCACTAATAGGCTTATCGATAAACCATCCGGCTGCCACATAGTCCGCTTCTCTGGAACCTACCACAGTACCATTGGCATCTACAATATCCTGACGATCACCAAACAAATGTTTGATTCTGTTTTTATTATATGAAAGACTGAATGATGAACTCCATTGGAAATTTTTCTTATCAATATTCAGCGTATTCAATGCCACCTCAAAACCACTATTGTCCACCTGTCCCAAATTGGTAGTGATATTCTCAAATCCGGTGAAATTAGACAGAGGTTGTCTCATAATCATATCTTTGGTACTCATCCGATAATATTCCAATGTACCTGTGATACGGTCGTTCAAAAATCCAAAGTCCAATGCAAAGTTCCACGATTGTGTCTTTTCCCATTGCAGATTCGGGTTCTTCATACGTTGGGCCATCAAATAACGCATTAAATATAAGTCACCCGAAGAAACGATATAACCTTGCATCTTACCCCCCCCCGGATACAGATTGGCAAGTGCTTCGTAAGGATTTTCCAATGAGCGGTTACCATTTTTACCGTATGAAACACGCAGTTTACCACTATTCATGATATGAGCATATTTTTGGAAGAAATCCTCATTGGTGAATGACCATGCTATACCTCCCGAAGGAAACCATGCATAAGGATTATTTGCTCCGAAAGCCGAATAACCGTCACGTCTGATAGTACCGGTAACCATATAACGATCATCGTAAGAATAGAATGCGCGTGCCATCAATGCATCAGCCGTTTGATGATTATCATCTGTTCTGAATGAGCTGACAGCCTTATCTCCATTCTGGGTGTTATGGAACCCAAGCGCGTCAGATGGCAAAATATTACGGGCTTCAATTCGGTCCGACCAATATTGGCGTTCTTCCGCTTCTTGCACAAGTGTCAGAATGACATGGTGCTTGTTGGCAAAAGTTTGATCCCAGGTAATCGTATTGTTCAGAGACCAGTTAAAACGTTTGGCCTGTTCCCGGTTTGTTCCACGGTCGTTAGGATTGGAATTAGGTCTTTCTGCAGACGTAAAATAGCGGTCGTAGAAAAATTGGAAACGGGGTGCAATATTAAACTGATAAGTGATGTTGAAAGGCAGTTTTACTTTAGCATTGAAAATCGTATTCAAGGTAGTATACCCTTTTTCCAATTGAATGTATTGCTTTTCAAAATACCAGTTTGTTTCATTAGCACGGTCATATTGATACATCAAGGGGTCTTGTGTATAGTTTCCGTTTTCGTCTTTCAGCATGGCATACGGGCTGTTTTCCATAAAACCACCTTTATCCATGCCGATTTCACCATCCGAACGATCTTGAAAGTTTATATTTGCACCCACTTCAAACCAATCGGTTACTTTTGCATTTAGTTTCAAGTTTGCACGGATAGCTCGATACGTATCGTCGACAAACGCGCCTTCATTGCGCAGATAGCCTAAAGACATGTAATAATCCACTTTATCGCCGGCACCGCTAATGCTTACATTATAGTCCTGGTTGAAACCTAATCGGAACGCTTCATCTTGCCAATCGACGGTCTTTCCCGACAAAAGATTGTCAAGTGCAGCCGTATCATATCTAAATCCCAAACGCCTTGCCCATATACTAAGATCAGATTCTCCTTCCCGATTGGTCGAATAATTACGCCACTGTTCCAAAGACACTCCCGACAAATTATTAGGATTCCGGAAATACTCCGGTTTTGAAGTATATTCATTACCAGGTCTTGAATAAGCTGCATATTCTCCTGTTTCAGCATTCACACCATAAGTGTTTTTTTCTTTCCAGTCTACATAGTGTTGCAGATATTCGTCCGTAGTTTGCCATCTATCACGATAGGCAGCCTTTTGAGTTAAACCTACGCTAGCTGTGAAATTAACAACAGGCTTGCCTTTTTTACCTTTTTTCGTTGTGATGATGATTACACCATTAGCAGCCTGTGCTCCATAAACGGCAGCTGCCGACGCATCTTTCAAAACGTCTATTTGTCCAATATCATCCGGATTAATTTCCGAGAGTTCTCCTTGAAAGAACATACCGTCGAGGATAATCAACGGATTGTTATGACCACCATCTGTATAAACGGAACGCTGTCCACGGATTTTCATCTCACCGCCGCCTTTTGCGCCAGCATCGCCTTCACCATAACCTACCACTAATCCCGGTGTTCCGCGTAAAATGTCTTGAACAGTTTTAGGATTTTCATTGGCAATCTTATCAGGACGAACTTGGACGACCGAACCAGTCAGGTCTTTTTTACGCATCGTACCATAACCCACTACAACTACTTCATCCAGCGTCTCTGAATCATCTTTCATCGTGACGTTAATCAGTTTTTTACCTGCTACCGGGATTTCTTGATTCTTATAACCAATATAACTGAATTTTAACACAGCATTTGAAGCCTTCACCACAATGCTGTAGAATCCGTTTAGATCGGTTACGGTTCCATTAGTAGTCCCTTTTTCCATCACATTTACTCCAATCAACGGTTCACCCGATTGATCTTTCACATATCCCGTAATTTTAGAACTTTGAGCCTGTACTGTACCAAGACAAAAAGTCACCAATAGTAAGAACAATCCTACCCGAGACGTGAAACCTTCTTTTTTGTTTTTCATACTAAATAAATTTGAGTTAATATTATAAGATAATATTCAAGCTTACTTATATTGAACTTATCTACTTTCATCCGTATTATATTTAATAGCTATATTAATTAATATATAAATTCGCAACAAAAATAAAAAATGCAAGCTTATCTCAAATAGTATTTTTGTCTCAAAAAACAGAAAAATCAGGTCATAATCAATTTTGTAACATTTGTCCGTATTTAATAATTAATTTTGCTCGTCTACAGACTATCTATATCTTGACAGCTAGTTGGATAAGTATCGTTGGATATAGATGGCCAATATAGTATGGTGGATATATATGTCCAGCACGGTGAGTATATATTCAGCATGGTGGATATATATATACACGACATTGTGCATATATACCCACCAAGACTTTAGTTTGTTCGCTGTCAGCAGCAAACAAAGCAGTAGACAATATTTCTCCTATTGCCCCATTAGTTGTAACTACAGATATCTGTCGAGCACCTTCCACCAATTTTCCATCTCGAGGAGAAACAATATGCCGACGTTCAGGAGAGTCATTACCGGAGGTTGTAAGACACTCATTATGAAGAAGTATATTATTGACTTTCCATCCCGTTCCTACCGGATGATTACCTAAAGCAAGGACGGAACTGTTTCCCATATTTATCAATGCATTTTCTATCATGCACTCATTCAATATGCTTTTAATTGTTTCCAAAGCATACCCTTTGAGGAAACCAGATAAGTTGACAGCAACTCCCGGTTGTGAAAAATAGATACTATGATCTTCAACTGATAAATGGACCGATTGTATCGTGTTCTGATTGTAATTTTCTGAATGGACTGTAATATCAAAACACCCCAGAGTCTTCCCATTATATTCCAGACATAAATCAATCATTGAATAGAGTTCTTCGCTAAGAACGACTGGAGAAACAAAAGCTGTCCGGTTGACATAAGACAATTCACTGGCCGGATCATAAAAGTTCGCTATCTTTTCCAACCGACACAATGCATCATAAATACAATTGACCACAAACAACAATTCTCCTTCCGTTTTCTTGCTATACAGGATAATATCCACCCGTGTATGCATGGAAAGAAACCAGGCATAAAGCAGTCCATTACCTTCATGGGACGGCTTATACATATGTTGAATAGGAACTTGCATCGTATAGCAGGACAAATTAGGCACGGATTACCCGAATTACACGATTGCTATTTCATTAAAACAACCGTGAAACTCGCGCAATCCGTGCCTAAATAAAAAGTCATAAAGAATTTTAACGTATCTCCCACAATAATATGGAATACACCTTACTTCAGTTCTTTAATCTTCACGTTCTTGAACCACACTTCATCTCCGTGATCCTGAAGGAGTATATTTCCTTCCTCCGGATTTCCGAAATTAGGCCAGTTCTTATATTTGCTATATGCTACTAAAGCATTCCACATATCGTTGTTGCGATCATATTCAATCAATTTAACACCGTTCAACCAATGTTCCACATGATTGCCTTTTACGATAATGGTAGCAGTATTAAACTCTTTCTTATTGAAAGGTTTATTCTTAGGAGCCGGAATCAGGTCATACAACGAACCTAGCTTTCTGTTACCTTTCACACCCAGTTTCGCATCAGGATGTTTGTCATCATCAAGAATCTGGAATTCACAACCGATAGCAGAGCCTGCACCTTTATTCATATCCGGGTTTACGAAATATTTAATTCCGCTATTGGCACCTTCAGTAATCTTAAAATCTACTTTCAGAATAAAGTTCTTGTATTTACGGGTAGTCACAATATCACCGCCATTAGCTGATTCAGCACCACCACTCTTCATTACTTTCAGAATTCCATCTTCTATCTTCCAGCCTTTTGCAGGGAAAGTAGAAAGCTTAGCTCCTCTCCATCCATCAGTAGTCTTACCATCCCATAATAGAGTCCATCCTTCTTTTGCTTCATTCGGAGAAATCGTGTTGGCAATCAGATTCACTTCCGGTGCAGCTTGCGCTTCCGGTGTCTGATAGCGTTCTACGTCTGTCGTACAAATGCGGATATCTTTCCAACTAACTGTTTTACCTTCATCTGCCGCATCTTTAATAGCATGCACTTGTAAAGCAATGAAACCCACAGGAGTCATATCATCCCAGATATTAGCACAAGGTACTCCGTTTATCCAAGTACGGATTGAGTTACCTACAGCCTCAATACGAGCTTTATTCCATGCATTATTCTTAAAAGCGGTTTTTGCCGACGGATTCAGCGTCAAAGGATAAAGCCAGTTTCTACGTGCCTCATCATAGATACCACCTGACCAAGCGCGTTTGGAAGGATCGATCTCAAACTGATAACCGTGTACACGACCCTTCTTATAATCTTTCTTGCTTTCACTACGAAGCTGTACTCCAGAATTTAAACCGTCATCTACCTTGAAGTCAAACTCAAGGATAAAGTCACCATAATTCTTTGTCGTTGCCAAAAAAGTATTGGGTGTTCCCATCTTAGATACACCGACAATGGCACCATCTACAATTTTATACTCGGCTTTGCCATTCAATTTCTTCCATCCTTTCAGGTTTTTCCCATTGAAAAGAGGTTCCCAATTCTGTGCGCCTAAAGAAGCGGCACAAAATAAAAGTAAAGTTAATACGATATTCTTCATAATCATTTATTAGTCTTTCCCATCTCTTTCTCTTGAAGAGAAGGAATGAAAAAGGCTGTTTCTATTTATTATAATTTATAAAATTCATCCCAACCTTTACGCGGTGGAAGTCCCGCCAGCATTGCATTAGCAAATTCATTATTTGTAATCTGCTTCGTACGAGGATCAAAGAACAACTGTGTATTAAGTCGTTGAGCCATCACCCCCAGTGAAAATACCTGACTCAACACTCCATTGATTTCGAACGGAGAGCGTGTCTTTTCAATACCGTTACATGCCAACAAGAAGTTCTCGAAGTGATTGGAAGGACTTTTAGGAACTTTCGGCAACTTGTCTGCCATCTCTTTTGCTTTCTCCTCCGGAATAATAGACAAAGTGCTTCCATGACTACCACCCTTAAAGATCAAATCCTTAGTATAAATGATCTTTCCGGGATTCAACTTAGATTTTGGAGTATCTCCCTGATTAGTTACCGGGATGTTCGGATCTAATCCCGAAACTCCATAACCGGCAGGAATAGGAGGAAGATTATCCAGACCATCATACCAGGTAATATCTACCGGTGGCATTCCTTTACGTTGCGGGAAACGGAAGAGAATCGTGGAAGAATACGGGAAGAAGTAATCATTATGCCCTTTTGCATATTGCATAGTGACTTCGTATGGCAATCCCAGTTCCAGGAATTCGTGAGCCGTGTCGAGGATATGTGCTCCCCAGTCGCCCAATGCCCCCATACCAAAATCATACCAACAACGCCATTGTCCCAAATGATAATCTTTATTATACTCGTGATAAGGAGTAACTCCGAGCCAAGTGTCCCAATCCAGATCTTTCGGCAGTTGCTGACCGGAAGGAAGTTTATAAATATTAGTGTCCCATTTATGCCAACGACGTGGGTTATTCATGTGGGCGGTGATAGCAGTAACGTCTTTGATAATTCCCGCATCCATCCAGGCTTTAAACTGAAAATAGTTTGCTTCAGAATGTCCCTGATTTCCTACTTGAGTAACCAGGTTCGGACGTTTAAGCGCAGCTTGCATCAACAGTTCCGCTTCATAGAAGGTACGTGCCAGCGGTTTCTCTACATATACATGTTTGCCGTGCGCCATCGCCTCGATCGTGATCGGGAAGTGGGAATGATCCGGCACGCCTACGCTTACGGCATCGATCTTGTCCGCCATCCGGTCGAACATCGTGCGGAAGTCCTGAAAACGGGCCGCTTTCGGGAACATGTTGATAATCTCTTGCGTGTGAGGGGCTCCCATGTCCACGTCGCAGAGAGCTACCACGTTACACAGACCTGTGTTATACAATTCCTTGGCGATCTCGCCCCCTCGTTGTCCGATGCCGATGAACGCGATGTTTACCCGGTCATTAGCGCTGATTAGCGGGGAAGTAGGTAGAACACGTCCGTGGGCGGGTGTCCAGAACGACGGGATGGCCGATACTGCCGATAAGGCTAGCGCTCGCTTAAGGAACGAGCGGCGTGAGATTTCTTCTGATTTCATGGTATTATCTTGTTTAAATTATACTGTTTGCGCAAACACTAACGATTTACGTCGTAAATATACAAAACTTTCTATAGTTACGGAAAAAATCATTTACTTTGTAGCCGCATAAAGGAGACCATGTGCTAATGTGTCACTCAGGCGGGTCTCCGATGGACTTATCATTGGCACATTGGCATATTAACAAAATTGGCAAATTATTAGATTATGGCACAAGAAGATGTATTTAAGAAATTAGTTTCACACTGTAAGGAGTATGGTTTCGTATTTCCCTCCTCAGAGATTTATGACGGTTTGGGAGCGGTATACGATTATGGCCAGTATGGTGTTGAGTTAAAGAATAATATAAAGAAATATTGGTGGGATAGCATGACTTTGCTGCATGAGAATGTAGTGGGTATTGATTCCGCTATTTTTATGCACCCTACTATCTGGAAAGCTTCCGGCCATGTTGACGCTTTTAATGATCCGTTGATCGATAACAAGGACTCGAAGAAACGTTACCGCGCGGACGTTTTGATCGAGGACCATTTGGGCAAGATCGAGGAGAAAATGAATAAGGAAGTGGCGAAAGCCGCTAAGAAATTCGGGGAGTCTTTCGATGAGGCTAAGTTCCGTGAGACGAATCCTCGTGTATTGGAGCATCAAGCGAAATGGAATGAGATTCATGAGCGTTATAGTAAGGCGATGAACGAGTCTAACTTCGAGGATCTTCGCCAATTGATCTTGGATTGCGAGATCGTTTGCCCGATTTCCGGAACTCGTAACTGGACGGAGGTTCGCCAGTTTAACTTAATGTTCTCTACGGATATGGGTTCTACCGCTGATGGAGCGACTAAGATTTATCTTCGTCCGGAGACGGCTCAAGGTATTTTCGTGAACTTCTTGAATGTGCAGAAGACTGGCCGTATGAAGATCCCGTTCGGTATCGCCCAGATCGGTAAGGCGTTCCGTAATGAGATCGTGGCTCGTCAGTTTATCTTCCGTATGCGCGAGTTCGAGCAAATGGAGATGCAATTCTTCGTTCGTCCGGGTGAGGAGATCGAGTGGTTCAAGAAATGGAAGTCTACTCGCTTAAAATGGCATCAAGCTCTTGGCTTGGGAGATCAGAAGTATCGTTATCACGATCATGAGAAGTTGGCTCACTACGCTAACGCCGCTACGGATATCGAGTTCGAGATGCCGTTCGGATTCAAGGAAGTGGAGGGTATACATAGCCGTACGAATTTCGACTTGAGTCAGCATGAGAAGTTTTCCGGTAAAAAGATCCAATATTTCGATCCGGAGTTGAACCAGAGTTACACTCCGTATGTAATCGAGACCTCGATCGGTGTAGACCGTGTGTTCTTGAGCATCATGGCGGGTTCTTACTGCGAGGAGACGTTGGCGAATGGCGAGAGCCGTGTGGTATTGAAGTTGCCCGCAGCCTTGGCTCCGATCAAGTTGGCCGTATTGCCATTGGTGAAGAAAGATGGCCTGCCCGAGAAAGCTGAGGAGATTATAAATATGTTGCGTTTCGACTTCCGTTGCCAATACGACGAGAAGGATTCTATTGGTAAGCGTTATCGCCGTCAAGATGCGATCGGTACCCCGTATTGTATTACGGTAGACCATGACACCTTGAAGGATAATTGCGTAACGATCCGTTTCCGTGACACGATGGAGCAAGAGCGCGTAAGCATCGATAAGCTTCACGATATTATCACGGAGAAGGTGAGCATGAAGAATTTATTGAAAAAGGTAATAGAGTAAACGAATGAAGAAGTACTGGCATATCGCGTTGATGTTGTTTTGCGTGCTCATGATCACCTCTTGTGGGGATGATGATGAGGCACTAGAGGTGGATGAGGTTTGGAAGGTCCAGAATGAGGAGGCTTTTCAAGCCCAGATGCTGGTTCCGGGTTTCGAGCAATTGAGTTCTCAAAGTAATGCCGGATTTATCCTTTACAAGGTCTTGAAGACAGGAGAGAGTAAGGAGCCGATTTATTATACGAGCAAGGTGGAATGTTATTATAAAGGGACGTTTATTGATGGAACGGTTTTTGATGATAAATCGTTTGAGGCAGGTGCCCCTGCCGAGCTTACTGTTTCTGAGATGGTAGATGGTTTTGCTACAGCGTTACAGAATATGCACCCAGGAGATCGTTGGGAGATTTGGATTCCTCAACAGATGGGATACGGTTCGGCTGGAAGGAGTGCTTCGGGAAGTGTCATAATAAAGCCTTATACGACTTTGATCTTTGATTTGGAAGTTACAAGGATTGTCAAAGAGTAGGTTCTTTCATTAAGAATAATTACGGCCGCCTCTTTTTAGGGGTGGCCGTTTTTTTATAGTTATATGTAAATCTAGGGAAGCAAACCTCTATAAACAATTAAAGCCTGTCTCACGACAAGCCCTAACCAAACTTTGTTAACCTTAAATCTAATACTATTATGAAAAAACCACGATGCAAAGATACGTTCGTCAAGACCATTTGTCAAGTCTTTTGCAACTAATATATGTTAAGTAACATATCGATGCTTGCCAAAAAGTGTTACACAACACAAAACTCTATATATTACAATCAAAATCTTCTAATTTTAACGATGATTAGGTCCCTTTTATAGGACTGCTAAAGGGAAAGACGTTCTTTGAGTAGCTTATAGCCAGCGCTACTGGCACGAAGATAGGTTCCATCCTTTAATCGTACTTGATAGGTTTCTTTTCCGAATAGTTCTACTCGCAATATCTGTTCCGTATTAACGATATAAGAGCGATGTATACGAACGAACTCCGGAGAAGGAAGGCTTCGCTCGAAATACTTCATGGTTTGCTCCTTTACGTGCTGACCGGAAGTGGTGAATAAGGTCACATAGTCGCCACATGCTTGCAAATAGAATATCTCTTTTATCGGGATGATATGAATACGTGTCCCGTCTTTTACGGATATACGATCTAGAATCTCCTCCGGAACGGTAGTCGGGGGAGGTGCCGTCTTTTCCTCCATTTGTCTCCCGATAGGTTCCGCCTCACTCTTTCTTTCCCGGCTGGCATACCATTGGGATAGAATGATCCATGCCATTAGGCCGAACAGGAATCGAAAAGGAATCGTGATCGAGAATTCCTCCCAATCTTCCAATCCGAATATTTGTAGCAAGATCGAGCATCCGGCTATGCAAGCGATTTGTACGAGTACGGCGAAAGCCACTCGTGCTTGCATGATATGTAACGTACATTGTACATACCAAAGATAATATCCCGCTACGGCGAACAATGCGATGGAAAGTAGGCTATCGACCAAAGTGATGCTCAACGGAAGATCGCCATAAAGAGTTAATAATGCGCATTGGATCGCTATGGCTAAAAGTAGTAATAGGCTTCCCTGCCCTTTATGTAATATGGATGTTGTAATAGGATGTTCTTGCATGATGAGTTTAGTCTCTTAGTTCAAGGCCGCTGAACGACAAGTCTCCACATATATATAACGTGTGCGTCATGTCGGTTGTTTCTGTCAGGTCCCTCATGTCTTGGCATCCAGCCAAGAAGGAATCAACCTTTAGACGAACCAGCCATCCTTTAGGAACGTATATTACTACGCCGCTGAAGGAGCTATCTATGTTTATGATGGTTTCATCAGCCTCTAATGTTGTTTTTTTAAGATCGAGGATCACGTTGCCGAAAGATACGTCTATGTCCGCCCCCTTGAATACGGGGTCCAGTACGATGTGCCTTACCGAGTTGAAAGTGGTGTCAACCGATACGAAACCGTTATCTGTCTCGTAGTTGATCTCATCGTTAGGCTTTCTGTGCCCGAAAGGGGGATGGTTAAAAGGACGTTTATGCTTTTTCGTGCGGATAGAATCTTTCCGCTTCAGCATGATGACCAATCCTAACAGGATTAATCCTAACGGCCAATATATACGTAAGAAATCGTTCGTGATCCAATTTAACTGCGGGAAAAGGAAATAGACTCCCACGCCCACGAGGAGCATACCTCCTACCGGATTACGGTGGAAAATCATAAAGATGCCCGACACGACAAGCAGCATCGGCCAAGATACAAGCAAGTCAAATAAAGATGGATCTATCATTCCTAGATTCCGCAGTAAAAATAATATACCGACAATGATAAATAAGGTAGCGATCAGATACCCGTTTGTCCTCTTCTCTTTAAAATCGATGTCATAATCTTTCATATCCATAAGTTCCATTTTTTTGTTTTTTATCAAATGTACGGGTTCGTCATTCTATACACAAGTAAATACCGCTGATTTCTATACGAGTATCGGTAAATAACCGAATAATCCCGATTAAAAAAGCCTTTAGTTTGTAAGAAACGTGAATTTGACACCAAAACTTGATAAAAAAACGAGTTTGATAAGATTAGTTGATAATTAAGGAATATCTTTGTCTTTACAACTGCAATAGAGGAATGTAGGGAATGATACGAAATATTATAAATTTAAAGGCAATAATACTTTATTTTGGATTGATTTTATGCTTGATAGCCGGTATGCCGACTCCGGCTTATGGGAGTTCTTCATATCCGGTCAAGGATGAATCGTATGTATTGGTAATAAATTCATATGTGGATGGCGAACGCTGGTCTGGCAATTTATTAAACATGATCTCGAAGTTCGCTACCCCGGAGGAGTACACTCTCCGGATAGATCATATAAGCGTGATGTTGGTTGATACGCCAGAGAAATTAAAAGAGAAACAAGAGGTCTTCTTTGAAGCTAACAAGAAGAAGCCGGATGGAATTATCTACTTAGGCGTAAATGGATGGGCTTTTATGCGGGATAAGATCCGGGAGAAATGGGGGGATATTCCCACTCTGGTCTGTTCGGAAACGGGTGAAATGGCAGAAGATGAATGCTATTTTAATCAGAGGCATTCCTCTGATAGGGTGATTCCTTTACAAGAGGCGGTTAAGGGGTATAACGCTACGGGATTGGTTATCCCTTATTATGTTAAAGGTTCGATCGACTTGGTTAAGGAATTAATCCCGGGTTTGAGACGTCTGATTTTCATATCCGACAGACGTTATGTTTCCACATGGCTTCGGGATGAGATGGAGAAACATATGGAAACTTCTTTCCCTGAGGGGAAAGTGGATTTTTATACGGAGGGTTCTTGCTCCATGGATAGTTTATTGGCGGTTCTGTCGGAGAAAGATCCGCATCGAGCGACAGCCGTGATGTATTACTCGTGGATTACCGAGAAACCTTTCTTGAATCACTCGTTATTATATAGTACTTTGTATCAAGGTATAAACGGCATTTCTAGGCATCCTGTTTTTTCTTTATATGATATGGGCGTGGAAGAAGGATATACGATTGGTGGATATTATAATAGCGCTAAAACGATTGAGACTGCTCTAATTCCCTTGCTACAGCAAGTTTATAACGGTGAAGATATGGGCAAGATCCCGGTTTCAACGGTGGATGATCCTCGTAAATACTTGAATTATGTTTCGCTGATGAGCGCGATGTCTAATGAAGATAATTTCCCACATGATGCGATCTATTTGAATGCGCCTCCCTCTTTTTTAGAAAAATATTGGATGCCGCTATTAGGCTTTCTGATTTTCTTTCTGGTAGTAGTGTTTTTAGCGTGGCATTACGTGTATCGTTCTAAGCAAAAGATGAAGGAAGTGGAGTTGAGGCTATTATCCCGTTACCGTGATTTATTTAATAATATGCCATTGCCTTATATACGGCAGCGGCTGATTCGGGAAGGTACGCAAATCGATGTGCAGGTTTTGGATGTAAACCATGCTTTCGAGGAAAAAATCGCTCCTAAAGATTTCGTGGTAAATAAGCATGGAAAAGAGATCGCTAATTTAATTGGGGGAAGTTATCCTTTGCTTCTATCGGCTGTGCCTACAGTTCTGGAGAGTGGGAAATCCTTTACTTGTGAGTATTATTTTGAGCCGACAGGGCTTTACTATACGATTATCATCATGCCTACCTCGGAAGAGAATGTAGTTGATGCGTTTTTTATTGATATTACGGATATCCATAATTTCCAGACGCATTTGAAAGCCATGAATCATAAGCTGGCTATGGCGTTAGAGGCGGCAGATCTTTTACCGTGGCGATATAATCTGGCTGAAGGGAAGATTATCTATGAGTCGAAAGTACATCCGGGAGATAATATAGAGACAGCAGAGGTGCATACCCATGAGGTTTCGTTGAAGGAATATTTCAGCAAGATACACCCGTCTTTCAGGGCTTGCGTGGAAAAGGCTTTCGATGATTTGTGTAATGGGAAAATAAAGAAAGTACGAAAAGAATATTGTCTGGAGCGGTTGATTCCGGGAGAAGATCGCCATGAGTGGGAGGAGATACAGGTAATGGCTGAATATGATGCTTCCGGTAAACCGAAAGCGTTGATCGGGTCTACGATATCTATTACCGAGCGTAAGCAATTGGAACATGACCTTCGAATGGCTAGGGATAAGGCGGAAGAGTCGAATAAATTGAAATCAGCGTTTTTAGCAAATATGAGCCATGAGATACGTACACCGTTAAATGCGATAGTAGGTTTCTCTAATATCCTTGCCTCGACCGATGACCTTGAGGATAAGAAGGAATTCGCTGATATTATCGAGAATAATAATTCCCTATTGTTGCAGTTGATAAACGATATCTTGGATTTGTCAAAGATCGAGGCGGGTACCTTGGAGTTTACTTATGACTATGTGGATATTAACGCTGTATTGAGGGATTTGGAGCAATCGGCTCATTTGAAGAATAAGAATCCGGATGTACAGATCTCATTTAAGGATTATCTGGAGCCTTGCGTGATTTATACGGATCGAAATCGTCTGTCCCAACTGATGATCAATCTGTTGAACAATGCCATGAAATTTACGCAGGCAGGATCGATCTTATTTGGCTATAAGTTGAAGGATGATAATACGTTGTGGTTCTATGTAGAGGATACGGGCTGCGGAATCCCGGAGAATAAACGGAAAGATATTTTCGGACGTTTTGTGAAACTGAACACTTTCGCTCAAGGAACAGGATTGGGTTTAAGTATCTGTGAGATGATTGTTACCCAGATGAAAGGAACGATAGGGGTTGATTCCGTGGAAGGGAAAGGCTCTAGGTTCTGGTTTACATTGCCTTTTCAGCCGAAGAAAGAATTATTGCCTAGTGAAGAGCAGAAGCCTGTTACTTTGGAGAAGATCGCCCGAAGTGAGGTTACGATCTTGATCGCTGAGGACAATTCCAGTAATTATCGCCTGTTTGAGTCTATATTGAAGCCTGAATATAAATTGATTCATGCATGGAATGGAAAGGAGGCTGTGGAGCTATTTTATCAGCACAAACCTCAGTTGATCTTGATGGATATAAAGATGCCGGTCATGGATGGATACGAGGCTACCGCAGAGATTCGTAAGGTTTCTGCTAGCGTGCCTATTATCGCGGTGACGGCTTATGCTTTCGCCCAAGATGAGCAACGGATCATTAATAGTGGATTTGATGCCTATACGGCGAAACCGATTAATGGGAAGATCTTAAAAGACAAGATATCAACTTTATTGACGCATCGGATTATTCTGATGTAATCGAAGGGCTTTGCGGGAAGCAGACCTTATAAAACAATTAAAGCCTGTCTCACGACAAGCCCTAACCAAACTTTGTTAACCTTAAATCTAATACTATTATGAAAAAACCACGATGCAAATATACGGAGTTACTATTATTTGTCAATAGTTTAAGTGCTAAATTGTGTTTTGTAACATGTAATAAAATCTAATAGGAACTTATGCCTCATTGAAATCTTTCGATAGAGTCGCATATATTCTTTATACCTCCCTCTTTTTGGATCATCTCGCCTATATGAGCGGCATTTTTCTTATAAAGCGGATTGGTGACCAGATCACAAACCTTGCGTTCGATCTCCTGCTCGCTCGCTTTCGCTATCTTAAGCCCTTCCGGCCCTAACCCTAATTGGTGGATTCGATAGGACCAATAGGGTTGATCGATAATCAACGGAGTGATTAATTGGGGCTTTCCCGCCCTTCCTACGCTATGGGTCGTGCCGCAACCTCCATGATGGATAACGCCGTCGCAGTGCGGAAATATCAAATTATGCGGAACCGGCTGCTTCATTAAGAATAAATGTTTATCCGCTTGTAAGGTGATTCCTGTCTTTGCCCAACCGGAACCGATGATGAGCCGATAATCATGTTTCTTGCAAATATCGACCAAGGCTTTGCTAAAACGGTTACCATCCTTGGAACTACAACTCCCGAGGGTAAAAAAGATAATAGGGCTTTGAGCGCTGTCGACGAATGATATCATTTCCTCGTAAGCCTTCTCATCATATTGAAAAGTGTCATTGAAGCAATAGCCTCCGATCGACCATTTGAACGTCCAGTCCGGATCTATGTTTCCTAGGTGCTGGCTGAAAAGCAAGTAATTATATGAACGCTCTCCCGCATGATAACCAAAATTACGAATCGGTGCGAGTCCGTATTTAGCCCGGTTCTTGTTGATCGTGTCTTTGACCATGAAATTGGTCATCCGGTTCATCAACTTCCATAAGATGGCAGGGGTGATGATCGGGTTGGGTTTGGGAAATGGCAATACGGCCGGGGGAATCTTCTTACCCGGCAAGAACGGGGCGTAGGCGGTACGTATCAAGGGCTTCTTGCAATACTCGGCGATACTTGCGACAGCAAATTCCGAGTTGGTCGATACTAAAATATCATGCTCTTTTAGTAGGGGAATCAATTGATCGAACTGTTTATCGATCACGTTCCTCATCCATTTAAGGAATGGCCGGAATTTATGTGAGTTTTGCGCTGCGCTATCGATCATGCCGCCGATATCGTCAAACTGCTGCAATACGTATTTAAATCCGTAGGGTTTAACGGTCTCCTCGAATATTTGAGGGAGATTGATGGTCACCTCATGGCCACGTCTTTCCAATTCGGCCGCTATGGCCAAATAAGGAAGGACGTCGCCTTGTGAGCCTCTGGTTACTAATAGTATTTTCATGCTACGTTTATTTATGGGCTATGAGGATCTTGTTTACCGGATATTCAGTTGACGCAAACGCTCGATGTCCAGATGGTATTTGGCTTCCATCGTTTGTAGTTTCTGCTCATTGATGGCTAGGGGATGATTCAATCGTTTTGTTTCCCGGTATCCTTTATATACGGAGCGAATCATCTTACGTGGATTGAAAATGATGGATGAGGTGATCCAACAGCCGTGCGTACACCAACAGTTGGCTTTATACCCATGTCCGATAGCGACTATTTCCTGTTTCATCGCTTCGCTATTCATCACTTTACTTATATCGCAACCATACTCTTTTATATTTCCGAGCGGTTCCCGTAGCTCGCAGGCACGAAAACGTCCGTCGTAGTCGATTACCAAGGTAGTCTCTCCGGCCGTACAATCCATCCCCCAAGGGGTCGGGTGATCTATGTTGCTGGCACGCACATTATATAAGGTACGTATAAGGCCGAGATAGAAGAAGCGTGTGATCGGTTTCCTTAAGCCGGTGGTATCCGCTACCATCCGATCCGCATAAGCAGAATAGATAGGGGATATGTCATCTTGTATTTTGCGTAGCGTTGACTCGGTTAGGATTTTCACGCCATCGTCACGGGTCATGCCTCTGGCAGCCTCAATCGTATGCGTGGAGGTACGGAAACGTCCGTATACCCAAGTCATGAAGTCTTCTATCTGGTCTATATTGTATTTCGTGATAACGGTTGCTATATTTTTTAAGACTTTGCCGTCATCTCCGAAATTCTCCTGTATCTTACGCAGGGTTTCCAAGGCCTTATAGAAGTTTCCCGGTACGCCTCTCTGTGTATCGTGGGTCGTACCGAAACCATCCAAGGAAAGGCTTACGTTAATATTACAATCCGGGCAGTTCTGGCGGAACCGTTTTACCCATTCGACGATCCGGTCTGGTTTTAAGCCGTTCGTAGGGATGTTCACATCTTTGATATGGTTGTTTTTGTAGAATAACTCCAATATTTCCGGTAGATCCTCACGCAAGGTAGGCTCACCCCCGGATATCCATAATCGATTGAATTGCCCGGCGGTTTCTGATATCTTCTTGATTTCATCGAAAGTGAGGTCGGGTTGCTTCTTATCCATTTCTTGGGCATAGAAACACATTGCGCATTTGGCGTTGCATCGGCCTGTTACGAAAAGGAAGATCGACTCGAGTTTTCTTTCCGTGCTCATTGCCCTGAAAGAACTGGTGGTTCGTTTTTTGTCCATTTTATTTTTGTTTTACCATTTGTCTTATCTGGCGCATGATTTTTTCCTTGTGTTTGATCAACACCCGGAGAAAATAACATAAGAAGCCAAATAAAATACTTATTAGCATATACTATATGATCTTTAAAGGCAAAGATCGACGATAAAATGACGCTAAACAATCTCTATTTGCAGTATTTTATGGTCCATGTTTAAAAGGTAGGTCTATAAACAATTAAAGCCTGTCTCACGACAAGCCCTAACCAAACTTTGTTAACCTTAAATCTAATACTATTATGAAAAAACCACGATGCAAATATACGGACTTTTCAATTCCTGTCAAGGATTATAATGCTAAATTATGTTTTACGACATATAACAAAAACAAAAAGGCGCCTTTCTTTTAGAGAAAGACGCCTTTTCCATGATATACTAATCAAATATTAGTCTTGTAATTTAGCGCAAATGAACTCGCGGTTCAAACGAGCGATGTTGCTAACGGAGATATTCTTCGGACATTCCATCTCGCAAGCACGTGTGTTCGTACAGTTACCGAAGCCAAGCTCATCCATTTTAGCGACCATAGCTTTGGCACGGCGAGCAGCCTCGACTTTACCTTGAGGCAACAAAGCCAGCTGGCTAACCTTAGCGGATACGAATAACATAGCGGAACCATTCTTACAAGCGGCAGCACAAGCGCCACAACCGATACAGCGTCCTGCCATGTGCATCACGCGGTTAATCTGCCACTCCATATTTGTCAGCGGAGCAGACCAGGGTTGTACCCACTGCGGACAATTGACCTCCACAATACACCGGCTGCAATAACACAACGGACAGGCAGCCCGGCAAGCATAGCATTTGATGCATTTCGACATTTCCTCCATCCAATATTTCCACCGCTCTTCACGACTCATCTTTTTCAGACGATCAATCAGTTGAAGATTCTCCTCACTAATAGTCAAGGGAAAGTCTGCCAGATATGTTTTTATTTCATCGAATCCTTTAAACTGGATAACTTCTCCATGTCCGTCAACGGTCAATACCAGAAGATTATCTTCTTTCAACTGGTTTTCGAATGCCAATTGAACAACCGTCCGTAATGCCGGTACTGTAGCTGTTATAGCCACTTTGCCTGTTCCTGTCAATTCCCGTTTTGTCAGATAAACTGCGATATTATTCGTGCAACGGTCGTCCAGTATCAGTCTGTCGGCATTTTCAGCCTGCCGGCAAAAGAGAGGACGTGTTCCGTGGTTTCCTTCTTCATAGCCTATCACAAGATTCACCTCTCCTTCTTGTAACAAAGCAACTGCTTTTTCTGTCAGTTTACTCATAGATAGCCTCCTTTTCCAAATAGTCCGAAGCTTTCTGATACTCCAGATAAGGTCCCAGTTCACGGATTCCGGCAACTGTCTCATTCACCAGATCAGCCCACTTGGCCCCCTCTGCCGCCGACACCCATGAATAACGGATACGACGTACATCAATTCCCAGGAAGTCGAGCAGTCCGCGGAATACAATCCAACGACGACGTGCGTGGAAGTTTCCGGATGTATAATGACAGTCATTCGGATGACAACCCGAAACGATAATTCCATCAGCACCTCCGGCAAAGGCTTTCAACAGTAACATAAAGTCAATTCTTCCTGTGCAGGGGAAGCGGACAATTTCTACATTAGTCGCATACTTCAACCTGCTCGTACCTGTCAGGTCTGCCCCGGCATACGTGCACCAATTACAGACAAAAGCTACAATGCGCGGTTCAAATTCCTGATTATTCTCGATCTTATTTTCGTTCATAGCTTACTCTCTTTTTAATGGTTCAGCAATGCCATCACTTCGGCATAGACCTGTTCATTGGAATATCCTTGTATATCAATAGATTTGGAACGGCAGAAAGCAACACAAGTACCACAACCCTGACAAAGTCCGGGGTTTACTTTTGCGACTGTCTTTATCACATTTCCGTTTCTGTCTTTTATCTCTTCACGTTCGATGGCCTGATAAGGACAAGCTGTCTGACACATGAAACACCCAACACAAGTGCTGAATAACGGAGGGGCAGTACGATTGACAACGGCTATCAACGGCTCACGAACCAGATTTGCCTGTGAAAACAATCCTGCTACTTTCACAGCGGCTCCCGAAGCCATTCCCACTGTTTCGGGAATATCTTTCGGTG
>ENA-OPWR01000988-OPWR01000988.1-human-gut-metagenome-genome-assembly--contig:-NODE-988-length-23457-cov-2.528673_pt1 | contig 23457 bp, 19 predicted proteins | sample MGYA00241507_ERZ502006 | MGnify/ENA primary metagenome ERZ502006 (study PRJEB25962, sample SAMEA2043041) | human gut metagenome | biome: human gut; feature: human-associated habitat; material: faeces...
CAAATGCTGTATACTGACTGGGACCTGCTGGTTGGTAAGAACTTTTAACGAAGGGGGAGGGTGAGTGATTGTTTTCCCGATATTTTTTTGACAACGATAGATTAGAAAAAATGAAGTTGCGGGATAACGACCAATTCACAAAATAGCAATTTAATCTGCTAAATACGCCTTCTTCAACTCGTTTTTCGTCATTTCCTGCACCTTAAATGTAGCAGTTCCATCTCCGCTTTCCCATGTAATATGCAGACAATTCTCACCTTCCGGCTTTACATCTCCGTAAATGATCATTCCCGCATCTCCAAACCAGATTGCATAAACTGGTTTTTCTTTCCACATCCAGGCTTTCTGCTCTTCATCATATTCCAGCCCTAATGCCTTATAAATATAACTATTCCCGTCTGCCATATACCCAACCTGATCTGCAGCTGAATCCTGCGCTATCTCTATATCCGTCTTATCATCCGTATTCTGTCCATCCTGCACAACTGTCACGAAAAAATCCTCTGTTGCTGATTCTGTAGCGGATTTTCCAGCATTTTCTGCTTCAGCCGCTGTCACTTCGTCGGTCTCATCTGTCACAGTATCTGTGTCCCCATTTTGAAAAACCTTGGTTACCATCTTTCCATCTGCATCCATATAACTCTCTGCATACGCCCATGCCACTGTCTGCGGTATCCATGCCACACCAACAGTACCCAGAATTGCTGCACAGATTCCCAGTGCCAGCCCTTTTCCTCTTTTTTTCAACCCTTTGTTTTTCTGCATTGTTTTCATAAAAAATGCTCCTTTCTTCTTTTTGATTACATTAAGAAGAATAGAGCATTTTCTTGTATTCCATATGTAAGTAATTTGTGATTTCTATGAAGTTTCAACTTAGAGCGTGTCTGAAACATGCGAATATGGAGAATCATTGGAGGGATACGATCACTGGCAACAATTCCATTTGGAAACACACACCTGCCTCTGTATTTCTCATCTCATACTCTGCCCCATGCTGTTCCAGAATCTCCCGTACAATATAAAGTCCCAGACCGCTGCCGCCGTTTTCGCGGTTACGGGAGAAATCTACGCGGTAAAAGGCGTCAAACAAACGGGGAAGATCCTGTTGGCTTATGTGCACACCTGTGTTTTCCACTTCCAGAAGTATCTTCGCTGTATTTTTCATACTTTTCAATTCTCTTGAATTTTGGCACCCTGAAACTTCTTTTAGTAGAAAAGAGTTAGATGTGGAAGAATCCACATTATAATCCGTGGATAATTTCACACTTATTCTCTCACCAGCAGGTGAATACCGTACTGCATTTACCAGAATATTCCGGACTGCAATCGCCATCAGTCCAGAATCTGCCATGCAGGGACACTTCTCTGGCAAAAAGATTTCCAGTTCCATATTTTTCTGCTCAAAAAGCTCGTTCAGGTCTGCCAGCTGAAGCCTCACCAGCTCTGCCATATCCATCTCTTTTTTCTTTAATGAGAAACCGCAGGATTCCATTCTGGAAATCACCAGGATTTCCTGAACCATATTCTGCAAAGTAACCGTCACTTCTCTTGCCCGGGCAAGATATTTGTCCCGATCCTTGTAGACTCCCACATTCTGTTCCATGCCTTCAATCTGCCCTTTTAGTATGGTCACAGGCGTTTTCAGCTCATGGGACGCTGCTGCAAAAAATTCCATACGTTGCTGTTCCAGTTCCCGCTCCTGTTCCATCTCATCTTTCAGTTTGGCATTGGCTTCCCAAAGGCTGGACAAAGCCTGATCCAGGCTTTCCGCCATTGTGTCAAGGCTTCTGGATAAAACCCCAATTTCATCTATACGCTTCATATCAGTGCGCACCGAGAAATCCAGATTCGCCATTTTGTCAGAAGCCGCGCCCAACTTCTGCACTGGCTTTGACAAATATCTGGAATAAAAAAGAGCGATCAGCAAAGATACCGCAAAAACAGTAAGCAGCATCCACGGAAGGATCTGCCCCAATGCTTCCACTGCCTGATTCACAAGCTGGGTAGAGCCAAACACAAAAAGGGTATACTTATGATCTGTTCCTTTAAAAGCAACCTCATAACGTCCCATAGCCTGCTGTTCCATCTGCTCCACCATGGAAACACCTTCTTCTGTCTGGATATTATCTGCTTCCATAGTTTCTACTGTACTGGCAAATTCTTCTGACACCCCTTCACTGCTTCCTTCTATCTCTGAAGTTATCATCAGCGCATCCCCAAGTCCATTCCACTCCCTGACAATTCCACCATTTTCATCAAGAAGAACCACTCTAGACTGATTCGCACTGCTGAATTCTTCCATAACAGATAATGCATTTTCCAAAGTATATCCGGACAAAGATTCTGCCAGCTGCTTCGCCCTTGCTGCCAGCGTCCGGTTCAGGGAATCGGAATAGCTGCGCGGCATAAAAGCGGTCACGAAGCCATAGGAAACCCCGGATACAGCCATAAGGATCACCATGGTTAAAAGAAATATTTTTACACTAATTCTGCTTTTTATGTATTTTATCAATGCGATATCCTACTCCTCTGATGGTATCAATGTAATCCCCTGCCAGCTTTTTCCGAAGATTCTTAATGTGTGTATCCACAATCCGGTCTTCTCCAAAATAATCAGCACCCCACACAGCATCCAAAAGCTGATTCCTGGTTAGTACACGCCCTTTGTTCAAAAGGAACTCTCGCAAAAGTTCAAACTCTTTCTGGGTAAGCTCCACTTTTCGCTCTTCCTCCCACACCTGGTAACCGGAAGAATCCAGCTTTAAATCTCCATACTGTAATATCTCAGGGTTCTTCTCATCTGATAAATGTTTCCCACTGCGTCGCAGCACTGCCCCTATTTTCCGCAATAGTACCTGCGTTGAAAAAGGTTTTGTCACATACTCATCCACCTGAAGATCGTACCCTTTTATCTGATAGGACTCATCATCCAGGGCGGTGAGCATGATCACCGGCACCAACGAAGATTTCCGAATCAACTCCAACACCCCAAAGCCATTGATTTTAGGCAACATCACGTCCAGAAGAACCAAATCAATTTTCTCTTTTTCCTCCTCGTACAGATTAATAGCTTCCACCCCATCAGAGGCGCAAAACACCTGATATCCTGCCTCTTCCAGATAATTTTTCAACAATTCCTGTATATCAAATTCATCTTCCACCACAAAAATATAACTCATTTTCTCTCCCCATATCTGGCAAATTTCCCCAAGCCTATTTCTTTTATTTTCCTATAAACAGTTGCGCAATAGATTTCATAATACTTGGGGCGTGCAAAAAAATCTGATTTACCATTGCGGACCTTGACACATTATTCGCAGTATACCACGTCTATATGGAGTTTATATGGAGTTTATGAATTTTCTTCCTCATCTTCCAGAATCCGCAGCCCGGCTGTGCTGGTTACGGGGAGGGAAAATACGATGGTTCCTGCTTTGGAGGTGAGACCGGCTTTTTCCATGATAGCACTCATAATGGCATTTTTCTGTTCTGATTTTGCCACAATGAAGATCACCTCTTTTTCGGAAACCAGGGAAACGCCAAGAAACTGTTCGGCGCGCTTCATTCCTACCCCTTTTCCATGAAGAACGGTACCGCCGGTTGCGCCACCCTCCTCTGCTGCTTTCATCACCTGGGTGTTATATCCGTAATTGGCAATTGCCACGATCAGTTCATGCTTTGTCGCTTTCAATGTACCTTCCTCCTCTCTTACAAACTCCTGACCCTGAATGAGAAATCCCAGTTCCCGCTTGCCGCCAATGCTGCTCATGGGAATGGTAAATGCAATCCCGGTTCCGGGCACGTCGATCCGCAGTTGGTTCTGCAAGCCCTTTTTCACCTTTTTCCAGGTAGCTGCTGTCACAAAGTGAAAACAGATGCTTTTCTCATCATCTTCTAATCCCATATAGTCAAGGATGGAGCTTGAGGCCGTTCCCATACCAAGGGAAACCGTTCCTACTTCTATCTGATTTTCCCGGTAAAGTGCCGCAAATCTTGACATGTATTTTCGGTTGGTGATGGTAACCATCATGTATAATTCGCTCATAGATGATTCCTTTCTTTATAAAGTTCGTTGCTGTTCATAATCTTCCCTGAGTGTACCCAATCATCATTCCTATAATCTGTACTTCCACTTTGTGCCACACAAAAATGGCATCTATTAGGTCTTCCTAACTATAATTGTTCATTTATAATGTGTTTGAGTCAACACTCAATCCCTATTTTCTTAATTTTCTATAACTCTATAATTTCTGTGTCTTCCAGTTCTTCAAACAGTTCCGCCACTGGTATAGCTTCCACTGGTATTTTGTCCGCAGGCAAATTCTTCCCCTTGCCTCCAAGCTCGCCGCCTTTTACCCGATAAACCAAGCCTAGCACCTGCAAAGTAATAAGCGGCGTCATAGCAACCATTGCCACTACGCCAAAAGCATCTGTCACAATATTTCCACCCACAGCTTCACAGGCTCCCTGCGCCAGCGGAAGGAGAAAGGTGGCTGTCATAGGTCCAGAGGCAACACCACCAGAGTCAAATGCAATAGCCGTAAAAATTTTGGGAACAAACAGGCTGAGGATTAAGGCAATGGCATAACCTGGCACCAGAAAACAGAAAATGGAGATTCCAGTCAGCACCCGGAGCATGGAAATCCCAACAGAGACTGCCACGCCCACAGACAGACCAATCTGTATGGATTTCCCGGAAATCGCACCGTCAGTCAGTTCCTCTACCTGCTTCATCAGCACATATACCGCAGGCTCGGCTTTTACAATAAAATAACCGATCACCATTCCAAGAGGCACAAGAATCCAGTTATAATGCAGATTTCCCAATACCATCCCCAGATAATTTCCAGCTGGGATAAAGCCTACATTCGCCCCGGTAAGGAACAGAACAAGTCCTATGTATGTATAAAATAAGCCGATACAGATTTTGATCAGCACAGTTTTATTCAATTTCAGCGAAACAATCTGGAAAATTCCAAAGAAAGCAACAATTGGGAAAAGGGATACAGCGATCTCTTTAAAATATTTCGGCAGTGCAACTGCAAATAATTTTCCCAGTTCTATCGAATTTTCCACTTCAGAAACCACTTCCAGCGCAGCGCTGCCTTCCGTGTGGTACAAAAGTCCCAGAATCAGAACTGCCAAAATAGGTCCAATGGAGCACAGAGCCACAAGCCCGAAACTATCATCTCCAGCATGTTTATCATTACGGATGGATGCAATACCAACACCCAATGCCATAATAAAGGGTACCGTCATAGGTCCAGTGGTCACTCCACCGGAATCAAATGCCACTGCCAGAAAATTCTCAGGAACAAACATGGCTAATACAAATACTAAAATATAGAAACTGAATAACAATGGCGGCAGCGCAATTCCAAAAAGGATACGCAATAAGGCCACAACAAGAAACGCACCAACACCAAGTGCCACAGATAAGATCAGCACCAGATTGGGCACAGAAGAAACCTGTTCTGCAAGAACCTGCAGATCTGGTTCAGATATTGTAATAATAAAGCCCAGAATAAAACCGATAATTATAATAAAGCCTAATTTCTTCGTGCGAAGCATGCTGCCTCCCACATGTTCTCCCATGGGCGTCATGGACAATTCTGCTCCCATGGAAAAAAAGATCATTCCCAGGATCACAAGCACAGATCCTACCAGGAATTCCACCAGGATACCTGGAGATAACGCAGCCACGGTAAAACCAAGTATAAAAACGATCAGTACAATGGGAATCACTGCGCTGATGGATTCCCTGGCTTTCTCCCTGGCTTTTTCCTTTAAGACGGACTGATGGGACTGAAGTTCTCTGATTAATTTTCTTTTTTCCACATATACCTCCATTTCTGAATATTTCACTGTAGTTGACTGGAGCGTGTTTGAAAAGGCATTCTATCATCTATACGCTCCACTTTGATGCCTGATATGGGTTATTGTAACATTTTCCCATAGGGTTAGTCATCTATAAAACAAAGATATATTCTTAATTTTTTGTAAACTGACTGCATAAACAAAAAAACAACCAGAATTTAATATAGACCTAGCTATATTTCTTCCGGTTGTTTTACATCAATATATTTTCAACAGATATCATGCAATTTCGGATTTTATCAGCCCGTGATCACACCGCCGCCAATGACTACGTCTCCATCATAAAGCACAGCTGCCTGCCCTTTGGTGATAGCTCTCTGGGGCTCATCAAAAATGATGTGTACACTATGTTCTCCAGTAACTTTTACAGTTGCCCACTGCTCCTTCTGGCGGTAACGAACCTTGGCTTTGGCGCGAAATTCTGCCGGCGGGGTATCAAAGGAGATGAAATTAAAGTCTTCCACATCCAGTTCGCGATGGAACAAATCCTCATTATCTCCCAAAATCACGCGGTTCTCTGCCGGACAGATTTTGGTAACGTAAACCGGCTTCCCGGCTGCAATACCAAGCCCCTTTCGCTGACCTACCGTGTAGCCAATAATTCCTTTATGATGCCCAAGCACATTTCCGTCTTTATCTGTAAAATCGCCTGCCGGATAGTCTTTTCCTGTAAACCGGCGGATAAATCCAGCATAATCCCCATCTGGGACAAAACAGATATCCTGGCTGTCCGGCTTATCTGCGTTATAGAAATTCTGCTGGTCTGCGATCATGCGGGTCTGATGTTTATTCATGTCTCCAAGTGGAAACATGGTGTGTGCCAGCTGCTCCTGAGTAAGAGAGTAAAGAACATAACTCTGGTCTTTTGCAGGGTCAGCTGCTTTTTTCAAAAGATATCTGCCATCTTCCCGCTTTTCAATTCTGGCATAGTGTCCGGTTACTACATAGTGACAGCCTAATTCTTCTGCACGATGGTAAAGGCTGTTGAATTTCAGGTAGCGGTTGCAGTCGATGCAGGGGTTGGGAGTTGCACCGTTTTCATAGGCTGCTACGAAGCGGTCCATAACTTGTTTTTTAAAATCTGCGGTGAAATTAAACACGTAATACGGGATTCCAAGATTATGCGCTACGCTCCTTGCATCCTCCACATCATCCAGAGAACAGCAGCTTTTTTTGCGGCTCACACCGGCATCTTCATTCTGGAAAAGCTTCATGGTGACACCGATGCAGTCATATCCATGCTCCTTCATCAGGTAAGCGGCCACTGAAGAATCTACGCCGCCACTCATGGCGATCAATGCTTTTTTCATATTGTCTGATTCCATATTTATACCTCATAAAAACTGAAAACTATTACTATTTAATGTGTTTAAGTCCCAGCCGACACACAGCATTTGGGCAATGTGTATTACTCCAGCGAGCCATTTCAGGCGCGCTCTTAGCGTAAGCGAAATCCAGCGCTTACGGAGACTTATGCGTGAGGGCTCTCCCGAACGCATTAGTCGCAGTTAGCGATTAGTTCATCGGAGCGTTGCGCCGGCGAGTGAGTAATACACATTGTCCAAATGCGTCCCTCCTGACGAACTTTTAATCAACTAAATAGCAATCTATTCTAATAATCATATCTTGTATCATACACGATTCTTTTAATCCTCGCAATGCTTTTTCCGCCAATCATCTGACATTCCGCGGAGTTGTTCCACCACCTGGGGAATCACTTCCAGCATATAATCGATTTCTTCCTCAGTATTGGAAATGTCAAGGCTGATTCTGAGGGAGCCCTGGGCGATTTCAGGAGCGAGACCAAGAGAAAGAAGTACAGGGCTTGGATCCAGGGCACCTGATGCGCAGGCAGAACCAGAAGAAGCACAGATTCCCCTGCTATCCAGAAGAAGCAGCAGGCTTTCACCGGATACACCTTCAAAGCAGAAATTCACATTACCAGGCAAGCGTTTCTCCCTGGAACCATTCAGTATACTATAAGGAATCTGCGAAAGCCCCTGAATCAAACGATCTCGCATGGCGATAACCTTGGCTTCATTTTGTTCCATCAAAGTGCACTCTTCTTTCAGAGCAGCTGCCATTCCCATAATTGCCGGTAAATTCTCTGTGCCTGGCCGTTTTCCACGCTCCTGGCCGCCGCCCTCCATAAGAGAAGTCAGTTCAATCCCCCGTTTCACATACAATGCACCGATTCCTCTTGGGCCATGAAATTTATGTGCGGAAAGAGATAACATATCAATATTCTGTTTCTTCACATTTACCGGGATATGTCCTGCTGCCTGCACTGCATCTGTATGAAAAAGCACCCCGTGAGCACGGCAGGCTTCTCCAATTTCCGCTATAGGAAGAACAGAGCCAATTTCATTATTGGCAAACATAACCGTAACCAGACAGGTATCCGGCCGAATTGCTTCTTCCACCTGAGCAGCTGTAATATTCCCCTCTGCTCCCACATCCAGAAGCTGAATCTCAAATCCCTGCTCCTTCAGCCTTCTCAGAGTATGAAGCACCGCATGATGCTCAAACGCAGTAGAAATAATATGCCTCTTATTCTTTTTCGCCCCAAGCATAGCCGCTGACACAATTGCCTGATTATCTGATTCTGTCCCACCTGATGTAAAAAAAATCTCTTTCGGCATACAGCCAAGGCAACGTGCAATCTGCTCTCTCGCCGTCTGTAAGGCATCATTTGCTGCCATCCCAATCTGATGAATACTGGACGGATTTCCGTAACTATTCTCCATTGCAGAAATCATAGCCTTCATTGCTGTCTGACTTATTTTTGTGGTTGCTGCATTGTCTGCATAAATTCTAGGCATAACTCAAATTCCTCTTTATATTACATTTCAAGAAGCAGCACATTTCTCAGCTTCCTCGTAAGATCAAATGTCCCTGCATCTTTCTTCTGCATCATCATAAGAATCGTCATATTCTCCTTGGGAAAATTGGCGAAATAGCAGCCAAGCCAGCCATCCCAGCCATATTCACCCTCGCAGCATGCAAAGGGTGCCTTCCACGGATCCGTCATCACACGCATCAGATTTCCATAAGAATATCCATTCATCTCCCACCATTTTTCAAACCACGCCTGCTGACATGATATAAGCTTGTGGGTGGTCATATATTCCACAGAAGCAGGCTTAAGGACCTGTCTGCCCTGAAAGCTACCTTTGTTTATCAGCATAGCCGCAAATCTGGAATAATCCTCAATGGTGGAAACAAGCCCTGCCCCTCCGGCTTCATAAGCAGGCGGTACGTCCATGGAAAGACGGATTCCCAGACTGTTGTCACGGAATTCTTTCATTTCACCGGCAGTCTGCTCATAAGTCATGGCCAGTCTGTCCAGCTTCTCACCTGGAACATAGAAATCTGTATCTTTCATTCCCAAAGGCACAAAAAGCTCTTTCTTAAGAAATTCACCGTATTTCATGCCGGAAGCCTTCTCCACCACTGCTGCCAGAATATCTGCGGATACCCCATACTTCCAGCGCTCTCCGGGCTGAAACTCCAAAGGACATCTGCCGATCTTATCTGCAAATTCCAGTGTTGTCATGGGATGCTCTGTATTCAGACGTGCATGTATTTCTTCCATCACATTTCCAACGGCAAACTCTGCGGCACTGCTGTTTCCGCCATAAGTCAAACCACTGGTCATAGACAACAAATGATAAACCGTTACATTATGCCATACTGGTGCCAGTCCGCCAGGTACAGACACCATCTGGTCTGCAAATCCCGGAATATATCTGGAAACCGGATCTGCCAGATCAATTACTCCTCTTTCAAATAAAATCATGGCCGCTGCCGCTGTAATCGGTTTCGTCATGGAAAAAAGACGGAATATGGTATCCCGTTCAATCATTTTCCCATTTGCTTTATCCGCATAGCCACACTGAAGATAGGCTTCCTCCTGGCCGTCCTTTATTACCATCATATTCATACCGGCAATCTGATTATCCTTTACTGCCTGATCCATAATCGTCTGAAGCTGTTTCTTTATCTCTTTTCTCATTTCTGACCTCCTGATTTATATATGGCAATGCCGCAGGTAAGGGGCATCATCTATATACTCATTCTGCATAAGGTTTAGAGCGTGTTTGAAAAATCATTTCCGCAATCTATACGCCTCAATTTGCAGAAACCCCTTTTTGAACACGCTCTACAGCATCGGTGCAAATAACCTTAGAATACTCTGCATCGCCCGCACTGCAATATTTCTTCCACGACAGAATTCCAAAGATACCGGATTACAATATTCCAGGGTATCTGTGAAATCCTTTTTAATATCATAAATCACCTGATTCCGATAGATCCATACACCATCCTCAAAGTGAAGATACAAGCTCCGGTAGTCCAGATTGATGGTTCCCACAACAGCGATCTCGTCATCACATACAAAGGACTTGGCATGTAAAAATCCCGGCTGATATTCATAGATTTTCACTCCTGCTTCCAGAAGCTGCTCGTAGTAAGACTGGGTAAGAAGAAATACCAGTTTTTTGTCTGGAATCCCAGGTGTCATCAGACGGACATCCACACCACTTTTTGCTGCGAGACAAAGAGCAGTCATCATCTCATTGTCAATAACAAGATAGGGTGTACAGATATACACATACCTTTTTGCACGATTGATAATATTCAGATAAACATTCTCTCCAACAGTCTCGTTATCCAGCGGAGAATCACAAAACGGCTGAATATATCCATCCCCTTCAAATGCCTCCGGATGCCATACATGAGGCAGATATTTCTCAAGTGAATGATCCTCACGGTTATTGGTAATCACATTCCACATATGGAGGAACATAGCAGTCATGTTCCAGACAGCTTCCCCCTTCAGCATAACCGCAGTGTCCTTCCAGTGTCCAAAGCGCTCCTTCTGGTTGATATACTCATCTGCCAGATTTACACCACCGGTAAATCCCACATATCCATCAATAATACAGAATTTCCGATGGTCACGGTTATTCTGGATAATATTCAGGATCGGACGGAAAGGATTGAACACCTGACACTTGATTCCTTTGGATCTCATGGTTTCATAATATTTATGAGGGAGCGTGGTAAGACATCCCATGTCATCATAAATCAGACGGACATCCACACCTTCCTGAACCTTCCTCTCCAGTATATCCAGTATGGTTCTCCACATTACTCCATCATGGATTATAAAATACTCAATAAAAATATAATGCTGTGCCTGCTCCAGTTCCCTTACAAGAACCGGGAACATGTCATCTCCAACCTGGAAATATTCTGCGGTAGTATTTCCGTGAATAGGATAACCTGCATTATGATATATATAATCAGACTGATTGCATGCAGATATATCTTCTGCCTCCAGAAGGTCATGTATTTCAGGATCTGTCTGTAAAAGATTACCGGACTTCATCAGCATCTCATTAAATCGATCCTGCATATAAGCAGCAATTCTGGAACGTCCAAATACAAGATACAAAACAAGGCCAAAAATTGGCAGGCATAGGATCAACATCGTCCATGCCAGTTTATACGAGGGATTTATCTTTCGATTCACAATTTTCAGAACAACCAGAATACTGATAACATCCAGAATAAAAGACATATATCTGGAATATCCTGCAAGACGCAGAAATATAGTCAACAGCCAGCCAAGCTGCACCGCCATGGCAAATATTACATAAAATACCCGGTTAAACAGAAGCTTGGCTATTTTTTTCAAAATCATCATAAGTTTATATTTTCTCCTTCATACACCGGTCAGCAACAAAACGGACATGTGGTCAGCCAGCGATATCACCATATATAAAAATCAGTTCTTCCCTGAAGACAATGAGCCAAATTTGAAGATATTGCGGGATTTAAAAATCCCTGACTGAATGCAGCCAGGGATTTTTGCGCACAATTAATTATATTTACGTTTTCTTGCGGCTTCAGATTTTTTCTTACGACGAACGCTTGGCTTCTCGTAATGCTCTCTCTTACGGATTTCCTGCTGGATTCCCGCTTTAGCACAGCTTCTCTTGAATCTGCGAAGAGCGCTATCTAAAGTCTCGTTCTCTTTTACGATAACGTTTGACATAGACTCACACCTAACCTCCCTCCAGTTGTAGATTGTGCTAAAATACAACTGTCTGGGTATTTTTGCACTGTCTAACATTATAGCACAAAATACTAATTCGTCAATAACTTTTTTTAAAATTTTTTAAATAAATTATTTCTCCAGCTCTTTTACCTCTTTATTTTGATTTTTATACTATGTTTCTTTCCACTGCCATCCGTTGCCATTGCTGTAATTTTTACAGTTTTTCCCTTGGCACCTTTCTTTGTTGTTACAATCCCCTTAGCATTTACTGTGGCATACTTTGTATTACTTGATGTCCAGAGAAGTTTCTTATTGGCTTTCTTTGTGGCGGTTACCTTGGCTTTCAATTTTAATTTCTTACCTGCTTTTACTGGCTTACTTCCTGTAATTTTAACTTTCTTCACGATACCTTTCATGGATGTAATCTTCCAGAAAGCATATTTGTTACTGCCATCTGTTGCTGTTGCCGTAATCGTTACTTTTTTACCACCTGTTTTCTTTTTCAGGGTGACAATACCACTCTGGGTTACGGTTGCAATCTTTGGATTGCTGGACTTCCAGATAAGATTTTTATTGGAAACATTATCTGGTAAAACAACAGCTTTTAAGGTAAGCTTTTTGCCTGCGGCTATTTGTTTTGAAATACCAGAAAGGCGAATGGAGGATACTTCTACTTTTCCATTTGCTTTACTATTCTGATTTGCAGATGAATTATTATTTTTTGGTTCATCTTTCTTTGATTCATCTGGAATAATTGGATTTGAATTACTCCATGCAAATTCCAGATATCCCGTATTATTCGCGGTTTCTTCCTCTTCTTCTTTTGGTGTGACAACACATATTAAAGATGCTTTTCCTTCACCCTTTGCCAATACCTGTTCCGGAATTGTATAACTCTTAGTTATTGTCTTTCCTGCAGGTACCACTGGTCCTTTACATGAATAAATTGGTGTATTTTCTTCAGAGTCAAGATAAAATTCAAGTGTTGAGTCCGCTACTGATTCATAACCACTATTTTCAAATGTAACTGCGATTTCTCTCTCGTCTTTTTGCTCCATATTCATAATTTTTATATCTGCATATCCACAGGTTGTAGAGCAGCTATTATTCGTTGTATCATATTCATGATATGGCGGAGTTACCGTTAATATCACATCTGTTTTCTCTAAATTTGATGGGATACTACACTGTACTGTACATTCTGCTCTTTCACCCGGAGATATTTCCTGATCTACACTGCCAGAATAAAAAATATTTCCTTTTTTATCCTTCATTACTGCATCAAAAGATTCTACCTTTTTCTGACTGTTATTTAATACTTCAAAAGTAAAATCTGCTTTTCCAGATGGAGTAATTTCATCAGAATTATAAACAAGATAATCACCACAGACAAAATCTGCATAGTCGTCTAACACATCAACTTTTAAAGTTCCCTTGTCAAACTGCACGCCATCGTCTGTTACATCCAACAGATTTCTAGCGGTCATTATATTTCCTTCTTCATCTACAGAAATACTTACATTTCTAAGATAAGCATTATCTTTTGCAATCTGAACCGGTTCTGTCCATTCCGGCTCTGCCCATTCAAATCCAGTTCCCTTTACCATCCATAATGTCTGTGTTCCATCATCTTCTGTCTGACAATACACAATAACATAACCATCGCCTGATTTTTCTACCTCGTAATCACTTAAATTCAGAGGACATTCTCCCTCTTCGTTTCCAGTTTCCAAATCCCAGCAACAAACTCCTCCCTCTTTTGTTGCAAACAATTTATCATCTACTATTTTAAAATTGGAGATATCTTCATCCGTCAAAAGCTGCTTTTTGCCCGTTTCATTCGCTATATAAATCTTTCCCTCCGTATCATCCGGATTTGTCTCCTTCCACGTAACGTAACCATTCGTTTTACTTACCGTAAAATCGGATACCGCATTAGCAGTACTTGTAATCAATTCCTTAGAACCGCCATCTGACATCCGATAAATTTTATTTGTTCCCTCAGATAAAAAATAAGAATTTTCACTATTTTCTACCCATGCATAATGCAATTTATTATTCTGAATTCCCACTCCATACATTACTTCATATATGGAATTACTATCCGATGTTTCTCCACCAGAAGTTGTTTTTAACTTATCAGGAACAGAAAATGTTTCTCCATCAAATTTTGCAATATACAAATCCATTTTTTTCAGAGTATCATCTAACGTTTCATTTTTTAAAATTGGCTCATTTGAACGTGAAAATATAATATTTACCTTTCCATCCCTCTCTACTGCCGAAACGCTGCCACACAGACATCCATCATCTTCAATCTGTTTTGTTTTTCCCCAGCTTGTTCCATCATAGATACAATAATAAATCGATACATTATTTTTATCATCCTTTTTTGGATTATCATCATTCCAGATTAAAAGCTTTTTATTACCTGATAAAGAAAGAAGCTGTGGCGCATTACTTGGAAAACAATTTTTCTTTTCAAATGTCTGGTCTTGCGCCGCTTGTACAGCAATCCCTTCCTCTTCTAAATAAGAGCGATGTGTTAATGTCAGATCCTCATCACTGATTATACTATTCGCATTCTTCTGTATCTTCCGTATTTTTGCTTTACTTTGTGCCGGATAAAATTGATAATTTCCAAAATCATGTTTTAAATTATTCTCTGTAAGATCATAATTAAGTACCGCTACATTGATTTTTGCTGTTAGGTTTCCTGTTACTTTTAAACATTTTTCTAAAGAACTTGCTGGAAATTTTAATTTTGAATTTAATGTTCCAGTTAATGTTCCCTCTGCATAGGTACCACCTCTTTTACTTCCAATTCCAATGGCACCCTCTAATGATCCATCCACTCCAAGATCTCCAGAAAATACATATTTCTTAGCTTCATTATATTTTACTTTAAGATTACCTTCGCTGTTAACACCCACACCTATCCTCGTATATACTGCCGAAAATGGTGGAGCCCAATGAAATGTATAATCTGCACCTGTCTTTAACTCTGTAACAATCCCACCTTTTGAAAATACTGGTTTCCCACTTCCACAAGAAAACTCCAAATAGCCCATTACCGAAGCACTTGCCCTAATTCCCAGACTAGCATTCTGCTTCTTTAGCTTTCCACGCAGCTTAGAATACTGATTCCACAGTTTTGTTGTGTTCACCTTTTTACCAGTTGCATTTTGGTAAAGATTTTTTACCTGCTGATACGATTCACTCCAGTACGTTGTTGTATTCCCATCCGGTCCAATCGTTGCACTGTCATCCATCTGTTTAAATCCAATCAAAATCTCTACCGTCTGATTTTTCTGATTATAGACAGCCTGTATCGAATCACTCACAGAAAGCTTTACATCAGCATCCATATTTAATAACGATACTTTCTTCCCTAAAATATTCATAGTTGGAGAAGATAATTTCTCGCCTCCTATGTTTATATCATCCAATAGATTTTTTACATCTAGCTGTTTAACAAAGTCATTTTCATGTATAAAATTTTCCGTTGTTTCATTCATATAATCAACCACACTTGTTTTCAGCCTCATACATGGTCTGGCTCCCCAATCATTCCATAGAAATGCATATTGCTGAATCGTACCATTAAATCCATATACTCCATAATAATCCATAGGACTTCCTAAAATTAACCAAGATACATCTCTTGTAAAATAACAATTATTACTTCCACTTCCATAGTCCGTTGTACTTGTTTTTCTTGATTCATCATCTTTAAATCCATATTCTTCATTTGTTAATTCTGAAACAGATGGATAAAAAAGATAGTCTTGTGTATTATTTTGAGAGCAATTATTCTTTACGCTAGACAATTTTATATAACTTCTATCCTTTTTCGAAAATGCTTCTTGATAAAATGTTTTATTTAACCATTTCCTTGCATGAGAGTCTTTCCAATACACTCTATTATCATCTATTTTACACACATCTAATACTTTTTTAGATATTACAAAAACATTAGAATCTTTTCCTTCTAATACAGTCCATTCAATTGGTTCATACTTATACCATACATCACTTTTTTTTCGATATTTTTGTTTCTTGTATGTAACATTATCATTACTATCTAAATCCAAATTATCAAGAATATTTATTAAAGATTCATCTACAACCTTGCTTTGTGGATAAGATCCAAACACAACGGTATCACCTGTTTCTAATTTTTTTTGATTTGTTTTTGCATACACTTCTCCTAAATTATTACCTTTTAATTTTAACGGTAATAATCCAATAAGAATTATAAGAAAAAAAGTAATCCCTATTATGTGACTAAATCTCACCCTTTTCTGTTGTTTTTTCATAGTTTTCCTCACTTTCCCCTTGCTCATGTTTGAAAAATGCTTTCTGGAAGATTCCGTTACAATTTGTGGAAGATTTTGCTTGAATGAAGGCGGCATAGCAGGCTACGTCAACCGCATGAAGGCAAAATATACCGCAAATTAGGACGTGTGGATTGCAGGAATGATTTTTCAAACACTCTCTAAAATATAGACTTTGCTACTTTAAAAATAGCGTATCATTTTCTTAACCAAAATTCAATAGGATGTGTCTAAGTGGTTGATTTTATGACACTTTCGGTAAAAGAATTCTGATCTGTAGATTTGATGTAGACGAAAAAAGAAAAAATACGATATCCCATCTGCTCTGTAGTCGCTGTGCTTAAGATGCTCATCCGCATTTTAAACACGCTCCGAAGCCGCATCTGGGATATCGTATTTTTTCTTTTTTCTGTCTAATTTAAATCCACAGTTGATAAAAATGAGAATTTTCCAGAAGGGCATGGGTTTTCTGGAAATTAAATTTTAAAAGGTTGACATTCAAATTGTTGTATATACTTGAAATTTAATTATTTCACTAATTTGCGGGATTAAATCAGACTGCCGCTGCAATAAAACTTCCTGCTGGATTGTAAAATACAGTCTAGAAGAATTTAAAGAATATGATATACTGGACGGGAGTTTGACAGTTACATTTAAAAAAATAGGTCGCAGGCCGCATAAAACCTGCATTTTTTATGTCAACTTTTTTTGTTTTATTTATCGTGCACTGGATGTTCTCGGAAATGAATGTGATATGATCCAGTCTGATATTTACAAAAACAGTCATTTTCTTGGCAGCAGAAACGACAAGATCCTTTATTATGACTGTACAAATTATTACTTTGAGAGCGAGCAGGAAGATGGCAGTAAAAAATATGGGAAAAGCAAATGAACAAACGTCCCTGAAACCTTTAGAAAAAAAGTCCTTCAGGATTTTGGATGCCTATAAATGACTCTCCATTCTTCTTACTTTTTTATTCGTACTTTTTTTACATTGCTCCACTTACTGTAATATATTTTTCCTTTCACAGTTTTGTATGCACGAACTCTGATATAATACACTTTTCTTTTCAACTTTGTAATAGTTTTTATATTCTTTTTGACTTTTACCGTTTTTGTTGTTTTTCTCGTAAATTTCTTTGATGTTGCATACTGAATTTGGTATCCTTTAACACCTGCAACTTTCTTTAAAGTAATTTTAATTTTCTTATTATTTTTTGTACGGACTGCCTTTCTAATGGCAGACTTCTTTACTATTACTTTTACTGGTTTTTCATCGGCAGGTATCGTATCATTTTTAATCGTATCATTTTTAACCGTATCATTTTTAGGAATAGGAATATTTTCATTTTTTTCCCAAACAGCATATAAAGTCAGGTTAGTATAGTAGTCGCTATCTGCTATCTTTCCAGCGAGGTCAAATTCCGAATCCTCTCTCCCTCTCCAGGAACGCCAATACATATATTTATAATAGTTCCCTCTTCCATCTTTCTTATTATTCCATCCTTTAAAAATATAACCGTATTTAACAGGAATATAATGAAATATTGCCATTGATGTTCCACTATTTCCACCACCAAGATAGTCATATTGCTTGATTTCTTTATTTTCAAGCATTCCACCATTTGCATCAAGATTTAACACATATGAACGTGGTCTCTCTTCTTCTGGCAAATCTGGATTATTTAATAATCCTTTACTATCCACGCCATAAAACTTCTTACTCTTATATAATGCCGTAATTGTTACTGTAACATCATCATCTTTAAAAAAGGATTTATCCACCTTAGTTATCTGCTGTCCATCGTATCCCCATCCGCAGAAATCACAGCCGCTTCTTTCTGCTGTATATTCTGACAGATCCAAACTGTTAAATTCGTCCGCAGCCTTGACAATCTTAACTTCATTCTCTCCATTAACTTTACCAGCAAATCCATCAAGAATGATATAATACTTTCCCTCTTTTTTTAACGGTTCATCAGAAAACTTTGGATATAAGACACAGCCATTTGTATATTGTTCTGCTTTACTCCCATTCCATAGTTCCCCTGATCCATTAAAATCACTAATCTTCAATTCAGTAACTATTTCTTCTGAACTACTTCTTTTCCAACAATTTTTAAATATATTCTTTCCATTAAATACCTCTACTCCTTTTGTAAGATCTGACACGTTAACCGTAGTTTCATCTTCAGCCAGATTAAATCGAATTATTTTAAAAATTTTTCCATCAATATATTCATCTTCATCCCATGTGGTACTTAACACAAGAGTATATTCTCCATCTTCTGCAATCTCCATTGCCTTTACATTCTTAGCAGAAAAACAAACTGCAAACATACCTAACACAAATACAACCAACATCAAAAAAACATTTCTTTTCTTCATACGTCTTCCTCCTTAAATTTTTGACATAAAACGAATAATTTTTGTTGCTACACTTGTCATTTTTTCTCAATCATTAAGATTCTCACTTGAAATTTTACTATATACTTTTACTTTTTACAACAAAAAATTCGTCACATTATACAATTTTTTTAGGATTTCTACAATTTTAAAAGCCATAAGCTTTCCATATTTTCTACCATAAATTTTATCTTTACAGGGACAGACAAAATACTTATTGACTTTTATGTCAAATTATGTATATAATATTTGTATAGCAACCATTGACATATCATAACGGAGATAGCGTAAATGCCAGATACCACTGCGGTCTACTGGATATGAATCTACTGAATCCCGGCGATCTTTTTGACAATCTCCCGGAAACATATATCATTTTCATTACTAAAAATAATATCCTTGAATACAGCCAACCGATCAGTCACATACAAAGAAGAATCAAAGAAACCGAAGATACATTTCAAGATGGACAACATATTTTATATGTAAACTCAAAAAAACAGGACGATACCGAATTAGACCGCTTAATGCATGACTTACATTGCAAAGAAACGGATGAAATGTATAGTAATATTCTTGCAACCAGAGTACATCAACTAAAGGAAACAGAGGAAGGAGTGAATCAAATGTGTCAGGAATTAGAAGAGATTTATAATGAAGGCGAACAATCTGGCGTACAAAAAGGGGAATTGAAAAAAGCAAGAGAAACTACTCTTGCCCTTCTTGAAATGGGAATGTCCTCGGAACAGATTGCAAAAGCAGTAAATCTTTCTATAGAAACTATTCAGAACTGGATATCTGAAGCATCGTTTTGATTTGTAGAAAAAACGAACGCTCCCTCTCTGTCCTATATACAAACTGTTCATCCACAGCTTGAACTTGCTCTGGAGAGCATTTTTATATAGGGCAGAGAGGGAGCGTTCTATGTATTCCCATTCCACAAATCAGTTGAAAAAATCTTAGAATGGCAAACGAAGATATTCTTTTAATTTGCAGGCTATTTTATCTGATATCAAATTTATACTTTCCGATATCTTTTGTTTCTTTTTTGCTGACAAATACCCACTTTCCTTCATAATATGCAATCGTTACAATGGTATTATATTCTAGTTTATCAAGAATCGGTACTGCCCAGCCTTGTGGAATCATTTCATATTCTTCCTGTGTTTTTATATCTGTCATAATATATATCTCATTATGCTTATGAGTATACTGTACATTTTTTAATACAACAGGAATTCTTGGATGTGGCTCATTCCAGGCTACTGTTTCATGGTTATATTCATCCTCGACCTGTGCCTGTATACTTTTTAAAGCTTCCTTACTCATGCTTCCATTATTACAATAGAGTATCGCTGTTTTGTTTTTCCCTGTAATAAGACTTACCAGTGCTGCCGTATTACAGATTGCTCTTGCTTTCCCCCATCCTAGTTCTGTTTCATGATTTTCAGACTTTATTAATATGAATGGACTTTCTAACAGTTCGTCTTCTTTTAGGAAGATTGCTTCTCCTACTTTCATTTCGGAAAGGCAACGATACTTTCTGCGGTGATCTACATCTGATATCTTTACATTTCCTGTTTGTGTAAAGGATGTTTCCTCTTGTTTTATGGTAGCGGTATCTTTCTTTTCTTCTTCGATTATAGAAATTTCTTCCTCAACGTCTTCTTCAGCGGCTTTTTGATACCACTCTTCCGCTTTTTCCATATCTTCCTCTACTCCGATACCATGCTCATAAAACTGTCCTAATTTATAAGCGGCATCCGGTCTGCCCTGTTCTGCTGCCAATGTATACCATCTTCTTGCCTTTTCCATATCTGCTTCTGTACCTTTACCCATCTCATAGCAGCGTCCCATATTATACTGTGCCTTTGCATAGCCTTGCAATGCAGCCTTTTCTCCCCAGTGAATCATTTCACCATAATCTTTCTCCACACCTTTCCCATAGCCATAAAAATGAGCAAGCAGGGCCTGGGCCGGAGCATATTCCTGCTCTGCTGACTGCACACAATACTCTACTGCCTTTTTCATATTCTGACTGGCACCTTTTCCGTTCGCATAGGCTCTCGCCAAATGATACTGTGCATCCATATCACCGGACTTTGCAAGCTTCTTCCATTCTTTGACCTGTTTGCTCTCAAAACTAAATAATCCCATATTCCGTCTCCCCCTATTACGGTGCATTGATTATACTTTAACAATGTTATTATAGCACAAAAAACAGAAAAAAGTTACATTTTCTTTAATATAATTCCTTTAATGTTAAATCCATACACAGATTTTTTATTCTTTTTCAATGTGAGAATTACTTTGCCAAGTGGTTGCATGCTATCTGTATAAGAGTCGTACATATTAACTTTAAAGACAACCTTCCACTTCTTCCCTTTCTTTGTCACAGACTTTAACTTATATACTGGTGACTCTTCTCCCCATTCTCCTACTGCCAATTTTACATAATTTGAATTACAACGCACCACTAATTCTTCCGGAACATCCGGCTCTGTCTTAAAAGGCAGCGAAGCAATTCTCGCATTTGCACCAAAAAGTTCCTGCACTCTCTGTGAAAATGCAAAATTTGTAATACGGCTCTGTCCTTCTAAAATCTGTCTTCCTGCTGCAATATTCTGCTTTTCGAGAGAAGTAAGCTTTATCTTTTTTGATTCTCCACTCTTCATGCTGTAATTTAAACGAACACTGTAAAAAAGCTGTGTTGCTTCTAATATATTATTCATCTGCTTCTTATATTTTTTCGTCATATCTGTATTTTGAATATTCTTATTACTTTTTAAATCTGCAGAAGAGCTTTTTTTCGTCTTTGCGGCAAATCCTGTGGCAGGGAAAACAATAATCAAGATTAACACAAAAATAAAAAAGCTTCTAAAAAGCTTTGACATACTACATTTCATATCTTTCATCATCCTTTACTATCTATTGCATCTCTTTTTTATTACTTTTGCTATTTTATTCCTCTTCTGCAAAAAACTCAACCCAACGGCTTTCCTGATTTTTACTATTTACTTCCTGCTTATAAGATCTCTCTCTTTCATTTATTTCATCAAGATTTATTCAAGTCGAGCAGCCGTCACTCATCACCCGAAAGATGTTGTTCCCCTGTTAAATTAATTAAACTGTAAGAATATGAATTTTTTTTGTACTATTTTTCTTTTGATGAATACAATGCTGTCCCACAAAATGTATAGAGGGATTATGTGCCGCTTCTGTTAAACTCTCAAGATATTCTTCCCCGGTTACGAGGTATTCTTCTTCCTTTGCCATCTGTAAAGCAAGCATAGAGTTTGATAACTTACCACAAAGATGCACTACGCTGTTTTGTAGAAATCTCTCACTTTCTTTTAAAAGTAAAACTGCCGCTCTCCCACTACATTCTCTAAAATACTTTTCCCCGACCATATCTGCTGTTCCTACCGGTTCTGCTAAAGAAATTATATGGCAACCTGCATTGATGGCGGCTTCTAAATACTTTGCTTCCTCAAATGCGATTTTTTCTAATATACGATTTAAATGTTCTGTTTTTGTCTGCATCGATGCATATAGCTCCATCGGGTTAATGAGTGCCGATACTATAGAAAATGGCGCCTCTGCTTCAAGAATAACTGTTTCATTTTTTAACTGTTTTATAACCTCTATAACGGCTTTTATATGAGGATTTTTCATTAGTGTAAGCTGTTTCGGTTTTATTTCCTCTAAACTGGAAAATGGATACTCTCCTGTTGTCCAAAAGTTTTTTCTCTTTATAATACCGGCTCCAAGAACAGCTCCCTCTATATTCTGAACAAGCGGTACAACAATTTCTTTTCTGTTTTCTATCTGTTTCCATGCAAGTAAGACTCTTTTCATTGCCTCTGCATTTGAAAGAATAGATAGATCTTCCTCCCAGATCTGTAAGGGCATCTTTCTTAAATCATTTCCACTACATTTCCATGTTTGTTCCATATCTATTTTCCCATATCTTTTTTCCTATAGCTGTTTCAATTACTGTATTTTACTTTTTTATAAAACGATTACCTGATCTGACTAATGCATTGCAGTAGATTTTATAAAGGATTCATACCTTTATGATATCACCGGCAAATTCATGTCCCATGATTGCCGGATGCTCTGCCACATCCTCATGAACACGTTTATGCTCTGTACCAAGAATAGCACATTTATAGGTAGACATACAGATACTATCTGAAATAACTTTTACAAGAATTTCATCATCTGTAATTTCCGGAAGTTCAAATTCCTCCAGACGAAGATCGTTAGCTCCATGAAGTCTTACACCTTTTGCTTTCATAAATAATTCTCCTTCCTATGATAACGAATAAATATAGTATTTTGCAATATATTTTTTATTTTTATTACATTGTATGCATTGCTACTTTTGAAATCAATTCACTGATTACTTCATACTCTGCAGCTTGTGTTCCACTGCACATTACATTTGCCGCCCCCGTTGCTGTAGAAAGACGAACGGTTTCTTCTAAACTCATTCCTTTTTCTTCTGAAAGTGCCAGTGCTGCAATAACACTGTCTCCTGCACCTACCGTACTTCCAACTGGTACTTTGTTAAAATAAAAAAAATTTTTATTTTTCAAGAAATATGCTTTTGAAACAACAATTTTAATACAAAAAAATACTCCATGTATTCCCGAAATCTTTTTTCAATATAAAATCAAAGAATGAGCATACGTATTTTCGCAGAGTGTTTTTTCTTTATAAGAACGCAGTTTTCTTTCCTGTAAACAAAAAAAGACACATGAAGTG
>ENA-OPWR01000991-OPWR01000991.1-human-gut-metagenome-genome-assembly--contig:-NODE-991-length-23436-cov-8.356272_pt1 | contig 23436 bp, 18 predicted proteins | sample MGYA00241507_ERZ502006 | MGnify/ENA primary metagenome ERZ502006 (study PRJEB25962, sample SAMEA2043041) | human gut metagenome | biome: human gut; feature: human-associated habitat; material: faeces...
TGTCTCTAAGATACGAAATTACCCATAAAAAACATCCGGACAGAACAGTCTCTGTCCGGATGCCCGCACGAATATGCAATCAAACATACGAAGCCATTAGGCCTTACTCCCGCTTATTATTATCCGGAACCAAAGTCACAAAAAAATAAATATTTACGGTCCTACTCTTATCGAAAAAATAGCGGAAAGCAGTCGGATATGACTGCGATAGCAGCCACGGCTCAAGTACTTGGGTACAAAAATTCAAGATACGTCGACGGCGACAACCTAGATATCTATCGCTTTGTAGTATACAAATACATCTGCCTTCAGATGAATAATAACTTACGGATGTCAACTGAGCCCATACAGGCTCCATTTCCGTGGCACAATCCTCTATTTCCGAGGCAAAACCTACGCTAACACTTACCCTAATTTTCAATTCATCCCTTACAAACGAGGCCGGAATATCCATCACACTGGTGTTTGCAGGGGCGAAATAGTTATAGGCGAGCGGCGGCATGGTACCTTTGTCCGAATGCTGCGCAAAACCGAAAGAAGAACACAATACTGCGACAAAAAACAATAACAGCTTTCTCATAAACTCCAGAATAATCTGTAAATTAACCGAAATGACAAAAACCGCCGAACGAACGACCGCTACGCCCGGCGGTAATGACTGCCTAAACTTCTCTATTCTTCAACGCGATGATAATCAAATACCAAAGGAGACAGCGTATACCAAAAAGTCACTCGCAGCACATCATTATTGATGATACGAACAGTATCGGTAAGATGTTCATACTTATTTGTTAGCAAGTTTATAGGAGCAGTCTCCAACGGGACTACTCGAATCGCATCATCCCCGACACGCTGCCAGATACCTTGGTGCGGCACGTAACCAGACTCATCATAAAATTCAAACGTTCCCCGACCATGCAAAATCAAACGAACAGGTGCAATAGAACGTTTACTTTGTTCAAAGGTACCTTGAAACGGCTCAGAAGGAGGTTCGGTACCCATGCCCATGCAAATACCGATGCCCATGCAGAACGTCAAAAACAATACTTTCATTACCATACTAATTCTTCATGTAAAACATCTTTTATTGCAGTATTCCTCCAATTTCCATATTGTTCTTTAATGCTTCTCCTCTCACTATGATAAGCACCCAAATACTCATTCCATGTCGAATTGATGAATATATGGATGGATGACTACTACAAGATACGAATTTATTTGCAACAAATATCGGGGCAGAAATTTTCTGCCCCGATACGAAAAATTCAATGTAACAGACTGATATACATCACATTATTATTCACTATACAGATGCCGAATATACCGGTCAATTTTCTTGCCGCCATGATGGCAAACACTGAGTGCGCTCAAAACTGTCATCCCATGAAGGAGCCTTATTTTCTTTATAATATTTCTCATCGGAAATCCGGACGAGCGTATCAATCGGGACACGCGGACGACGTCCATCAACCTGAATCAACGTATCTCTGTTCTTAATCCAATAAACCCACTCATAGGAATGTTCCTGACCGAAAGCACAAGAATCGGCAAGTCTATCCACCGGCACAATCTCCCTTAAAATAAGGTACTTCCTCTTAATCTGCCATCGGCCATAACGACTGCCGTGAAAAGAAGCGTCACGAGAACTCATATGAAACGTCGTATCCTGACGCAAATCAAGTTTACGAAAAAACACATATCGCTTTAACAAATCTTGCTGTTTCTCCATACAAACAGATTCATACTTGCCAATCATATCCACCTGAGACGGTTTAAACGCCATCAACACTATCGGCACACACACCAACAAGACCAAACCGAACCGTTTCTTTATCATTCTTTCTAAGTTCTTGTACTTTTACCGGCTTGTTACAACCCATCACCCCACGGAGAAGCTTCATAATACCTCTCATCGGATATCCGGACAAGCGTATCAACCGGAACCAACTGACGTTGACCGATAAACCGAATGAGCATATTCCTGTCTTTAATCCAATAATACCATTGACGCAGACGATTCCCACTACTGACACATAATGGAATATCTTCCGGAACCATCTCCGTTAAAATCAAAAACTCACCCTTAATCTGCCATTTACCATAATACGCCTCCTTAGCCGACTGCATCAGAAACGTCGTATCTTCTCGCAAATCCACTTTACGAAAATCGGCATAGTTCGTCAACGGGTCATGCCATTTCTGTATGCAGATGGACTCATACTTGCCGACCACATCCGGAGACGGCATGAAAGCCATTAAAAACACCGAGACGCATACCAACAGAACAACACCGAACCGCTTCATGGCCGTATCAAAGTTTTTGTCTCTAAGATACGAAATTACCCATAAAAAACATCCGGACAGAACAGTCTCTGTCCGGATGCCCGCACGAATATGCAATCAAACATACGAAGCCATTAGGCCTTACTCCCGCTTATTATTATCCGGAACCAAAGTCACAAAAAAATAAATATTTACGGTCCTACTCTTATCGAAAAAATAGCGGAAAGCAGTCGGATATGACTGCGATAGCAGCCACGGCTCAAGTACTTGGGTACAAAAATTCAAGATACGTCGACGGCGACAACCTAGATATCTATCGCTTTGTAGTATACAAATACATCTGCCTTCAGATGAATAATAACTTACGGATGTCAACTGAGCCCATACAGGCTCCATTTCCGTGGCACAATCCTCTATTTCCGAGGCAAAACCTACGCTAACACTTACCCTAATTTTCAATTCATCCCTTACAAACGAGGCCGGAATATCCATCACACTGGTGTTTGCAGGGGCGAAATAGTTATAGGCGAGCGGCGGCATGGTACCTTTGTCCGAATGCTGCGCAAAACCGAAAGAAGAACACAATACTGCGACAAAAAACAATAACAGCTTTCTCATAAACTCCAGAATAATCTGTAAATTAACCGAAATGACAAAAACCGCCGAACGAACGACCGCTACGCCCGGCGGTAATGACTGCCTAAACTTCTCTATTCTTCAACGCGATGATAATCAAATACCAAAGGAGACAGCGTATACCAAAAAGTCACTCGCAGCACATCATTATTGATGATACGAACAGTATCGGTAAGATGTTCATACTTATTTGTTAGCAAGTTTATAGGAGCAGTCTCCAACGGGACTACTCGAATCGCATCATCCCCGACACGCTGCCAGATACCTTGGTGCGGCACGTAACCAGACTCATCATAAAATTCAAACGTTCCCCGACCATGCAAAATCAAACGAACAGGTGCAATAGAACGTTTACTTTGTTCAAAGGTACCTTGAAACGGCTCAGAAGGAGGTTCGGTACCCATGCCCATGCAAATACCGATGCCCATGCACATTGACATGAACGTCAAAAACAATACTTTCGTTACCATATGAATCCATCATTAAAAACATTTTCCATAACATCTTTCATCGGAGTATCCCCCCAATTTCCATATTGTTCTCTAATGCTTCTCCTCTCACTATGATAAGCACCCAGATACTCATTCCAGGTCGAATTGATATTTAGCAGTGCCTGCCCTGTATGATTACTTCCTCCAGGTCCATATGGATGCCCCCCCGTTGCATCCTCAATCCCTATTACCCACTCTGCCGTAATATCCGCCATGGAGTAGATATAAACAAAAGGATTTAGACATATCCACTCATAGATAAGTTTATGTCTCTAAAGATACGAAATTACCCATAAAAAACATCCGGACAGAACAGTCTCTGCCCGGATGTCCGCAAACAAGGAAACTCCTTATGGAAGTTATCTACGTTAAATTACCACCCCCAAATGGCATATGCAAAAATCAAAACACACATGAGACCGATAAGGATGCCGTCACGAGTCTCTATCGCAAACGTATTCGTATGCTTCCACCTCGCTTCGCACGTTTCCAGATTAATGGACAAACCCACAACTATCGGCAACAAAAAGAATATACCTATCATGATATATCCACCCAACGGCCACGTCGTCAAAGTCGTCAACAACCGGCTCGACGGAAACAACTTATGTAGAAGTTGCAAAATATCCATACACAGGCAACTGCATATACCGCCAAATCCGATAGCTGTCTGCGTCTTTCTGGCATAAAACGACAATGACACGCATAGACATACAGCCGATAATAAAAATACTTAATCCACATCAATACACTGCATTTACATCACCTTCACCGGCACCCATAAAATTATACATCATGTTTTCCAATGACGCCTCTAACGACAGTTATGTACCCCTACCTAATCTATGATTCCGGAATCAAGTACAGAGGAAACCGATAGCGTCTATCAAGAGCATGAAAATAAACTCCTGATTCATCAAATACATCGCCATCAAGATAGGCATATGACTGAGCCCACATCCATGTTAAGACCTTCTCTGTACACAAATCCCAGATACACCTGCTTCCATCATCGTCTTTACACTCTTCCCTACCTTGATAGACCTGCCTCCGATACGCTCCATTCGTTCTTACCATAAATTCTACCTTATCCAAAGACACTTGTACGAGCTGTGCTTTACGTGTTTTCAAATATAGGTCCGTATCGAACCTACACACAACCGTTACAACAATTCTCAATGTATCCTGTACACAAGATGTACTTATCTCGATTTCAGTATCCCAAGAATCCCTATTTACAATAACGGGTACAGCAACATTTTGTGCCTCAATAATTCCTCCCGCACTTATCATAACGTACAAAAGCAACAAGAATATTTTTTTCATAATCTCTGCAACGAACGGCACTAAAGCAATGAATATCAAACGTAAAAGAAACACAATAAAAAGGACAACAGAAAGCTATGACAACTTTCCGTCTTTTCCTTTCTCAATCAGGGAGCAAATGGACGGTTATTCTAAACGACCATTGCATCGTATAGCGCGGAAAAAGATATTCCCTATCCTTCATCTCAGCATAAGGTTGATGCCACATCCATTCGACTATCGTATTCTCACATAATCGCCAGATGCATCTGTCCGGATACCGTTTTCTGATTTCCGATTCACTATAATAACAGGTTGGCCATCGCCCTTGCGTTTCCAGCCGTCCATATACCCCTCAATGAATTGCAGGCGCACATCCGTAGGGCGGGGCTGCCGACTGATATCCCGCAAATCATTATCGAAAACGACCGAAACAACTACGCCAACATCGGTAGGCCGTTTGACACAGGAGGTGTGTAACTCAAGTGTCTGGTTCTTAATACCAGTGATAAACATAGGTATCTTCGCATCCGACTGTCCGAAGACACTCATACACGATACTCCAACAATCAATATCAACAAAATCTTTTTCATGCTCTTACACTTTTTCATCAATAGCAATATAAATTGTCCATCCCTTTAAGCAGTCTATCTCTCACCTCAGTTTTATTTTACCATATCCTATCTGTTCCAAGAAATCTTTTGCGTCATAGATGCTGGAATTAAATACAAAGGGAAATAATACGTCCTGTCAAAAGGCACTCTTTTCAACTCGTCATATTCATCGTATTCATTTCCGCTCAGGTCATCGTACGACTGATACCACATCCACCTAACAACTTCTCGGGCACACACATCCCAAATACAACGCACAGAGTCTGGCGGCATGTCATAGCGGTCATACTTAAGATACCGCACCTTTCCCGAACTATCTTTGACATTAAGTGCCAAAGAGGAGAACGTAACGCTGCTGAGTTTGACCTGTCGTGTTTGTTCAAAAAATTCGGCATTGAAACGTAACGTGACACCTACCCATACACGAACGGTATCCTTCACACAAGAGGAAACCAACTCCACTCGGTTATTCCAGTCTCTATGTATAATCACCGGAATATCATCCGGCCGAGAAAAGGCACATTGTCCGAATAACCCCAATACAAATACCAGCAATAATTTCCTCATAGGCTCATCTTAGAACATACCCGTTTAAAATACCGGAAAGCATCATAATCTTTCCGGTTGAACGCATGATTACTTCCGAGGCATCAGGTAGAGCGTGACGACGAATGTCCACCGTTTTGTATTTTCCGTAAAGACATAATCCCGACATTCGATAACTGAATACGGTTGATGCCACATCCATCGGACTATCGTATCCTCACACAGTCGCCAAATACAAAGGTCCGGACGTTTTCTCGTTATTTCGCTTTCGCAACGATAAATGACCGGAGACGCTCCTTTTCTTCGTCTGCCCTCCAGATACCCTTCTATGTAGCTTAACTCCACATCTATCGGATGGACCTCCCGGTCAATATCATGCAAATCACTATCAAAAGTCACCCGCACCCCAACCGCTACCTTAGTCGGCCGCCTTACGCATGAAGTCTGCAGCTCCACAATGTGGGTTCGCATGTCGCTGATGAATACAGGCACGCCACCGGATTCCGATTGTCCGAACAGAGAAAAAAACGACAAACAAAAAAACACCGTGTACACTATCTTCCTTACCATACCCTACATATTAATAGCAATACAAATCCATCAAATTAGGCAACCGGTTTTTCAATTGCGTTCTATAATAAATACGCAGTATCGACAACAGGCGGCGACTTACCTGTGGCATCGTATCCAAATTATTATACATTCCCGACATATTTCGAGTAGAGCCCAATTTAAAATACTGTACAGCCTGCATAAAATCTTCACTTGAATAACCATTAGTCTGTAATCGTTGGAAAGCTTCCTGATATCTACGCCCTGCCTCTGTCAAAACTTCTTCTCCTTCTGCATTTATTTCTGTCATACCATCACCTGCACCTGAACCAAAACCCTCACTATGTTCAGTTGCCCATATGCTGGCTATTACATCTCCCATGAAGTATGCCTCTACCTCATTATAAATAGATGGTTTGCCTTGGCCATAATCGTATTGTACTGCATGAGTTAACTCATGACTAAGCAGATAAACGATATAACTCATATCATATTCACCTCGGCGGTTCGTTAAAGGAATCCAAATCTCTCCGCCTGCTCCGTTCGAAACGAAAACCCCGACACCTTCCATCCCTGGATAAGGTCCCAATACAAGAGTATAAACATTATGAGACCTAAGCAGTCTATCAATCATCTCGTTGCCACCGCTATTATATGCAGCATTCAAAGCATTGATAAATCTACCGCCGACAGAATCTATGCCCATGGCGGGACTCATATTAGCCACATACGATACATAAGACGAACCTCCTCCTGCACTGATAACACTTATGCGAATCTCTTGCCCGTTAGGGTCCACAAATATCACCAGATTATTGCCGCAATAAGCATAACCCGACAGGGAGCAATACTTCTCTGCCAGCGGGTCTATGGCGTTCCAGCGGCAGAGGACGGGGTCGTAGAGACGGGCGCCGTAATCCAGCAGGTCGGAACCCGGCTGCGGAAACTCCTCCTTTCCGTTATAACGGAACCTGTTGTACTGCGGGGCGAGCCGCTGCCCCTGGAAAACATCCGTACTGTATGCCGTCTCAGACTCCCCGAACGGAGCATACTCGTTATAGGCCGCCGGACGACCGTCCGCCAGCACCACACGCACGCTGCCAAGATGGTCTTGCACATACAGCAGAACGCTATCGCCCGACGGGCCGCTAACCAGACGACCGCCGGAAAACTCTGTCGAAAGCTCCAACTGAGACTGATTGTAGTCGTATATCAAAGAACCGAGATAGTCCCTGCCCTTGCCGCCTTCCGAACCGAAACCCGCAGCGGATGCTCGCGAGCCGTCCGAAAGCCACGAGTAACGGCAGCCCCCTTCGGGCCACACGATGCTGTCCGTCAAATTTAAATAATTATAACGGAACTGCATCGGCCTTTCCGGATTAAATGTCAGGTTGCCGTTCAGGTCGTAGCCGAAAACGTAGTTATCCGATGTTCCCGAAGTCCCCGAGACGCTACGCGTCATCGACGCGAGCCGGTTGCCGGAATAGGTGTAACGGCGGATTTCGGCACTGTTCGGGGAAGCCGTACGCTGGTGGGCGAGGATGTTTCCGTTGCCGTCGTAATTCATCGTATAGGTGACGCGGTCGTTCTGCTGCACCCTCGTCGCCTGACACAGACGGTTATGACCGTCGTAACCGTAGGTATGTACCACCCCTTCCCGACCGAAAACCTGCGACCCCGTCACAATCCGCCCGATATTACCGCCGGACGAATAGGTCATCTCCTGCGAATAGAGTCCCGGCGCTTCAAGCCCGGTCAGGCGTCCGCGGATATCATACGCATAATGCGTCGTCACATGCGTACCGCCGCTCCCGACCGTCTTGGACGCCAGCCGCCCCAAATCGTCGTAACCGTACGACACGCTCCCTTCGAGGCCGTTCAGCACGACCGTTTCAGCCAACAGGCGTCCATGGGCGTCATACGTATAGGCCGTACGCTTCGTATCGGACTTCTCCCAACGGTCCGACCAACTGTGGCACTCCTCGCTGAGCACCAGCCGCCCCATGAAATCGTACTTCATGCTGTAACGGCTGAGGCTGCCGTGCACGTTGCGTTCGACCACCTGAATCACCCGCCCCAGACGGTCGTAGTAGAACCATCGGCCGACGAAAGCACCGCTCGTCTTCATCCCTTCGGACACGACGGCAAGCGTCTCATGCGTCTTCAGGCCGCGCGTCCGATAATCACAATCGGATGCAGTACAGATTCCCTCGACGGGTTCATAAGCGAACGTACCCCGCACCAGGGTGACAACCGCCTCAAGCAGCCGGTCGGAAGGCGGTACGGACGACAGTTCGCAGTCGTCGTACGCCTGCACCAGGCGTTCCGCCACATCGGCATACTCGGACGGCACATAGTAGGCGAGGAACGGCCGGCCGGAAGGCGTCAGAAACGAACCTATCAGAAATTCGGACTTTATTGCTCCCCCGGCACCGAGGAACGCCTCCGCCGCATCGGAAACTCCCGACCAAACCGTCTCCCGACCGGCATAGACATACAGCCAGCGGTCGTCCTCCACGGCGAGCCGCCGGTATTCGTACCCGAACGGCCGGTCGTAACGGTACGCGGCCAACAGCACTGTCCGCGGCAGCGCAAGCGGAGTACCGGCATCGGCAACCGCCTGGTAGTCCGCGCGAGTCGCAGCCGAGACGGTATGACACATGTAACGCGACACGAAGCGCCCCAGCGCGTCGTAATCGGACATTACCCAATAGCCTCCGACGAGGTTGCCGTCATCGTCCATCGTCCGCATGTTGGCATCCTGCATGAGCAGTACCCTGCCGCCGAGGTCGTACACATAATACTCCCACCCCTTACCGGGCACCTGCTTCTCCGCGACACGCCCCCGAAGGTCATAGACATAGGCAAAACAGTAATCGACAACGAGCCGGCTATTCGGCGCATACGAGATACCCGCTTCGAGTGCGGCGGCACCTTCCGGAGTGACGACGTAGGCCAGCCGCCCCATGCCGTCATAGACGCGGTAGGTATCGGCCCCGTCGCAGCGCGAAAGGACGGTACGTCCCGCCTCGTCGGTAAACGTTTCGACCGTATGGCCGTCCTCATCGGTCGCGGTACTCTTTTCGAGGAAACCGGCCTCGCCGTAATATGCCTGCGCCACGGAGAATCCGCCCGTCTCCGCCGAATACGACAGGCGCAGTACCGCATCGTCGGCCGCGGCCGCATCCAGGCCGAACCGGGAGGAAACGGAAGCCGAAAACCCCGGCTGAGTACGTTCGAGGAGCAATCCGCGCGGGGACATCTCGAAACAGTTCCTGAAATAAGGCCTCGGCAGAGCCAACGAAAAGGCCGACGCATAATAGCTCTCCTGCTCGGCAACGGCATCCGCGCGGTATCCACCCGCATTGGACGACACCACGGGATAAGGCAGGTAGGAGAGCACCTCGCCGGCCTTCAGAAAAGTGGCGTGGACGGGGGTGACGATATCCTTGCCCGAAGGAGAACCGCCAACTTCGATACGCTGACGCTCCTCTCCCAAAGAGTCGTAATAGGTGACCGTAGCGACATAGTCCTCCGCCGAAACGGCGGTATGTGCAGCCGTATAGCGTTTCCGCACCGTCACGTTGTTGTCGGCAAGAATACCGGCCGACCATGCGTCGCTCACACGGAGAGTGCCGAGCGAAAGGTAGCGGGCGGCATCCACATACCAGTCCGCCTCCGTCTCTCCTCCTATCACACAGGGTTCAACTCCGTCCGCAGGCGATGCAGCAACGGTTTCCGATACGTTTTCGGCATCCGGTAAGGCCATCCGCAAGGACTTCCGACCGTATTCACAGGTCTCCAGCAGGTTACCGCAGTCGTCCTTCACCGCGTTGAGACGGCCGACGGCATCGTAATGGAAAGTCTTCATCCTGCCCGCCGCATCGGTCGCCGAGGTCATGCCGACCATCGGCCAATAGGTGTACGTGGATACGAGGGCGCCGGGCAGGTCGTCGCGCAGGCCGTTCAGGATATTCATGAAGGCACTGTCCGGAATATCGTCCGCATCGTCCCGGTCCCTCAGGGCCGCCGCCACCTGCTCGTAAGAGGCGCCTCGTATCTCGGCCACCGGATACATTCCCCGGTAACGCCACACGTAACAGGTCTCCGGCTGTCCCGTAGCAACGATATGCAGCGGATTGCCGTACTGGTCGAACTCCTTGATTTCCCGTTCGGCCAAAAGCTCTCCGTTGAAATACCGCTCCTCCCGACAGGGCCTGAACACGCTCCGCTCCTCCAGTCCCACGGTCACGGTAACCTCCCCGAAACCGATATATACGGCGCTCTTGTCCGTATCGTTCTTCACGATTTCCACTCCGACCGGGGTATGGAGCATGTTCGCGGCACACATTTTCCTGTAAACGGGCAGGTCGTAATCGGTCGGATACAGAAGACGCTGCACATAGACGTCGCCGTCCGTCTCGACCCGCACTTGCCGCAGGAGCAGGCCGGACGTGTAACCCTCCTCCTGCCCCAGCGTACCGTCGGGCCACTGACGGTAAGGCTTGGGAGCGTAATACAGATATCCGGTTTCCACCGTATGTTCCCTATCGCCGTAACAGGTCGTCACACGCATGGATACGGGCCGGAAGAGCAGCAGACTCTCGGTCACGTCGAAATAGAGGCAGTCCTCTACCGTACGCATGTGGTTGGTTTCCCGCGCCCACACAGGTCTTTGCAGCGTCGCAGTCGTCACCATGTTCTTCACGAACAGGCCGACAGTCACCAACTGCATCACCTCCGGACTGTACAGGTCGTACGTCCATTCGGTCGTGCGCACCGCACGATAGCTGCCGTCCGGCAATCCTTCGTACTCCACCCGCCGGCCGAGGTTCCCGAAGAACCGCGGTTTCTCCTTGAAATAACCGCGTATCTCGCCTATATAGTGAACGGTACCGTCGGATGCTTCGGTCGTATCCTGAATCGATACGGATTTCCACTGCTCTCCGTCCGGAAAGGCGGGGAAACGGTAGTTTTTGGAGACGAAATCACAGGCCCACAGCCGCGTATCGTACTCATAATCCGTCCGGACGGACTTTCCGTTTCTCACATCCGTCACCTCCTCCGTCACCTCCCCGTAAAACACCCGGGCATTCTCCACCCTGGCTCCCGGAAGGACGGAATCGGAGTGGATGACGAGATATTCGTCCACACGGCCGGCGGCAACTCCCACCTGCCTCCGCTCGGTAAAATCGGCTATGTCGAGCCGCCGGAAATCGACGGTCGTACCGCTCTGCCGGTAGGTGAATGTCCGGCGCCTGACGAGCGTACCCTCGTCGTAGGTTCTGATTTCGGCGATTCGCAGGCCGATGCTGACATCACCTGCCACCGCATCGCGATGCGTATTGGGGGCATACAAGAACTCCGTCCGGGAACCCGCCTGACGCGAAATGGCCTTCAGCGCGTTATAACGGGCATGATGGAAAGAGTAATCCCGTTTACCCGCCTGACGGCCCTCTACCGGTCCGTAAGGCGTCAAAAAATTAAGGTCACTGTTGTCGTTCCGACCGTTGTAATATCCGAAGAAATCCTGGGCGTACCGGCTCTGCGGAGCCTCAGGTTGTGGTTCGATAGAGACGAGCCCCTCCACGCCGTAATACTCGAACGCATAAGAGTCGTACAGCACGCTATCGCGGTCATAAAACGAGAGCCCGTTCAGTCGGAAACGTTTGACATCGTGTTCCCCCTCCCGGTTGTCGAACGACACCTTACAGACCAACTCTCCCTCCATATCGTACACCAGCATCGCAGCGAGCCTCCGCTCCGGGTTCAGGTCGAAACCTTCGGGATAGCGCGACGGGACGTTTTCAAGTTCCGGTGCCAGCGGCAGCGGAGCATCCGTATAGCGGAACGCCACACGGCCGCCCCGGTGACGTATCCCGGTCAGCAACATGCAACTGTAAGCAAGACAGTGTACCCGGTCGGGAACCTGCCCGGTCACATCCATCTGCAAGAAAAGGTCGGAATCCGGCGCATCCGCCGATTTGCGGTAATAGGCTGCGAAACCCTCCACCTTTTCCGTCAGCATCCCCTTGTCCTCGTATTCGAACTCCACCGTATCGGCCAGGTCGGCCGACGTTATCCTCGTCAGCAGCCACGCCGTAGTAATATAGGCAGAGTTATCGACTGAAATGTCGTCGGTCACGACACCGTCCACCTCATGGCGGAAAACGTTCATAGGCCTCACATCCGCCTTGCAGGCGAATTCATATCGGTTTCCGAGCGGGTCGGTCACGGTAAAACGTTCGACGATTTTCCGTTTTCCCCAGAATCCGTCATTCACCTCCGCATACTCGAAGGTTATCGCATCGTCGTTACAAGAGGTTTTCACCAGTTCGGCACCGCTGCCGTTGAAATTGATAAGAAAACTCCCCGAACCGCCCGGATAGGAGTAACAATACTTATCCCAACAGGAGTCCTCGGTACCCGCTATCACCCGCGACAGATAGTCGAGCGTAGCCGTGCCGCCCGTCCGGACGGTATGGTCTGCAACCCCGTCATCCATCATACCGCGTATCTCCCTGACCACGGCGCCGCCGGCATTGAACGACCAGCCGAGTCCCACCGCTTCGGAGAGTTCCTCCAGCCGGATACCCGACGCATGGTAGGCAATCGAAAGGGGAACTTCCAGCTTACCACACACGACACGATGGAGCGGAACCTCGATGTTCGTCAAACCGAGGGAATATTCCACGGGGAAATCCGCATACTTGGCCACATGGCCGGCACTCAGCGAAGGCGACAACCGCCGCATCTCCGGTCCCCACAGGTCGGCAGGCACCCCGTCTGCACCCGCAGCGGAGACAAACACCTGCCCGGTCTTCCGCACCACCCCGTTGCCATGCACCGGCGTCTCCGGTATCCCCGACAACATATCATTCCGTTTTTCCATAAGAATTGAGATTTTGATAAAAACAGCCATGAAAATACGCCGACAAGACACGGCACGGTTTCCACGACTTTCGACTCTCCGGATTGGCCGGCATTGCCACACCGCCCGCCGACACGTTCCGAACATCCGGAGGCCGTTTTTCTGCCGGAAAGGGATTCGGGCATATTTTTTGTGTAGAGTTGCGAGAGATACAACGACTTGAAACACCGGATAAATCCGCTCTGCGGCCGACCGGCACCCGCCACCGGACGCATATGCTGCGGGCCGCATGCCCCGCAAACGGACAAATACCCAATAAGGACGAAGAACGCCCGCGCAGCGATTCAGCGCACACACCGTTATGAACACGAACCGATTCGCCCAAGCTCTACTGAACGCCATCAAGGAGTTTCTCACCTGGATAGGACTTCCCCGCGAGATACTCGACACGGCAGATGAAATCATCTTCCTGATACTCATCGTCGCAATCGCTTTCATCGTCGCGGTCATCATACACTCCATCGCCTCACGGGTCACCCGGAGGGTATTGAAGCGCAAGCACGACAATTTCCTCAGTTCGCTCGCCAAATACGGCGTTCTGCGGAAACTGACGGCTATCATACCGCCGCTCATCATCTCGGCCCTGCTGCCCTTCGCTTTCGACAAACGTTCCGAATGGTTCATCATCGGCGATAAAATCACCTGGATTTACTTTTGCGTTGCACTGATATTCTCGGTCAATGCCATACTGAATACGGTCGGGGATACCCTGAAAACCAAAAAAGAGCTGCAAAACCGCCCGATGAAGGGCTTCATCCAAATCCTTCAGGTGATTTTCTCCTGCATCGGCATTATCGTCATCGTCTCCATCCTGATAAACAAATCCCCGTTCAACCTCATCACGGGCCTGGGAGCCTTCACGGCCGTCCTGATGTTGATATTCAAGGACACCATCCTCGGATTCGTCGCAGGCGTACTGATATCGGAGAACGACATGGTACGCATCGGCGACTGGATAGAGATGCCGCAGAACAACGTAAACGGCATCGTGACCGATATTACGCTGACGGTCGTGAAAGTACAGAATTTCGACAACACGACTGTCACCGTCCCGCCCTATTCGCTGGTATCGGGCTCTTTCATCAACTGGCGTGGCATGAGCGACTCCGGCGGCAGACGCATCATGCGCGAATACTCCCTGAAGCTCGACTACATCAAACCCTGTACGCCCGAATTTCTGGAAAAGATGAAAGGCTTCGACGAAGAACTGGGAAAATTCATCACCGAAAAACAGCAACAGGCCGCTGCCGGTCAGACAGTCAATACGGACAATCCGGCCGGATTGGTAAACGGCACCATCGACACGAACGTCGGTCTCTTCAGGGCCTACATGACCCTGTATCTCAAGCGGCATCCCGCCATCAACAAAGACCTGCTCCTCATGGTGCGCACGCTCGCCCCGACGGCAAACGGCCTGCCGGTACAGATTTACTGTTTCTCGGCCAACAAGAACTGGCCGAGCTACGAATCCATCCAGGCGGAGATACTGGAACATTTCGTCTCCGTACTGCCGGCTTTCGAACTCTATCCGTTCCAGAATGCCGACGCACGCGACACGCTCATCAGCGGCTTCGTCGAGTCGGGTAAGGTCGATATCTCGACGATAGACGGTATCCCCTGGCACTCCATCCTCCCCGGGAAGGCTCCAGTTCCTGCTTCCGCCCCGGCCGGCGGGCAACAGGCACCGAAACAACAGGCAAAAGAATAACCGGCCAGCAGCAGGGCCGGACGCGTCCCAGGAACGGAACGGCGATGAAAAACAGCAGGGGAACCGACTAAAAGTTGGTTCCCCTGTTTCATATCCGCAGTCTTCCGACCGCTTTTCCGCCCTTCTCTTATTCGGCCGCCGTTTCAAAACGGTAATCCGTCCGGCCGTTCACGGGACAGGAGGCCGCATTGGTAGTCGCATATACGTCGCCATCGGCCGTATTCACATACGCCACAACACGGCAATTGTCCGTATATCCCTTGAGACTGAAGGTGTACTCTTTCACGACCTCGGTATTTTCCGCAACTTCCCCGAGGCTGTCGCCGCCGAGCGAAGTCGCCAACGCACGCATCGTATTGTCATGGATGTAACCGCTCGTACCGTTCTGAGGTCCTTCGATTCCATCCTCCAGCAATGCTACGCCGAGGAGGTAGGAACCCGCCTCGCTCGGAGTCACACGTACCGTCACTTTGGCATTGCGGCCGGCATCTACGGTAGAGCTGATTGCAATGCCCGCTTTGGCCCCGTCGGCCTGATACTCCTTGATGGTATTGACGATATCGTTCGAGCTCATCGAAGCTGCTGCGGAACCGGGCCCTTCAGCATCATAATCGAAATAAATCGCCGGTACGGCCGATTCGACGAAATACGATGCAAAATCATGATAATCGGCAGGCGTATACTCATCGTTTTTATGCACTGCCACCTGCACCAAACGGTCGGGATAGCTTTCCACCGCAGCATTCAGTACGGGACCGAAAGCCGTACACGGAGGACACCAAGTCCCCGTGAAACGGTACAACAGCACATTTTTGTAGAAATCGCCGAAACCTACATTGATGGGAGCGGACGTAGCGCCTTCGTATTCGGCCTCGAACTGCACTACCTTAGCAGTCCCGTTATAAGAGAAACTGTTCGACTCAAGGTACTCGCCCGTTTCGAGATTCTTAATCTTGGCCTGAGCGGTCACATCCTCGCCTTCGTACATCACCTTGAAAGAAGTGGCATCCGTCCCGTCGGGAACGATACGCGGTTTCGTAGCCGTAAGTACGAGCGGATTGGAAGCTTCGACGGTTACGGCCACTTTAACCGTATTAGAGGTCATGTCTTCATAAGATGCCTTAAATTCGTAATCGCCGGAAGTCGTCGAGGTAAAGGTATGTACACCCTCTTTCCAACGTTCGCCGTTCGTCAGATTTACGATAACCGTCTGGGCGGTCACATCCTGACCGGAATACGTCACCGTAAACGTAGCGACATCCTCTCCGTTATTGACAATGGTTTCCTTGTCCACCTCAAGCACGAGACCGGAAAGCGGTTCGGCCTTGACGGTGACTTTATTGGACTCCACTCCTTCATAGGTAGCTATGAATTCATACGTCCCTTCCTTGTCCGTCGTAAACGCATGGTCAGTTACGGCAGCGCCATCCGTTACGTTCGATATCTCCGCCGTAGCGGTCACATCCTCACCGTCGTACTTGACGGTAAAGGTCACTTTGTCCGTTCCGTCCGAGGTGATTTCGGTGCGGTCGGCCGACAAAACGAGCTTCTTATCGTCTCCTCCCGGAGTAGTAGAAGCCGGTTCAGAGCACGATGCAAATGCCAAAGCCGCCGCACAGATTGCATATCCGAAATACTTGATACTGCTCATAATGAATACGTGATTTGGTTTGTTGACAATGGTTAAAGAACTGCTGAAAAAATACGATACATTTAACGAAAATACATTTTTACAACAACATAATTGTTTTATACAAGGACTGCACCATCAGAGTGGTGCAGTCCCTTGCATATAACTGTTCGCTGCTATTCAAAGCTGTAATCAGCCCAACCGTCGACCGGGAAATCCACAATATTGGATACGCCCCAAGCGTCGCCGGTTTTGGTACATACGTAAACCACTACCGTGCAGTTTTCCGCCTTGTACTCGGAATTGAGCGTAATGGAATACTCTTTGGAAGCCGTCTGGCCCTCGCTCAAAGAACCGAGCGAATCGCCGAAGATGGATTCGCTGAGCGTTTCACGCAGCGTATGGTTGTGTACGTAATTGGCATTGTTGGAACCGGCCTGCTTATGGATGATACCGTTCTCGAGCAACATGACGCCGAGATAGTAATCGTTGGCCGCTGCCGCAGTAACTTCCGCATTGACCTTCAGGGTGCTGCCGTCCACCACTGCATCGGCGGCTATACCTACACCGGCCGCAACTTTTGCAAGTGGCTTGACCTTGGCCAATATTGCCGAAGCGGATTCGGCTCCCAAAGAACGTACCGACAAATCCATGTCATAGTAAGTCATCGGCAGTCCCGATACGGTGAAATATGCAGTGATATCTTCTATATTCGCGGGAACCATCGGGTCAGTGTACATGGGGTGGTGAATGGCCACTTCTACCATCCTGTCGGGAAATGCCTCGTTGGCCTTTTCAAGGGCAGTGGCCATCGACACGCAATTCGTACATCCCACGCTCGTAAACTTCATGACCATCACGTTCTTGTGAAAGTTTCCGGAACCTACGCTCAGCGTCTGGGAGGTCTTGTCGTCGTATTCAGCCACGAATTGAACCGTACCGTCAGCAGCCATCGTATAAGTCGTACCGTCGAGGTATTCGCCCGAAGTCACGTTCTTTATCTTCGCGGAAGAGGTCACGTCACTGCCCTTGTCCAGCACGGTGAACGTTGCGGTTTCGCCCGTTTTCAGACGGGCCTTGTCCACCTTGAGACGCAGCTCCGCAGCGGGAGCGGCAGTAACCGTCACCTTAACGGTATTGGAAGTCAGATTCCTGTACTTGGCCGTAAATTCGAATTCACCTATATAATTCGGAGAAACGAATTCGTTTTCGCCCTGACCGTATTCTTCATCGAGCGTTACGTTGGTAATGGTCGAGGTAGAAGTCACATCCGTACCCTCATATGTTACGGTAAACGTAGCTTTACCCAATCCGTTGCTGATAATGGATTCGGTATCGACAGTCAGGGACAGGGACGAAACTGCAACAGTCACTTCGTTGGAAGTAACGGTCTCCTGCGTATCGGGGTCGACATAGGTTGCGGTAAATTTGTATTCACCGGTCGCAGTGCTCGTGAAGGTAAAACCTTCTAATTCGGTCTCACCGTTCTTGATAACGGCATCGGTGGTTACATCGATGCTCTTAGCCTCCGTGCCATACTTCACGGTAAACGTTGCCTTGTCACGACCGTCGGCCATGATGGAAGCCTTGTCCACCGAAAGCATCAATGCCTTGTCGGTAGGTGTAGGCCCCTCAGCGGGGGTAGGGTTGCAGGCCGTAAAGAACAGCGCAGCCGTCATCAGCACGAAACTGAGTCTTTTGAAAGCTTTCATAGTTGTGAAAAAAAAATTTTGTATTTAATCGAATAGTTTGTTCCTATCCATCAGAACGAAGTAGTCAGAGAGAGGTTGAAGCCGGTATAGCCGGGCATCTGGCGGCAAACGCCTCCGGAGCAGACGAAACCGGCGCGGTTGCGCCCGTAGGAAAGCGCTATCCTCGTACGGGACTTGGTATAGCTGACACCTACATTATAATAATGTACCTTTTCTTTCTGGTAGTTATACATGTCGCTCACGAATACGCTGAAGACCGGTGCGAAGCTGTATTCGAGCTGTGCGGCCCACCAGTCGCCGTTATTCCTCGAATCGACCAGTTTCTCTTCGCCTTCATACACGAACGGCGCATACAGATATTGCAGTTCTAACCGCAGCGAATGCCGCGTATCGAACTTGTAGAGTCCGTCGAATGCGAATACGTACCTGTTCATGGGAATGGTCGTCCATTCTTCCCCCATCATCCGCTGGAAAGCGAACAGGAACGTGGTTTTCACCTTCTTGTTCCACTGCTTCTCGAAATCGAAACTCGTATCGAGGTATGCGAAATTCATCGCCGGAGCACCCTCCGGAGCTCCCAGCACATAGAATACATCCGAAGGCTGGTATACGACCGAGGCATTGACATGCAGTTTCGTACCGTACCTGCCACCGAGCTTGCTGCCCCTGTGGATGTTGTAGTATACATCGAGCTGCCCCGAACGTTCCCCTTTGGCCTTCACCTGGAACGGGTCGAGGTTGGCCAGCGAATAGGTATATTGCCTCGTCAGCGCCGGAATGTAGTTCAGTACGTTGCCCGTACCGCTGTACTGCAGTTCATTCGAATCCGTCAGCTTCATCTCCATATGGTCCACGTTACGTCCCGTCAGCGAAATACCCCAGCCGTAACCGCTGTAACCGAGCTCGATTAACTGCGCCCGCCCCTTGTAGGCTACGTTTTCGCCGTCCTGCAAGTAGGCCCCCGGCGACTTGCCGACGAGTTCCAGACGTCCGGAAAAGCCGGCCGCCTCGTACACCATACGGGCCGACCATGCGCTCATGTCCGAACTCAGAATGGACTGGCCTTCATTGTTAACGATATTCAGACGCGCCTGGTCGTACTGCGACAGGTAGCTGCCTTCGAGCGCCAGATACTGCGACTTGAACCCGAACAGGGACGACAGCGCGAGCGTGGCATCGGCACCGCGCAGCCACGAAGGTGCGTATTCCATATAAAGTCTCGGACGGCCGAGCATCGCCCGAATAGCGAACGCATCGCCTATGTTCATTCCTGCCCGCACGCCTTCTACGGAAGTATTCACTCCGAGCGCCCGGTCTTCATAGGCGCGGAAAATAAGGCCGCTGCCGTACTGGTCGTAAAAGTCGCCCACCGTAACGAAGAAATTATCGTCCGTCCAGCTCGCATACTTGTTGGTTATCTTGCCCCCCTGATACTGGTCCGGATAACCGTTGACGACCGGCGCATACAGTTCGCCCTGTATTCCCGCACTGAACTTGCCGAGCGAATAATCCAGCTTCAGGTAGTTGTTCGAACCGATGCGGTCGGTCGGAAACCTGTTGCTGACATCGTATATCTTATCGTCCGGCATGTACCATATCGTATTGGTCTCAAAACTGCCGGAAAGCCGTCCGTAATCGGTCGGCTCCTGAGCGTTGGAAATGCCGGCAGCCATGAAGCCTGCTGCACATAAAAAGCCTGTAATCTTTACGTTAGTAAATCTTTTCATATATTAAGCAATTCTTTATCCCAACAAATTAAGAAAAAAATAATCTGATAAGCAAAAGAATCGGCGAAAAAACCGGTACCCTGATTTTTCAGTTCTCTTTATAAGACGCCCCGACGGACCGAAATGTTGCATCGTCTTTTCCGATTCTTCGAAAAAAAGCGGGGATATTTTGTGAAAATATCCCCGCAATACGCATACAGGCGCCTCCATCCGCCGATTACGGGATGTAGAAGGCAAGCACTCCGAGCGCATGAGCCTGGCACCACAGCCAGCAGTTCTGCCCCTCCTTCTTCATGATTTCAAACTCGATGGAGTCGAAATTCTCCACATCTTCGAAACCCTCGCTTTTAACGGAGGCCTGCACCTTTGCCCCTACGCTGCCTATCGGGGCGGCAAATGCCACCTCGATATATTTCGTGCCGTCATTGGAGACTATACGGAACGTATTCGTAGCCTTGTTGAAGTAGAGCTGGTCGGTCGTCTTGTTGAAAGCATACTGGGCCTTGGCCACTTTATAGACACCCTCCGTCACCTTTCTCTCGAACTCCTTCGAAGTGACGTTAATTCCCTTTGGGCGTTCGCATCCGACCAATGCGACTGTCGCTGCCGCCACAGCCAATACCATTAATATCTGTTTCAGTTTCATGGCTATCCTCAGTTAATTCTATCGTACATTGACATACTTGACCAGATACTCCACACCGGCATCGGTGGTGATTTCGGCCATAATTCTGTAATTGTTCCCCGACGAGAGCTTCACGACGGTTCCATCGACCTCCTCGCCATTCACCGTCCACTTCTCAGCAGTGACTTCGGAAGCGATATTCCGGTAATTCAGCACAATGGCCTCGCCCTCCTGATAGGTAGTCTCCATGCCGAGCGTAGGCATCTTCGACAAATCGAGCGCCTCGGTCGTCACCTCCTGCACCTCCATGGGTTCCGTCGCATCCTCGTAATAAATGGATACGGTGTAATTCGTGGAGGGTTTGAGTCCGGTGAAATGGATGGTACGTTCCACCGTGGTCACCGACTGGGATTCGCCCCCCTTCTCCTGACAAACGACCCTGTAGTTGTCATTGAAAGGCGATACGAACGAAACGGCTATATCGAACTGGCCGGGCGTGACGGTCAGGTCCCTGATGGTACCGCTACTCACCTTCTTCACCTCGAAAGTAACGCCCGTCCCGACATTCTCCTTGATATTATACAGTTCAAACCCGGTCGTAAATCCGTCCCACCCCACAAAATAGGGAGAGTAGCCGGAGGTGAATTCCGTGACATTCTCGGTCCCCGGGAAGAACATCTTGCCGAAACCGCTGAGCACGTAATTCTCCCTTTCGACCTTGGAAGCCATTACGAAACGCATACACTCATGGTCGCCGTAGGCATTCACACGGTTGGCATTGAGGCTCCAAAGGTCGCTGGCACGGTATCCGCCCACCCTGTTCTGGGACTTGTCGATATGATAGACCAACATACCGGAACCGCTGCCCACGATGGCATATGAGGAGTCGGGGTCGCCCGTCTGCAGGTACCTGTCCCACGTACTCAAGGTACCGTTACGGTATTCGAACACGAATATCTCTCCCTCGTTCATCGACTTTATCATGTAGCATTTGTCGTTATAGACCGGTTCGAGGGTATATTCTCCCTCTTCGGTTATCTCGGTCAGGTCGGCCCAGCCGACCATATAACGCTCATAGGCCGACGTGGCCGGCGGAACCCGGCCGTCCTTCACATAGGAACCGGACGCCATCAGCGAGAAGACATCGAGGTTGAATCCCGTGCCGTTCTGCGCATAGTCCGTATCGTAGAAATCGGGCCATCCGAGGATGTGACCGAACTCGTGGCAGAAAGTACCGATACCGGCCATCACGGTGCCCGTATTGCCTTTCAGCTCGGAAGTGTACGCGGCCGCCTTCAACGCACCGCCGCCCCACCGGCCGAAACTCTGGTTGGGGTCCGAGAAGAACATTCTGGCAGGGTGCAGATAACCGCCCGTCGCCTCGGCATTGTTGTAGCCGGCATAAAAGATGAAAACATCGCGCAAATCGCCGTCCTCTTCCACATACGGGGAAAAATCCACTCCGTTGGACTGCGCCAGGTTGCAGGCGTCGATGATGAACTGCCCTTCGTTGCCCGGATAGTAAAACACGGACTGGCTGAGCTGGAACGGCCCCACCACATCGAAATGGGGGTTGAACTTTCCGTTGGAGTTGTCCACATAGTAATCGCGGGCACTGCCCATGGCATTGTTCTCGGAGTATCCCTCTTCATTGAGCATCCGGTCGAACGCATCCCGCGGATTGCTTATGCTGAAATCCCTGTCGCTGAACGAAACGAGTATCACGAGCGACCTGAACTCCTCCCCCGTATTCGTACCGGCCGCCGTCGTCCGGAGATGCAAATCGTCCTCCAGCACGGGAGAAGCTCCGAAAGCCACGCCGCTGCCCGCATCGGCCACCATCGCGGCAGCCGCGACACCATGGGGATAGCCGAAGCTCACGGAACTGAGAATACGGCGCTCCTCGTTCGTCCGGTTCATCGGGTCATGGGCCTGTACCCCCGTAGATACGAGTTTCGTCCCCTGTACCTGCGCATAATAGAGCACACCGTTTTCGGCCACGAGATTGTAGCCGTCCACCGTCGTAACATAGTTGAACCTTTCGTCACCGTACAGACGCACGGTCATGGTCGTCCCGTCAGGCTGCTCGACCCTGATGGGCCGCGGATACGACGGTACGGCACTCAGCTCCCACCCCCAAAACAGCACGAAGAGGAAGGCTGCCAAAGATTTAAAAGTATACGATAAACTCATTTTGTAATTTTGTTTATAGAATTAGCAGATATTGTTTCCTATAATTAACTTTGAATCCGATTACATGCGTAAAGAGTTTCAAAAAATGATACATATTTCACCACATGCAATATTCATATCGAAATATTTGTCATATGTCAAACAAAATCCTCTGTGTTAATCTTTATAAAAAACGTTTTGGCGTCCCAATATAGTACATTTTTCACGAAATTGCATCCCCGTTATCGGCGATAAACATTTATGTACTTGATTCTGTGCTTGGAATAGATTGCAATATGGAGAAAAAAATTTGCCAGAGCTGCGGAATGGCACTCGGAGACCCCGGATTCTACGGTACGAACAGCGACGACAGCAGGAATGAAGACTACTGTATCTACTGTTTCGCCGGAGGCGAATTCAACGAAGAACTCACCATGGAAGAGATGATTGAACAGTGTGCGGAAATGTATGCGATGAACAGCGGCGGCGATGCGGCTGCCGTA
>ENA-OPWR01000998-OPWR01000998.1-human-gut-metagenome-genome-assembly--contig:-NODE-998-length-23287-cov-2.636880_pt1 | contig 23287 bp, 16 predicted proteins | sample MGYA00241507_ERZ502006 | MGnify/ENA primary metagenome ERZ502006 (study PRJEB25962, sample SAMEA2043041) | human gut metagenome | biome: human gut; feature: human-associated habitat; material: faeces...
TTTTGCTGAATTCACTTTCGCTTCCATAGCGTAAACTGCCGGGCAGACGGTATGGAGGCTATTTCTTTCTTCTGTGCAAAACAAAAAAAGATTATAGAAGTGTAAATTGTGCCCTGTCTTTTTGCGTCCGGCACTCTATAACACTTTCATTTCATCTTTTTGTACTGAAAAAGAAAAAACAGTAAATTTCTACTCGGCGGAGGTTTCACTTTCTGTACTTTCTTCTTCACTCTCCGGATAATCATCGTAATTTAATCCCTGGAATGCGGACAGTTTATCCGCTGACATCAGATAAATATTATTGCTTCCATCGAGCTGAACATAGTAAGATCCGTCTTCTGCCTGTTCTCCCACATAGAGAGTTCCGCTGAGAATTTCGGCAGGTTCGGTTTCGTTTGCTGTTTCGCTTTCTGTTTCGGAAGAAGGGTCTGTTTCTAACTCGGCTTCCGTTGTAGCATCATCCGAATCTGTCGCTTCGGTATATTGGAAGTTTATCGTCATGGACGGATTCTTCAGTCCGTATTTTTCTTTGTTTTCTTCTTTATGATCCACAAAACTGTCAAAAGAAAGATTTCCGAGGTGGTCCACAAGGGTTGTCACGGTGTTTACGGTCGCTTTTTCAGGAGTACTTTCTGTTTTGCCTCCGTCCTGAGACTGGGAAATCTGCCAGGTTTTTACCGAACCGGTGGTACTGCTCTCAAAAAGCAGTGTCGTACCTTCTTCGGTTATCGAAAGCTCCTGGATATTATCGGAAGAAATCGTCGGAAAACTTTCGATTTCAGCCAGATCCGTTAACGTTTTATGAAAGGAATCTGCAAGGGAAGAGCTTACGGTATAAATTTCTCCGCTGTCTTCACGTTTCAGATAATAATCACCGGTCATGCTGTTGGCTTCGCCAAGAACAAAGCTGCAGTTTGTACTGTCGGAAGAAGTGAGCGTGACCGTAGGAGCGTTTTCCGAAAATCCATAATTTTCCCCATCCTGTGCAGTGCCAAGATCACGCACAGCCTGGAGGGAAGTGAAGGTATTTACCAGTTCGGAAGCAGCATCGTTGGATAACGGAAACGTCTCGTCCTGAACACAGATCCAGCTGTTGTCTGTTTTTGTCAGCGTAAAAGAAGTATCACCGTCTGCCAGCTGAAAAGAAGAGACTTTATCAGAGGCGATCGTTGCTACTGCTACACCAGTTTCCGATTCCGCAGCAGCTGATTCCGACTCCTGTATCCGGTTATGGTTGGCAAGCAATGCATAACTGCCGCCAAGTACGATCAGAACAGCAACGGCCGCAGCCAGTCCGAATGATTTTTTCTTCATTATTTTTTCCTCCTTTTCAGCCAGATCACACCGCCGGTTACCAGGAACAGAACCGGAAGAACGGCAATGGTAATAATGCTCCAGAGGTTGACATTTGCAGATGTCAGGGTCAGATAAGACAGCTGCATACTCTTGGAAGGAATGGAGATACTGGAACTCTGTCCGCACATCCAGCTTAAAGCGTTTGTGAGAAGTTTTGTATTGCCGCCGGAAACAGCAGAATCTGTATTGCTGGTCAGAAACTGACTGCTTGCAAGAACGACCAGCCTGGTTTCTTTTGCATCTTCGGCAGCTTCTGTTTCGCTTTCAGCCTCAACCTGAGAAGCACTGCTTTCTCCTTCTACAATAGTTTCTGTTTCGGTCTCTTCTTCGGAATCAGATCCGCTTCCGATGGCTTCGGTAATGGCTGCTGCCAGAGTAAACGGACCGCTTTCATCGTTCTCTTCTTTGGAAAGGCTCTCCATATTTTCCGGATCTGCTTTTAAATATGCAGAACTGGTAGAAGTCAGCATATCGGTTACTGTGATGTCATCGGATTTGCTGTCCAGTGTTTTGATACTCTGACCGATCGGCATCAGCACATAGCTGTTTGAGCCGGAAAGGCTTCCGGTAGCATCGCAGGACTGGATCTCCGGCACCAGATAAAGAGGATTTCCGGAAACATAATGATTGTTGTCACCTTCCAGAACAACGCCTTTTTCAATAGAAACGCCATACTGTTCCAGAATAGAATGATAATTCGGCATTTCCGTTGTGGTATATCCGGATACCAGAAAAGCATGACCGCCATTTTGCAGGTAGGTCAGAATGGCACTGGTCTCATCGTCGGAGAAATCTTTCTGCGGAGCATTGATCATCAGGCAGGATGCATCTTCCGGAACCGTTCCGGCTGTGAGAAGATTCAGTTCCTGAACTTCGATATTTTCTTTTTCGATAGCAGACTGCATGGAGGAATCAAGATCATTTTCTTCATGTCCTGTTAATGTATACAGAATCGGAAGATCCTCTGTTGTGACATAGGCGATCGCACTGGTGACCTGACCTTCACCGTCAAATGCAGTTGTTTCCATAGAGTAAGTCTGGTAATTGACACTGCTTTCATACAGATCACTGTAAGGGATCACCTTGCTTCGTTTGTCACTGACAACAATCACACTGTTGGAAGCAAGATCTTCGTCGGTATAGGAAGAAGCAAAGCTTGGATTCAGAACCGGGTCCTTTTTCTCATATTTAATGTGAGAAGAGAGATCTGCATAACGTGTCAGAAGTTCGTTTAATGTAGCATCCTCACTTCCGTCTTCTGCAAGAAGATAAAGGGTGACATCTTCTGTCAGAGAAGAAGCAACGTTCTTTGTCTCGTCACCGATACTGTAAAGTTTATTTTCACTGACATCTATTTTCGTTGCAGAGGAAGGAAGCTCACCGATCAGAAGATTCAGAAAGACGGCGATCGCAAGGATGACAACCGTAAAAGCAAGGCTGTAAGATCCCTTCTTTAAAAGTTTTTTGTTTTTTGGCCGCAGCATATTAGCCGGCTTTTTTGATTTTAAATTGATGTTCATGGCGACAACCTCCTAATTCCAACGTCTTTTCTGAATGCTCTGAACCGTCAGAAACAGCATAATTCCAATAAAGGAAAGATAGTAGACAACACCGGTAAGATCAAGAATACTATTCGTAAAATTGCTGAAGTGACTGGACATATTGAAAAGATTCAGTATTTTCTGGATGATGCCTTCGAACATGCTTTGTTTCACAAAATAAAGAACGGCAAGGACACCTTCACCGATGACACCGATCACAAGCGGAAGCAGGATGTTCTGTGTGGTATGATAAATCAGCAAACCTATAAGCAGAACAATGACAACAAGTGCAAAAAAGGAAGCACCGGCAGTTTCCGGGAAAAATCCGCTGATTCCATCCATCAGATAACATACCAGCAGAAAAGCGAAGGTTCCGACTGCGGCTAGAATCTGGCTTTCCGTAAGAGACGAGAAGAACAGTCCCACAGCCAGGCAGGTACATCCAAGCAGAAAAAAACCAAGCAGTGCCACGTAAGTAGATGCAAAAGCAATGCTTCCGTACTGTGCCATGATCAGCGGATAGAAACACAGGATCACGACCGGAAGAAGAAAAGTGACGATCAGTGCCAGGTATTTTCCAAGCACAATCTGCCATACCGTCACCGGTGCAGTGAGAAGCAGCTGGTCCGTCTTCTGTTTGCGTTCCTCTGCAAGCGTTCGCATGGCAAGGACCGGTGACACGATCAGAAACAGAAAGGTGATGGAAGAGAGCGTATAACTGAACAGTGGATAGCCATAATTCAGGTTATAGGCAGTAAAATAAATACCCGCCATCAGAAGCAGGAATGCACCGAACACCCATCCTATCATAGAATGAAAAAAACTTCGGATTTCTCTTTTACATATGCACAGCATTTTCGTTGTCTCCTTTCTCTGTATCCGATTCTGTCGTGTCGGTATCGGTATCGTCCGCATTTTCTGTAGGGGAAGATGGTGTACCGGTAATCACTTTTTTTGCTGCCTGATCATCGGCAGTCAGTTCGAGGAAGATATCTTCCAGTGACAGTCTCACAAGCTGCATGGCAAGGATCGGAAGATTCTTTTCTGCCAGCTGATAGAAAAGCAGTTCCCGGATATCGGAAGAAGGATCGGTTTTGATCTCTGCTTTTACACAATGTTCTTCTTCGCAGTCGCCCATAAAGTGAAATTCTTTCACGGCTGTGATGCCTCGCAGAATTTCTTTCAGCTGTTCTTTGGAAGATTTCACCGTTACGATCAGACTATTTTGTCCCTGCATCAGTGAAGTAAGATTTTCCAGAGTGTCGCTGGCTACCAGTTTTCCGTGTGAAAGGATCAGGACGTAGTCGCAGACAGCACTGATTTCCGAAAGAATGTGGGAACTTAAGATAACCGTATGTTCTTTTCCGAGTTCTTTGATCAGATCACGGATCTCCAGGATCTGTTTTGGATCCAGACCAACCGTAGGCTCATCCAGGATCAGGATTTCCGGTGATCCGAGCAATGCCTGTGCAAGTCCTACTCTCTGACGGTAACCTTTGGAAAGATTTTTGATCAGACGGTTCTGTACGGCATCCAGTTTTGTGGTTGCACATACTCTGGTTATCTGATTTTTCCGTTCCGCTTTTGGGATTTTTTTCAGCTCGGCGGCAAATGCAAGATATTCTTTTACCGTCATATCAAAATAAAGCGGCGGCAGTTCCGGCAGATAACCGATGTTCTTTTTTGCGGCTTCTGCGTCTTCCAGAATGTCATGTCCGTTAATCGTAACACTTCCGTCGGTGGAAGCGAGATAACCGGTTATGATATTCATTGTGGTGGATTTGCCGGCACCGTTTGGACCTAAGAATCCATAAATACGGCCTTTTTCAATCGTGAAATTCAAATCGTCTACAGCGAGCGTGTCACCGTAGCGTTTGGTTAAATGTCTGACTTCAATCAAAACAATATCCTCCTTAAATAAATAACATATGATCTTATAAATCAGGGCAAAAACGCCCTGATTTTCAATCTTTTCAATATTTTATAAGGATTGTGTGTTTGATATGAGATGAAATTGTGTTTTTTGTTTGAAAATTGTGTGAAATGCAGACAGATCCTAAAAAGAAGGGAAGTGCTGGTAAGGTTCTCCGGAAGGAACAGTGATGCCAAGATCTTCCAGTTCGATGGGGATTTTTTCTCCGTTTTTATCGACGGTACAATAATAGATGGACAGATCCTGATCCTGTGAAAAATTCACCTGTAAGGTATAGCAGATACTGTCAAGAATCTGACGATAAAGCTGATCCTTGCTGTAGATGGGAAATGCTTCCTTTTCAGCGGATGCAGTGCCAGTAAAAAGAGAGCAGGATCTGGCAAAACAGACTGTGAGGCTGTTCTCATTTTCTCCGGTGACAGATTCGGCAAGATCCAGATTCCATCCGGTCAGATCAGCCATTGCAGCGATCAGAGATTCCGGCGTGACAATATCTCCGCCGGCATAGGGATAAGCACGGAAACTTCCATTGCTTCCTATATAAATAGATGCAGAAACAACTTCGGATTCTGTGCTGGATTCGTTTTGGTGTTCCGGTTCCTGGATCGGCAAGCGGATCGTACCGGATACGGACTGTGATTCTGGCGTGCTGCTTTCAGTTTCTGTTATATAGCCTCCGATTTCTGTTTCCACTGCAGGAGCCTCCGTGATCAGAGGTTTCGGTTCCTTTCGTTTGCTGCATCCGCCGGAAACCAGCAGCAGGATGCCAAGAAGAGGCAAAAATAAATGATATTTTTTCATATATAATCCTTTCCGATTTCAGTTGCATTCTTACGATTTTGGCAGGAAGTCCTTCGACCTCTGCCCGATATTACAGATACTGTTTTGTTTCATTCAGTATAGAAGAAAAGTGAAAAAAATGCAATAAAATGGAAAAAAGTTGCTTGCACCTTTTGGAAGGATGGTATAAGATACAGGAAAAGTGTGTTTATGAGGTGAGAAAATGGCAGATTCCAATATCACAAGGAATGCGATGGCAGCGGCGATGAAAGCTCTGATGAAAGAAAAAAAGCTTTCCAAGATCAGCATTTCCGATATATGCGGAGCATGCGGTATGAATCGCAACAGTTTTTATTATCATTTCAAAGACAAGTACGATCTGATCAACTGGATCTTTTATACAGAATTTGTGAGCAATATCCATCTGGAGGAATATAAAGATGCATTGCAGCTTCTGGAAGATATCTGCGTTTATCTATATCAGGAAAGAGATTTTTACCGTGTGGCATTGAAGATGGAAGGACAGAATTCTTTCCAGGAATATTTTTCAGAAGTGATGGATCCATATCTGAAGTATCTTGCGGATCAGATCATGGGTGCCGGAAAAGAAGAAGCTTTTTTTCTGCGGTTTTTCGGAGATGCTTTTTTGATGGCGATTATCCGCTGGGTAATGGATGAGAATATTATGCAGCCCAGAGAATTTGTCCGACAGCTGGATGAGACAATTTCCCTGGGGGCGAAAAAGATTCTGGAAGTTAAACAGAAGAAAGCAGCCGATTCATCCGTTCTGTGATATGAATCGGGAGCGGATCACCTGAAATAATCTCATTGATCCGTGTGATATCAGAATAAAAATCAACAGCTAAAAACGGATATGCCTGCTTCATGCGGGTATCCACGGCAAATCTGGAAGCGGCACTGCTGGTGTCGCTTTTTCTGTCTTCTGATAAAAAAAACAGAAATGGTGTGCCAAGAGAAGACAGAAGCCCCAGACTTTTCCGTGAAATGCATTCCCGGATATTCTGTTCATTATATAGCTGATAAACGCCATAAAGTTTTTTGTGGGCACTTAATATCTGATGGATTTCAGATTCCATTAAAGCTTCCATTTTGAAGATTGGCATTACATTCTGCACATCTTTATAATCATCCATATGGATACAGAAAGAATCCACATCCGAAAGAAACCATAAGAATGCACAGTCATTCTGCTTTTGAAATACCTCCGGCAGAAACGTGTTCTCTGAAAAGGAGGCAGATGGAAGAAGAGCATAAGTGCAGACACCATATGTTTTCCAAAAATCAATAAAAGCATTGAGGTTTTCAGCTGTCCATTCGCTCTGTGAGAGATCCAGTATCTGGATCCAGGAAGTTAAGATGCCTTCATTATCCCTTTTTGCACGGATTTTTTTTGCACCGTCCGTCCAGCTGTTGTAACCGAGGTTCATACCGAAAGTAGTCAGATTTTCTGCCGATACATTTCTGACGAGATTCTGCATAACAGAAAAATAAGGACTGTCTTTATATCTGAGACGCTGCTGAAAAATGCCGAATATTTCTTTTTGCACCGATCCTCTGGCACATACTTTTCCGAGATCTGCCAGTTTGCGGAGCGTTCGTTTCGGATTACTTTCCATACCGCGAAAAGCTCTTGCAAGTTCCAGACGGATAACGGAGCGTGTTACGTCTTGTGTATTCAAAATATCACCTTCTTTTTCATTTATGAGAAAAAAACACAAACAAACTCTATAGTATTCTTAACTTTTTTCTACTATACTACTTCTTAGAAAGAAGAAAAATAGGCAAAGGAAGCGGCGATGTAAAAAAATTGTACACTTCCGTAAATGTGTCGAAAAATTATACATCATCTCAATAGTGACTAATGAAATATAAAAGCCGCAAAGCATATAATGTCACGTGAAAAGAGGAGCTGGCTTAGAAAATGTCGCAGAAGAGGCGGCAGCAGGAGGTAATAGATCATGGCAAAAAAAATCAGAAAAAATGTAAATACAAAAAAAGTTGTTTATAGAGGAATTGCAGTGGGAATGGCTGCTGTAATGGGTGGCGTGCCAGTAAGTGCAGCTGCCGCAGATGTATCAAAAGAAGAAACCGTTTATGTCAATGCGGATGCATCCGGAAATACGACAGACGTTACCGTATCAAACTGGTTGAAAAACAGCAATGGTGACAGTACGATAAAAGACAAATCCGATCTGCAGGATATCGAGAATGTAAAGGGCGATGAAACTTACACCGGAAGCGGTGACTCCATGAGCTGGCAGGCAGACGGTTCCGATATTTATTATCAGGGTACTACAAGCAAAGAACTTCCGGTATCTGTAAAGCTTAAATATTTTCTGGATGGTGTAGAAACAGATCCAAATGATCTGGTCGGCAAGAGTGGAAAACTGAAGATTCAGGTAAATTATGAAAACAAAGCAAAAACAACAACAAAAATCGATGGCAAGACAGAAAATATTTATAATCCATTTGTTATGGTGACCGGAATGATCCTTCCGGATGAACATTTTTCCAACATTGTGATCGACAATGGAAAAGTGGTATCCGATGGAAGCAGAAATATTGTGATCGGTGTGGCAATGCCAGGTTTAAAAGAAAGCCTGAACCTTTCCAAAGATCAGAAAAAAGATATCACACTTCCAGAGAGTCTGGAGATTACAGCGGATGTAACGGATTTCGAGATGGACTCCACCTTCACCGTAGCAATGACGGACATTTTAAAACAGCTGGATGTGGACAGCATCTCGGATACCGATGAGCTGACAGATGCCCTGGATGATCTCGAGGATGCTGCACTGAAACTGGTTGATGGTTCCAAAGAGCTGTCTGACGGTGCAGATACTCTGAATGAGAAATACGGAGAGTTTGATGACGGAATCCAGACCTTAAAGGATGGTATCGATCAGTTGAACGGCGGTGCAAAACAGCTGGACAGCGGAATCAACGCTTATACACAGGGTGCAGAACAGCTGAATCAGGGTATCCAGAAATATCTCGGAAGCAAGGGTGTTATGACCGGAAAAGTAACAGAATACAAAAATGGTGTAAACAGCATCGTATCCGGTGTACAGACCTATACAAAAGGAACCTCCACACTGGCAGACGGTGTGACTTCTTACATCGCAGGTGAAAAGAAACTGGCAGACGGTGCAAAAGCACTGAAACCGTTGACAACAGGTCTTTCACAGGTGAGCACAGCGATCGATCAGATGTATGCCGCAATGGACGGAGAAGGCAGTACACAGGAAGATCTCAAGGCGGCTTCTTCTGCTCTGGCAGCCGGAACGGCACAGCTTGAGAGTTCTCTTGAAAGTCTGTCCGGACTGGCATCACAGGTTAACGGACTTGCTCAGACAGGAAGTGAACTGATCAAAGAGGGCAAAGAACTTTCAGGTGCAGTAGACAGCTCCATCAAAGCACCGGCAGCACAGCTGATGGCAGACGGACAGTCACTGGCAGCACAGCTTCAGACAATCCGCACTACCCTTACTACTTTACAGACACAGGCACAGACTGCGATCGCAACAGCAATGGGCACATCCGTTCAGAATGTCAATGCACAGATTGCAGACCGCAACAGCAAACTCGATGCAGCAAAATCCTCTGTGAATTCTGCAGTTGAAAGTGCAAACAGCCAGGTGGCAGCGGCAAATGGTCAGATTGACACGGCGAATGGTCAGATTGAGAGTGCAAGAGCCGCTCTTGATACAGCGATTGCAGCAGCACAGGCAGCCGGCAATACAGATCTGGTAAATTCTCTGACCGCTGCAAAATCAAATCTGCCGAGCGTATCCAAAGTGGATACCACCGTATCTGCAGATACTACTGGCGTGACAGCGGTAGATCAGGTAACGGCACCGGATGTCGAAATCAGTATGCCGGGTATCGACACGGCATCACTGACGGCAACACTTCAGAGTATGAAGACCAGCCTTGAGACCCTTCAGAGTGCAGCTGGACAGATGAGCACAAAACTGGATGGCATGCAGACAAAACTGGCAACACTTTCCGGTGTGAGTATTCCGGAAGCACCGATGACACAGCTGACAACCAGTGTCAAAGTACTGAATACAGGCATGCAGGGACTGGATGCTGCAATCGACACACTTGCCGGAAATGTAAAGACTCTGAAAACACAGACTGCATCTCTTCCGACCGCGGGGGTCGGAATCGCAAGTCTGCTGAGCGGATTCGATTCACTTGGCTCATACAACGATCAGCTTACATCCGGAGCAAAAGAACTGAAACAGAACGCACCGGTACTGAATGCAGGGGTCAAGACACTGCAGAAAGGAACCAAACAGCTGGCAAGCGGTGTATCTCAGCTTTCCACGCAGCTTTCAGCAGGAGCATCTACCCTGGTATCTAATAATGCAACTCTGACAGATGGTTCTGCAACCTTGCTTTCCGGCGTAGATGAGCTCTTCACAGGAGCCGGTACCCTTCAGACCGCAAGCGGACAGGTAGCAGATGGTATCAGCCAGCTGGCAGACGGAGCAAAAGAACTGGCAGACGGAACTTCTGAATTCGAAGAAGAAGGCACCAAGAAACTCAAAGAAACCGTAGAAGATGATCTGCTCACGGTGATCGACCGCATCAAAGCACTCAGCTCTGATGAGTGCACATATGATACTTTCAGTGGAAAAGCATCCGGTGTGGACAGCAATGTGAAATTTATCATTGAAACAGATCCGATTGAGTAATTTACGTCAAACTGGTGTGATATCCGGCATATAGTATATGATTTAAAAAACAGGCAGGTGTATCAGCGGTATAAAGCAGATACACCTGCTTTTGATATACCTGTGCAGCAAAAGAATTCTCAAAAAAATGGTTTTGATATGCACGAAAAATGCAGGAAATAACAGAAAATAATTAAAAAAGCAGCACAAATAATAAAACAGAAACGCAATATTGGTGATAAAACTGGTGATAAATTACAAAAAGACTTGAAATAGAATGAAAAGTATAGTATACTATACCTAGTTTTGAGGCGAAGAAGTCTTGGAATAAAATAAGAGTGGAACAGCATGAGATGTTTCACAGTGCAGTAACAGCAGTTACCACAGGGAGAAGCAGACAGCGATACAGATGTCTGCCATAAATATTTATGAAAGGAAAAGGTAAAAACGTATGAAATTCAAACAGGTTTTAGCTGGATTACTGGTAGGTACTATGGTTGTGACAAGTGCACCGGTATCCGGACTTGGAGCATTGAGTGCTCTGGCGGCTTCGGAAGAAGCAGAAACAAAGAATTATAATTATACAAAACTTACAGAGGGTCTGACAGCTTCAGCAGATTGTGCTGATGGAACAAATACAATGAATGCTGTATTAAATGGAAACCCAGACGACTACTGGCATTCAGCATGGGAAGGTGATAATCAGCCGGTTAAACAGGGCGGCGAAGTTATCATGAATTCGAACAACAATATCACCTTGACTTTGACTGAAGCATCAACTGTCAAAAAATTGGAATATGTTTCAAATGGTGCAGGCAATAATGGTACGATTAAAAAATGCAATATTTATTATAAGACATCAGCCGAAAATGCAGAATTCAAGAAAGTACAGGAAGATCCATATACGTTGAGTTTTACAGAAAGTAAAGCAACGATAGAATTTACAGATGCAATAAGTGATGTGAAAGAAATTAAGATAGAAGTACTGAACACTGCAGGTAATCCGAACAATACTTTTATTTCCGGCAAAGAACTTTATGTATACAGGGATGACAATACAAAAATAGACAGTGGCAATATTTTGGCAAAAGCAGAGTGTTCCTCCCAGGGCGATGCAGCATTGAAGAATCTTGTGGATAACAATGAAGCTACAGGATACCATTCAAGCTGGGGCGGAAACGGCGGAACAGTTGCCGCAGATGAAGGATTTACTGAAATAGTACGTCCTGGAACGATGACTACTCCGACTGAACTGATTTCCAGAAACAATCTGTATATCAACCTTGCAGGCTCTGAAACGATCGGAAAGATTGCTTATCTGCCTCGTCAGGGATCGGGATCAGGAAATGGTGTTGCAAACGGAAGAATTACCGCTGCCAATATTTATATCTCCAATGCAGATGTTAATGACGTTTCTGCGATCACAGACTGGAAGCAGGTGGCAACAGCAGATTGGGAGAATAATTCTGATGAAAAAAATGTGACATTCTCGCCGGAAACAGCAAAACATATCCGTATCGAAGTAAAACATTCAGCAGGCGATCAGACAGATGCCTATATTAATGCCGCAGCGATTGATATTTATAAAGCAGAAGAAGTTGTTGCAGAAGATAAAGTCATCAGTAAACCTGTACTTACAGCAGTCGCACCTGTAACAGGGGAGAAACCTGCTGACGTAACTGCGACTGATCCGAAAGGATACACCGTTGCAACTGCATGGACAGATTCTGATGGCAACACAGTAACAAAATTTGAAGCCGGACAGAATTATACTTTAACAATCGCTCTGAAAGCAGAAGAAGGAAATATATTTGATGAAACTAGTATTCCGGAGAAAATCCAGGTTGGAGAGAAAGAAGTTGCTGTAAATGCATCAGATGTAGTTATATCAGAGAAAGGAAAAACCATGACTCTGACTCTGGTTTTCAGCGTACCGGCAGAGACAACAAAACCATCAGATAAAGAGTACGGAAAACTGGAAGGGCTGACTGGTAAGGCCGACAGTGAAGAGCGGATACACGATAATCAAGGTGAAGATGGTGCAACAAGTAATGCACTCGATGGAAAAACGGATACCTACTGGCATACAAACTGGAGCGATCCATCCAAACCAAAGGCAACTTATGCAGACGGGAAACTGACCGGTAATAATACATATACTATTACGCTGGCAAAAGCTACAACGGTGAAAGCATTTACTTACATACCGAGAAATCTTTATGATAATGCAGGAAATATTGCAAGTGGTGCGATTTCTGAATGCAAAGTTTTTGTATCCACAGACAACGGTACAAACTGGACTCCGGCAGGAAAGGCAGAAGGTGATACTGCATGGACTTATGTAAAGAAAGATGCAGAAGGTGCAGATCAGAACTTTGCTGAAAAAACATTAGAATTTGGCACAGAATACGCAGATGTCACAGATGTAAAAGTTGAAGTCATCAAGACAGCCGGTGCTGAGCCAAGTAAATACATTAACGCAGCAGAATTCGGCGTGATCGGTGAAAAGGATGCAGCTCCGTCAGAATCCGAGGCACGCAAAGCTCTTGCGGCAGCACTTGCAGATGCAGAAAAAGTAGAATCCGCTGATAAATATACAGAAGATTCTTACAAAGTGTTCGAAGAAGCTCTGGCAGCAGCAAATGCTGTTACCGATGAGACAAAAGATGAGGATGTTCAGAAAATCGCAGATACACTGGCAAATGCGATCAAAGCACTGAAAAAAGCTGAAACACCGGCTCCGCCAGTTACCGAAGATTCTGTGATCACAGCACCGAGGCTTTCTTATACAGCACCGGTAGCCGGAGAAACTGCAGTAGTACCAAGCTATGTTGCAATGGAAGACCAGTCTGCGAAACCGGCTACACTGGAAGTGAAAGATGACGTTCCGACAACGGTCGTTGAAGATGGCGGCGTATTGGCATTCCAGGGAAGACTGACTGCACCGAACAACGGAGCAAACAATGATAAATTTGATGTATCCGGCGATACACCGATGGTTCTTCGCACAAAAGTAAAACTGAAGAATAAAACTGATGAAGTTGTAAACATCCTTGGTAAGATGGATTCTCAGTATGGTATCCAGGTAGACGGTGCAAACGACCGCGTGATCCTGTACTGCTGCGATGCACAAGGTAAATGGCCGGAGGTACAGTATAAATATGATGCCGATACCTTCTGGGGAGAGTGGCATGATATCGCACTGGTATATACCGGAACAAATATGCAGCTTTATGTAGATGGAAAAGCTGGTGAAGCTACACCGGGAAGAGTAAATGCTTCAGATGGATACCAGGTTGTATTTAAATCTTATGCATCCAGTATCTTTACAATCGGATACAATACTGAAAAGAGTACAAACCACGAGGCAGATGGAAACGGTGTTAAATACTCCACACTGGATCAGGTAGATGGTAAGATTGCAGATATCAAACTTTACAAAGGCACCGATTATTCAGAAGGTCTGACAAAATCTTATGATGAGATCAAGGCCGCTCTGGAAAAGGTGGCACCAGATGCTGATATTTCTGCAATTCCATACACAGCAGTGACAACATGGTCAGCAAACGGTACTGCTCTTGAAAAAGATGCCAAGTTTGCCGGAGAGACAGCATATACTGCAACAACCGTATACACGGCTCGTTCCGGATTTAAATTTACCGACATCAGCAAACCAAGCGTAGACAGTGCAACCGTTACGATTTCAGCAGACGGAAAGACCATGACCGTGACAAAGACATTCCCGAAAACTGCAAAAATTGTTTGCTCCTGTGTAGTTGGCGAGATCACAGGTGTTGCAGATCAGACGATTGATCTTGGCGTAGCAGACAGCAAGACCGTAACACTGAGTGCAAAAGCACAGGTAACCGGTGACTGCAAGGTAGAAGGACATGACGGAACTGTAAACTATACCTACACAGTAACAGACGCAGGTACAACAGGTGCAACTGTAAAAGACAATGCAGTGACAGTGACAGCAGCAGGTAAAGCAAAAGTAAAAGTAACGGCAACTCTGGCATCTGATGCAACCAAGACAAGCACAAAAGAGATCACACTGACTGTTACAACAAACAAAGCATCTGCACAGGATAAGGCAGATCTGGCAGCAGCGATCAATGCTGTGAAGGATATTGTGGAAGCTGATTATACAGAAGAAAGCTATGCACCTCTGAAGAATGCTCTGGCAAAAGCAAATACACTGAAAGACAAGACAGATGCATCAAAGACCGAAATTGAAGACGCAGTCAAAGCGATCAGCGATGCGAAGAAAGGTCTGAAAACGAAAGTTGCTGCCAAGAAAGAAGAACTGAACAGTCTGCTGACAGCTGTTTATGATGATCTGATGGCAAATGGTAACAAATATACAGTGGCATCTTATAATAATGCAGTGACAGTATATAAAGCAGTGAAAGATCTTCCGGGCAAAGACGGAGTAACCGTAGCAGAACTTGAAAAGGCAATTAAAGATCTGAATGATGCAAAAGATGCTCTGGTACTTCAGGAAACAGCTGATCTGGAAAAAGCAAAAGAAAACGCAGCCAACACACTGAAAGACGCAGCGGCGATTGCAGATGCAGGACAGAAGGATTATGAAGAAGCAAGCTGGAAAGTATTTGATGCAGCTTACAAGGCACTGAAAAATGCTCCGGCAGATGCAGATAAAGCAACCCTGGAAAGCCTGACACTGGCACTTAGAAATGCACAGGCAGCCCTGAAGAAGGCAGAGACTCCTGCAGTTGCTCTGGATGCACCGAAGGTAAAAGCAGCAAAAGCAAAAGTTACCAAAACAGGTGTTGTTGTAAATGTAACGGTAGAAGCAGTAAAAGATGCAGCATCTTACGATGTATACCGTGTAGTAAAGGGCAAAGCAACCAAGGTTGGTACAACCGCAGCAGGCAAAACGACCGTAAAAGATAAGAAAGCAGTCAAAGGTGCTTCTTACTACGCAGTGGCAGTTTCCAAAGACGGCAAGGTTGTAAGCAAAGCCGGTGCAGCTGTAGCAGTGAAACTTGCAAAAGCTCCGAAGATCCAGAAAGCAACAGCAGGATCTAAGAACGCAAAACTGAGCTGGAAGAAAGTAAAAGGTGCAAAAGTTGTTGTATATCGTTCTACGAAGAAAAACAGTGGTTACAGAAAAGTGGCTACTACCAGAAAAAATGCAACTTCTGTCACAAATAAGAAAGGTCTGAAAGCCGGCAAGACTTACTACTACAAGATTGCAACGATCAAAGGAAAACTGATCAGTGCAATGAGCAAAGCAAAAAGAGTTAAAATTAAAAAATAGGATTTTCAAAGCATGAAAAACTTATAATTAAATGAAAGAAAAGGAGCGGTACTTCGGTATCGTTCCTTTTTCTTTACTATTTTGGTATCTTAAAAAGACAGCACAGGAATGCTTTCATATGTTTGATCCTGGAATCTTTGGAATTATTGTATCATGCAGAAAAAACATGAAAATTCCAAAAAATAAAAAAGTTTAAAAAATTTTTAAAAAAGGTGTTGACATTTCCCGAAACATGGTATATTATTAAGGAGTCTTGAGGCAAGACAAAAAACAAAAGATAAGGTTCCATGGTCAAGCGGTTAAGACGTCGCCCTCTCACGGCGAAAACAGGGGTTCGATTCCCCTTGGAACTGCTAAGAAGGCTGTTTTGTTAGAAAACAAAGCAGCTTTTTTCTTTGCCCCATAAGAGAACATTTGTTTTGGGGTGTGATAAGAACAAGCATGTTTTTGAGCAAGGAGGAAAATATGGCAAAAAAAAGCACCTATGATGCCAGCAGTATTTCGGTACTGGAAGGTCTGGAGGCTGTCAGGAAGCGTCCTGGTATGTATATTGGCAGCGTTTCCAGAAAGGGTTTGAATCATTTAATATATGAAATCGTAGATAACTCGGTGGATGAACATCTGGCTGGTTTCTGTGACCGCATTGAAGTGACACTGGAAAAAGACGGCTCTGCAACCATCAAAGACAATGGACGTGGTATTCCGGTGGGCATGCACGAAAAAGGCATGTCGGCAGAACGTCTCGTTTTCACGACGCTGCATGCAGGCGGTAAGTTTGATAATTCGGTCTATAAGACAAGCGGCGGTCTGCATGGTGTCGGATCTTCCGTTGTAAATGCCTTGTCCGAATGGCTGGAAATAAAAGTAAGCCGTGAAGGTTGCGTGCACTATGACCGTTACGAGAGAGGGATTCCGACGGTCGAACTGGAAAACGGTTTGCTCCCGGTTATTGCAAAGACCAGAGAAACAGGAACCTGGATTCGTTTTCTTCCAGATGCGGAGATTTTTGAAAAGACTCGTTTTTCGGCAGCAGAAGTAAAGAGCAGGCTGCACGAAACTGCTTATCTGAATCCAAATCTTACGATCGTATTCAAGGATCTGCGGGATGAAGAGAAAGAGACGGTCACGTTTCATGAGCCGGACGGTATCGTCGGCTATATCCGGGATTTAAATAAGAAAAAGGAAACGATCCACGAGCCGGTTTATCTGTGTGGAGAGGCGGATGGCATTCATGTAGAATGTGCGTTTCAGTATGTCAATGAATTCCATGAAAACGTACTTGGTTTCTGCAATAATATTTACAATGCAGAAGGCGGCACGCACCTGACCGGTTTCAAAACCGTGTTTACCACGGTGATGAACACTTACGCAAGAGAGCTTGGGATTTTAAAAGAAAAGGATGCCAACTTTACCGGGGCAGATATCCGAAACGGTATGACGGCGGTTGTTTCTATAAAACATCCGGCTCCGCGATTTGAAGGTCAGACAAAGACCAAGCTGGATAACCAGGATGCCTCAAAAGCAACGGCGAAGGTGGTAGGAGATGAGGTGGTCCGCTATTTTGACCGAAATCTGGAAGTATTAAAGAGCGTGCTCTCCTGTGCGGAAAAAGCAGCCAAAATCCGCAAAACAGAAGAAAAAGCAAAAACAAACATGCTTACAAAGCAGAAATATTCTTTTGATTCCAACGGAAAGCTGGCAAACTGTGAAAGCCGCGATGCTTCAAAATGCGAAATTTTTATCGTGGAGGGAGATTCTGCGGGGGGATCTGCAAAAACGGCAAGAAACCGTAATTTCCAGGCGATCCTGCCGATTCGCGGTAAGATTTTGAATGTCGAAAAAGCAAGTATTGATAAGGTTCTTGCTAATGCCGAGATCAAAACAATGATCAATGCATTTGGCTGTGGATTCTCAGAAGGATACGGTAATGATTTTGATATCACAAAACTCCGTTACGATAAGATCGTGATCATGGCAGATGCCGACGTGGACGGTGCTCATATCTCAACCCTGCTTCTGACGCTGTTTTATCGTTTTATGCCGGATCTGATCTATGAAGGACATGTATATATTGCAATGCCGCCGCTTTACAAAGCGATGCCTTCAAGAGGAGAAGAAGAGTATCTGTACGACGATAAAGCACTGGAGCGTTACCGCAAAACACATAAAGGCAATTTCACGCTGCAGCGTTACAAAGGTCTTGGCGAGATGGATGCCGAGCAGCTCTGGGAGACCACACTGAATCCGGAAACACGTATTCTGAAAAGGGTGGAGATCGAAGATGCACGTATGGCTTCGGATGTGACGGAAATGCTGATGGGAAGCGATGTTCCACCAAGAAAGGCATTTATTTATGAACATGCTCAGGATGCAGAACTGGATATATAGAACGAAACAAAATATAGAATCGCTTCGAACAGATGAAGCATCTGATGGCAGAATCACAAGAACAGGATTGAAATAAGGAGAAAGTTACGACATGGATAGAGAACAGGAACAGATCATCCGGACAGAGTATTCGGAGCTGATGCAAAAATCATATATTGATTATGCAATGAGTGTCATTGTCTCAAGGGCACTGCCGGATGTGCGTGACGGACTGAAACCGGTACAGAGACGAACACTTTATGATATGTATGAACTGGGCATTCGCTATGACCGCCCTTATCGTAAATGTGCCCGTATTGTCGGAGATACGATGGGTAAATATCATCCGCATGGCGACAGCTCGATCTATGAGTCTCTGGTTGTGATGGCACAGGACTTTAAAAAAGGACTGCCTCTGGTGGATGGTCACGGAAATTTTGGCTCGATCGAGGGTGACGGTGCAGCGGCGATGCGATATACAGAGGCACGCCTGCAGAAAGTGACTCAGGATGCATTTCTCTCGGATCTGGACAAAGATGTGGTGGATTTTGGACCAAACTTTGATGAAACAGAAAAAGAACCTCAGGTTCTTCCGGTGCGGCTTCCGAATCTTCTCGTAAATGGATCAGAAGGAATCGCCGTTGGTATGGTGACCAGCACACCGCCGCACAATTTGGGCGAGGTGATCGATGCCGTCAAGGCAACGATTTTAAATCATAAGATCACGACGGAAGAACTGATGCAGTATATTCAGGGTCCGGATTTTCCGACCGGCGGCATTGTCATCAACAAAGACGATCTGCTTTCCGTTTACGAGACAGGGACAGGCAAGATCCGCCTGCGTGGACGTGTGGAGATCGAAAAGCTCAAAGGCGGAAAAGAACGCATTGTGATCACAGAGATCCCATATACCATGATGGGGGCAAATATCGGCAAATTTTTAAATGATATCGCAGGGCTGGTAGAGAACAAAACCACCACAGATATCGTCGATATCTCCAATCAGTCCTCGAAAGACGGTATAAGGATCGTTCTGGAGCTCAGGAAAAATGCAGATACGCAGAATATCATCAATATGCTTTACAAAAAAACCAGACTGGAGGACACGTTCGGTGTCAATATGCTTGCCGTGGCAAACGGAAAGCCGGAAACGCTGGGATTAAAAGCGATCATCGAACATCACATTGATTTTCAGTTTGAACTGGCAACCAGAAAATATAAAAATCTTCTTGGTAAAGAAAAAGCGAAACAGGAGATCCAGGAAGGACTGATCAAAGCCTGCGATGTGATCGACCTGATCATTGAGATTCTGCGTGGCAGCAAAAACCGCGATCAGGTAAAAAAATGTCTGGTGGAAGGCATAACAGAAGGAATCCGTTTCCGTACCAAAGCATCTGAAAAAGCTGCGGCAAAACTGCATTTTACGGAGAATCAGGCAAATGCCATTCTGGATATGCGTCTTTACAAACTGATCGGGCTGGAAATCGAGGCACTGGAGGCGGAGCATGCCCAGACCCTGAAAAACATTGCTGCTTACGAAGATATTCTGACAAACTACCGTTCTATGGCAAAAGTGATCATGAAAGATCTGGATCGTCTGAAAAAGGAATATGCTTCTGAACGGAAAACTTCCATTGAGAATGCAAAAGCAGCTGTTTTTGAAGAGAAGAAGATGGAGGAAGCGGAAGTGGTGATTCTGATCGACCGCTTTGGCTATACAAGAAGCGTGGATCTTTCGGTATATGAACGGAACAAAGAATCAGCAGATGCGGAAAACCGTTTTGTGGTGCATTGCCTGAATACCGACAAGCTCTGTATTTTTACGGATACCGGACGTCTGCATCTTCTGAAAGTGGCAGATCTTCCTTATGGACGTTTTCGTGACAAAGGTACACCGCTTGACAATCTCTGCAATTATTCCAGCACGGAAGAAGAAATTCTTCGCATCGAAGGCCTGAATGCGGTCAAGAGCACAAATCTGTTGTTTGCAACGCAGCAGGGCATGATCAAAAAGGTAGAGGGGACGGAATTTGATGTCTCCAAACGGACGATCGCATCCACAAAACTTACGGATGGCGATAAACTGATTGCAGTTTTACTGATCGGTGAGGAAGAACAGATTGTCCTGCAAAGCATAGATGGATATTTCCTGCGTTTTATGCTGGAAGAAGTTCCGGTCAAAAAGAAGGCGGCAATCGGTGTCCGCGGTATGAAGATGAATGCGAAAGATCAGCTTTTGCAGGTACATCTGCTCACACCGAACGGAGATGACATCGCTATATACAAAGACAAAGAAGTACATTTAAATCGCCTGCGGATCAGCAAACGAGATGCAAAAGCAGTCAAAACGAGGGTTTCCTGATAAAAAAACAGGCAAAAAGTGCAAAAATTAAATAATAAGAAATTTTCAACAAAGTCTTGCATTTTAACAGCAGTAGTGTTATAATTGGAGTGATGATAGAAGATTACCAGAGTGTGAGTGGGCAGTTCGCCCACTCATTCTTGTTGTATAAGAAAGGGTGAAGCGAATGACAAGAAGAGAGACTTATGAAGCAAAGACAGAAGAACTGCTGCAGCCGCTTGTGGATGCACACGGGTTCGAGCTTGTCGATGTAGAATACGTAAAAGAGGCCGGTAACTGGTATCTGCGTGCCTATATTGACAAACCGGGCGGGATTGCAGTAGATGACTGCGAAGTAATCAGCAGAGCGTTGAGTGACAAACTGGATGAAGAAGACTACATCGAAGATTCCTACATTCTGGAAGTGAGTTCCCCGGGACTTGGACGTCCGCTGAAAAAGGACAAAGATTTCCAAAGAAGCATCGGAAAAGAGATCGAAGTCCGCACTTTCCGTGCCATCGACAAACAGAAAGAATTCACAGGTATCTTAAAAGAATTCAACAAAGACAGCTTCACCATAGTGATAGAAGACAACGAAATGACGTTCCAGCGTTCCGAGACAGCACTGGTAAGACTGGCGTTTGATTTTTAAACATAATAGGAGGATAAAAGAAAATGAATAGCGAGTTGTTGGAAGCATTAAATGTACTGGAGAAAGAAAAAAACATCAGCAAGGATACCCTTCTGGAAGCAATCGAACAGTCCCTGCTTCAGGCATGTAAAAACCACTTTGGAAAAGCAGACAATGTAAAGGTATTTATTGATCCGGTAACCTGTGAGTTCAACGTGCACGCAGAAAAGACGGTTGTAGAGAAAGTAGAAGATCCGATCATGGAGATCAGCCTGGAAAACGAACTCCAAATATGAGCTTGGTGATATCGTAAACGTAGAGATCAAATCCAAAGAATTCGGACGTATCGCTACCATGAATGCCAAGAACGTGATCCTTCAGAAAATCCGTGAAGAGGAAAGAAAAGTACTTTTTGAGGAATATTATCAGAAAGAAAAGGATATCATTACCGGTATTGTTCAGCGTTATGTCGGCAGAAATGTCAGCGTAAACCTTGGTAAAGTAGATACCGTCCTGATGGAAAATGAAATGGTAAAAGGTGAAGTGTTCCGCCCGACCGAGCGTATCAAGCTTTACGTTCTGGAAGTAAAAGACACACCGAAGGGACCGAAAGTTGTTGTATCACGTACCCATCCGGAGCTGGTAAAACGTCTGTTTGAGTCCGAAGTAACCGAAGTAAAGGATGGTACTGTAGAGATCAAGAGTATTGCAAGAGAAGCCGGAAGCAGAACAAAGATGGCAGTCTGGTCCAACAATCCGGATGTAGATCCGGTCGGAGCATGTGTCGGCATGAACGGTGTGCGTGTCAATACGATCGTAGAAGAGCTGCGAGGAGAAAAGATCGATATCATCAACTGGGATGAAAACCCGGCAATCCTGATCGAGAATGCATTAAGTCCGGCAAAAGTAATCTCTGTTATCGCAGATGACGATGAGAAGACCGCAAAAGTGATCGTTCCGGATTATCAGCTGTCTCTGGCAATCGGAAAAGAAGGACAGAATGCAAGACTGGCAGCAAAACTGACCGGATTCAAGATCGATATCAAGAGTGAGACACAGGTAAGAGAATCCGGCGAGCTGGATGAATATCTGATGCAGGGCGATTACGAAGAAGACGCTGATACAGAAGCAGCAGATGAGGATACTTTTGATTATGAAGAAGCATACGAAGAAACTTCTGACAAAGAAACGGAAGATATGCTGAATGAAGAGGGCGATCAGGAGTAAAACATGAGTCAGGTTAAAAAAATCCCCATGCGGAAATGCGTGGGATGTCAGGAAATGAAAAGCAAACGGGAGATGATCCGCATCCTGAAAACAGAAAGCGAAGGGATCATCCTGGATGCGACAGGAAAGAAAAACGGCAGAGGTGCATATATTTGCAGATCCGGGGAATGCCTTGAAAAAGCGATCAGAAATCACGGGATCGAGCGTTCACTGAAAACCGGCATCTTGCCGGAGATATATGACAGCCTGAAGAAGGAGATTGAAAAGATTGAGTCAGAATAGAGTGCTCTCTATGATCGGTCTTGCACAGAAAGCCGGAAAAACGGCCAGCGGAGAATTTTCTACGGAAAAAGCGGTCAAAACGGGTTGTGCAGCACTGGTTATCGTATCCACGGAATCTTCGGACAATACAAAGAAGAAGTTCCGGAATATGTGCGAATATTATAAGGTGCCGTTCTATCTTTATGGTACAAAAGCTGAATTAGGTGCAGCTATGGGTAAAGAATTTCGGGCATCACTTGCGATCACAGATACAGGACTTGCAAATGCCGTCCGGAAATATTTGCCAGAGGAAAATGGCGGAGGTAGATGTGATGGAGAGAATCAGGATACATGAACTGGCCAAAAAGCTTGGCAAAGAAAATAAAGAAATTTTGAACTATTTGACAGAAAAGGGCATTCAGGTAAAAAGCCCTATGAATTCATTAGAAGAGGAACAGGTGGCTATGGTAGAAGATAAATTCGGAAAGAAAGAGACGAAGCCGGAAGGAAAGGCAGAAGCAGCAGAAGAAAAGAAAGCACCTGCTAAAAAGAAAAATATTACACAGGTATTTCATCCGCAGAACAGCCGTACAGGTATCGGACGCGGCACAAGAGGATCGCAAAATCGAACAGAAGGACAGCAGGGACGCAGAAACGACGGCCAGAATAATCGACAGGATGGTCAGACACAGAATCGTGACGGTCAGAACCGCACAGGTCAGCAGGGAGGACCAAGAAGAGACGGCCAGAATGGAGGCGGACGTTTCCGTGACGGCAATAATGACTCCAGAAATCAGGGCCAGGGACGCAGAAATGACGGTCAGAGACCATCCGGCGGAAGAAATCAGGGAAGCCGTATGGGC
>ENA-OPWR01001001-OPWR01001001.1-human-gut-metagenome-genome-assembly--contig:-NODE-1001-length-23258-cov-3.236995_pt1 | contig 23258 bp, 22 predicted proteins | sample MGYA00241507_ERZ502006 | MGnify/ENA primary metagenome ERZ502006 (study PRJEB25962, sample SAMEA2043041) | human gut metagenome | biome: human gut; feature: human-associated habitat; material: faeces...
GCGCGCCGCCTCACGGATGGTCTTTGCCAATAATTCCTGTGTCATAAAATGAGAACAGGAGCAGGTTGCCAGATAACCGCCGTCCTTCACAAGCTTCAGCCCTTTCATGTTAATCTCACGGTAGCCCTTGATCGCATTTTTTGTTGCCTGACGAGATTTTGTAAATGCCGGCGGATCCAGAATAACCACATCGTATTTTTCTCCGGCTGCAGCCAGTTTCGGAAGTTCATCCAGTACATTTGCCGCACGGAATGTTACTGTATCACTCAGACTGTTACGTTTTGCATTTTCTGTCGCCTGTTCCACCGCAAATTCAGAAATATCCAAACCGGTTACTTCACTGGCTCCCGCTATTCCGGCATTCAATGCAAAAGTTCCCATATGAGTAAAGCAGTCCAACACACGTTTGCCCTTACACAATTTCTGAATCGCCAGACGATTGTATTTCTGATCCAGGAAAAATCCGGTTTTCTGGCCATTCACTACATCCACCATATAACGAACGCCATTTTCCGTAATTTCCACGTTTGTATCAAATTCTGCTCCAATGAAACCTTTTACCCTGCTCAGACCTTCTTTTTCCCGCTCCTTCGCATCACTACGCTCATAAACACCTCGAATCTGAATGCCATCTTTCTGCAAAATCTGCTTCATCAGATTAGCCAACTGTTCTTTATAACGCTCCATACCAAGAGTCAGACATTCCATGACAAGCACATCTTCGTATTTGTCAATAACAATTCCCGGCAAAAAATCTGCTTCACCAAATACCAGACGGCAGGAAGAAGTATCCACCGTATCCTTTCGATAATTCCATGCATTCTGCAGACGCATCTGAAAAAATGACTCATCAATTTCCTGATTTACATGCCTCGTCAGAAGGCGCACACGAATTTTGGAATTCTGGTTGATATACCCTTTTCCCATCGGATAACCATCAAAATCATGTACGATCACAAGATCACCATTATGAAAACGTCCTGTGATCGTTTCGATCTCATTATTAAAAACCCAGGCTCCGCCTGCTTTAATCGTGCGCCCTTCTCCTTTTTTCAGTGTTACAATTGCCACATTCTCCTGTTTTATCATATTGCTTTCTATACTCCTGTTATTCTATTGCTTACCTTTTATCGCTTATTTTGTAAAGCGGACATTCGCACGAGAAGAAATGGTTGCTTCGCAATCGTGTTCGGTGCGTGCAAGAAAGCTGTGCTTTGGATAATTTTCTTCGCGTAAGTGTGCGATAGAAGACTTTCCTGCCCTCTCTCCTCACAGGCAGAGATGTCCATACTCAATCATATCCTGCTTAAATTTGCATATCATCTCATTCGTCAATGCAAAATTATCCGGGATTTCAAAAATTTCTTCCGGTGTCACCCATTTCGCCATGGCCAGCTCATCTTCCTGAATAATAATATCATCCGCTCCATCCAGCTCGCAGAAAAATCCAAACAGCAGACTCTCGGAATAAGGCCACGGCTGACTTTTGTAGTATCTCAGATTTTTCACATGCAGATGCGTCTCTTCATATACTTCCCGGGCAACAGTTTCCTCAATGGTTTCACCGATTTCTGCAAAACCTGCGATCAACGCATAATGATCTCGAAAACCGTTCTTATACCAGCTCACCAGAATCTTTCCCTCATGCATTACACCCACGATCACACAGGGGCAGATCTTTGGATATTCCATCTGACCACAGACCGGACAACGCATCATCCGTTCCCGCCCATCCGGGATCATCCGGGTTCCGCAGCCACCACAAAACCGATGTGCCGCATACCATCCTGCCAGCTGGGCACCTACAAGTCCTGCATAGCACATATGCTGCGGAGCCGCCCCGCGCAGGTATCGCGTAGTTTCATAATGAAATACAATTTCTTCTTCCGAAAGCAATGTCTGCTCCGCTACAGAATTTTTTCTCTGATTTTCAACAGACCGACAAAGATGCATCAGATTCAATTCTTCCCGTTCTTTGTACTGATGCTGCTGATAGAGGAAAAAACGCTCCTCCCCAACAGCAAACAGATATACAAAACGATCTCCGTTCTGTACCTGCGATTTTATTTCCGCATATCGTGGAAAACAAATGGCATTCTGTACGCCACGCACCAATATTTTCCGTTCCTGCATACAGATCACCCAGTCATCCTTTTCCGGCTGTACATTATGCCACTCATTGTATAAATGCAATGGTGCGATATCCTGTATCATTTCTTTCGTTTACCTGCCTTGTTTTTCTTTTTGTCTGTTCTTATTTTACTTCTGTCTGTTTCTGATCAATATCCAAAGCTTCCTGCCAGAGATTCATCATCATCAATCCACTGCTGCACATGGATCATCCGGTATTCATCCTTAGAATCCCGGATATACACCCGGTCAATACCGGCATTAATGATCATACGCTTGCACATGGAACAACTGTTGGAATTTTTGACATATTCTCCGGTATCCACTTCTTTTCCAACCAGATATAACGTACTTCCGATCATTTTTCCTCTGGAAGCACTGATGATGGCATTCGCCTCTGCATGCACACTGCGGCAAAGTTCATAGCGTTCACCTCTTGGTACATTCATTTTCTGCCGGATACAGATGCCCAGATCAGAACAATTCTTTCTGCCTCTTGGTGCACCTACATAACCAGTAGAAATCACTTCATCATTTTTCACAATAACTGCGCCATAATGTCGACGCAGACAGGTTCCTCTCTGTCCGACAATCTCTGCCAGATCCAGATAATAATTAATTTTATCCCGACGTTCCAAGACTTACTCCTCCTTCGTCCCCCTGCTGTTCTTCTGATTCTTCCCCTTCCGGTCTCTTACAAACTTATAGCAAATCCTCTGAATACAAGTTCCGGTTTCGGTCATATCTTACAAATAATTTGCTGCAACTGCATCAATCCCTTGCGGATTCTTCTCAGCCCATTTTTTATAATCCATGCCGGAAGCAGCCACCGTCTGTCCCAGTTCTACCAAAAACTGTGGTATCACCGCTTCTTCCATAGTTCCGATCTCACGACCCATCCGCTCCTCGCCCTGGCGTTCCTCACCATTGGCAAACAGCACAAACGCATTTTTCATCTGATCATCCACACGCTTCACTGCTCCCCGAAAACCGATCACACCGGTCTGATGTGTACCACAGGAAGACGGACAGCCGGAAATGTGTATCTGCGGCAGCGCACCATTCGGAATCTCTGCTTTACGACCAGCTTCCACGCACGCATGCAGTAATGCCTGGGAATCACGCAGACCCACCTGACAGATGGACGCACCAATACAGCTGACACTTGTCTCAAAAACAGTCTCTGCACTGTCCGGTGTTGCTTCCAGCACTTTTTCAACTTCAGTTCCGGTCAGATTGATAATATATGCTGTTTCATCCGGTGCAAGACGGATCTCCACATCCTCCATATTCCGAATCACATCAGAGAGCGCACACAGTTCTTCTACGTTCGGCTGACCACCGATCGGATGCCAGATAACCGTATACAGAGCCTCGCTTTGCTTCTGTGGTAAAATACGCGCGCCGGAAATTCGGACACCATCGCCTTTTTTCATCACAGGTTCAGTTTTCACACAAATTTTCAGATCTTCTCCGGAAGCCAGCACCTCCTCCAGTTTTTTCTGATATGCTTTCACATAATTTTCTGCACCCCCACAGATTTCCTGCATATAACGGGTTCTTGCTTTTCCACGATTCTCATAATTTCCATATGCCCGGAAAGTCAGCCACATTGCCTTGATGTAATACAAGATCATTTCCGGTTCCACTGCTTCTGCTACCTTTACACCAAATCTCGCATGATTGCCAAGACCACCGGCACTGTACACATCAAACTTCCCTTCTTTTGTTGCCACAAAACCAAGATCACGGTACGTTGCATGTGGAATATTTTTCGGAGAATTAGAAAAACATACCTTTAATTTACGCGGCATTTTTTCTGCATTAATAAATGTCATCAAATATTCTCCAGCTGCTTCTGCCCATGGACGCACATCAAAATACTCATCCGCTTCCACACCGGACAACGGAGAACACATCACATTTCGTGGAAAATCTCCACCGCCACCCATAGTCACAATTCCAACATCCAGTGCATCTTCCATAATCCGGCACAGTTCCTCCTGCTGCAGATCATGAAGCTGGATTGTCTCGCAAGTAGTAAAATGTGCTTTTTTCACATTGTACTTGCGAATTGCTTCTGCGATAAATGCCAGTTTTTCCTTCGTCACACGACCAGCCGGCATACGCAGACGCAGCATACTTGCTTTCCCATCTTTCTGAGCATAGCTTCCATATCGTCCGGAATAGCCCTTGTAATCTCCTTTGCTCATCTCACCATTGTAAAACGCTTTTGTTTTTTCCCTAAAATCCGGCATATCAGCCTTCCATGACTGTGCATCTATTTTATTCATAATATTACATTACCTCGCTTTCATTCATCTTCTCTGTAATCAATCCAATCTGACAGAAAACCGGATAGAGATAACTTGCCCCAAACGTTCCGATTTTCTTTGGTCCGCTGACCACCACACCCTCAGCCTGTTTCTCCAGGACGCGTCTGGCGGATAGCAGGATTGTCGCCTGCGTGATCGACTTTTCTTTGCGATTCACAAACATCTCATGCCCTTTTATAATATAGGTAAACGGTATTCCCTTTACCGTACAAAAATATGTCTGTTCCAGTTCGCATAAGACCTGCCACAGAAACTCTGAGGACAAATTTTCCGGGCAATGTCGTATCTCAGATAAATGCATGTTCCATGCATCCATTGCCTTATTCCCTTTTCCCAAATTCACTGTATCCTTGTTTTTCATATTTGGATATATTCCAGACCATATCTCTGCACTCATAGATTTCTCTTTTCCTTCGACGAATTCTAATTTTCTTTTTATTCTAACATGATTTACAAAGGTTGTAAAATCAGAGATACTAACGTAACAAAAATGCATCAAAGCACATTTTTCTATTTGCTTTGATGCATTTCATCTTAAATCAGATATGATGTTGATGAAGATATTTTTCTCTCGTCGCCATTCCCCCACGAATGTGACGCTCCGATTTGTTAACATCCAGAACCACTCTTGTCTTTACAGCAAGAGCCGGACTGATCTGTCTGAGGCGTTCGGTGATGTCTTTATGTATGGTCGTTACAATTTAGAATGGTTTCATTTTCATCAATTAATACAGACTCATCTAAACCAAGATCACCAAGTAAACGTAAGTAAATATCTACATTTCCATCCTTATCTACTTCTATCCTCTGAATCAGTCGTTTCAACTGCTGATTGGTCATCTGGTGTACATCTGTGATATCCTCAATTTCTTTAAATGTATTATTTAAAATATTCTCTAACTGTTCTCCTTTGGTTAAATGATAAGACACCATCTTGAGTTCATTTTCCAGTCGATCTGCCTCCTGACGCATACCGCCAATCTTATCATTTAGTTCTTCCCTAGAAATCAGATCATCCGTATACATATCCATATATTTCTGACGGGTCTTCTGCAGTTTTGCAAGTTTGGCATTTAACTCTTTTTCGTACTCTACATTCTCGTCTTTTGCTTTATACACACGCTGAAATTCATTCACTACATGATTGATCACTTTTTTCTTCTGTTTCAGTACGTTTGTAAAATACTCCTGCAAAACCTCAATCAGTTCTTCCTCATCCACAACTGTTTTATTCGGACAACTGTCTGCGCCCCGTCCGTTGCGGCCGGAACATACCCAGCGTACATATGTGTTCTTATAAGTACGAACTGTTCTTCGGAAGGACCAGCCACATTCTTTACATTTAATCAATGTAGAAAACAGATGTTTATTACTCTGCCTCTCATGAGTAAGATTAAATGCATCATGCCTGCCTCTCAAAATCTCCTGCGCCAGTTCAAATGTTTCATCTTCTATAATTCGTAATTCCGGCCGTTCTACAACCATCCATTCCGTTTCATCTTTTTCCCGTCTCTGTCCGGTCAGGAAATCACTGATTTCCTGTTTACCATTAATGATTTTACCAGTATAAATCTCATTCGTTAAAATCCGGCAGATCGCATTCTGGCTCCATTTGCAGTTACGTTTTGTTGTATATCCTTTTTCATTCAACATATTGGAAATCTTGGCTGCGCCATAACCTTCTTCTGTATACCATTTGTAAATCTGCTTTACAACTTTAGATTCCTCTTTATTGATTGCAAGATTGAAGTAATCACCAATGCTTTTATCATAGCCATATACAATATTCGGCACTCTACCTTTTTCTGCATTCACTTTCTTGCCAAATTTGATACGTTTGGAAGTATTCGCACTTTCTTCCTGTGCCATTGCACCAAAAATAGTAAGCACAAATTCACTGTTTTCCATGCTTTTCATATCCGCTGTAAGAAATTGTGTTTCAATCCCAAGTGATTTCAGTTTACGGATATTCTGCAGCAGATCAACCGTATTTCTGGCAAATCTGGAAATGTCTTTTACAACAACCAGATCAAACAATCCATGCTCAGCATCGGCCATCATACGAAGAAATTCTTTACGATTTTTAATTTTGGTTCCAGAAATACCTTCATCTGCATATAATCTTACTAACATGTCCCCTGTGCGTTTTGTGTATTCTGAGAAGAATTCCTTTTGAGCTTCCAGACTGTTGAGCTGGTCGGCTTTGTCGGTGGATACTCGGCAATAGGCTGCTATATTCATAACGTTACCTCTCTGTTATATTTACATCATTCTGTTACATCTTTTATTATATCGTAATACACAAATATGTAAATAAAAATCGAGAAATTTATATTAGTTCTTCAGCTAATACAATTTCTCGATTTTTTCTATAATTCTTTCCATTCATAATGAATATTTCCAATATGTACTACCTTTACTCTCACACAATCGAATTTCTTTTCATCAAAAATAGCATAATTAATTCCGCCTTCGACCAAGGTACTTTTATATCGTATTCCATCATAGCCCAAATGTTTTACATAATCACATATATACTGCGTAGGAACATAATCTAATGCACGGTCAAATCTTCTCATAGGCATCGCGACTTCGTTTCCAATTTTTCGAATAATATCAATATTGATTGCAAACCATGTCATATCAAAATCTGGAATTGAAAATGGACCTATTTTATCAAATAAACTTAAATCAACTATTTTTAAATCCTTTATTTGATAAAATTCACCTACCGATACATGATCATTATCCCGTGCTCTGACTTCATGAAAAGTTGTTTCTTCATCACTTGCCAAATATAAGCATTGTATTCCCTCCGAATTCGTTCGTCCTGCAGTAGTTAACGAAACTGGCGGTACACCCATCTTTTTGTTTGAGTAACCTTTTAGATAACTCTCTTCATCACATATTCTAGATCGATATAAAGTCAAACTCCCCGCCGGAATATCAACAAGCATATTATCTAATAAATTCTTCAATTCTCTAAAATTAACTTGTTGCGAATGAAATCGATTAACATGTTTTATATTATAGCAGAAATCATCCCAACTATATGTTTTCAAAATGCATTTACGCTCCATTTCATCTGCTGAAAATAATTCTCTAATTGTAACTTTTTCATCAAATAGTTCCGGCTCATCTTGGTATCGTTGGCTACATATAGCTTTGATTATTTTTTGAATACTCTCTTCATCTACTTTAAATACTTTCCAGCGTGCCAAAAATGTATGCAAATATTCCACTCTTGCATCTGTCTCAAACACTCTTAAATGTTTTGCAACAGTAAATGCATCCATAATTTCTTCTAAATATCCTTCTAAATAATGATCTTCATTGGTATCATAAACAATGCATTCCTTCTTACCTTGAATTTCACATTCTCCATGTCGATTTTCACTTGCAATCATTGAACTAATCTGCTCATCCATAAAGCATTCTAAGCCAATTTGCATTATTACTTTCCTCCCAAGAAATTACTGACCAATTCCAAATGATGCATAATTGAGTACTTTTTTACAGTTCCTAAACCTGGATATTTTCCTGATTTATAGCAATCATAAAATCCTTGTAATCCTAATGTATTCTGAACACTATTTTCCTCGCACCAATATACTAACTTTTCCAAAGCCTCTCCAAATTTACCACCAGGATCTTCTATTCCATCATTAGAATCAGATACAAAATGATGTATTCTCAATTCATTCTTTTCGTTAAAATAAACTATATGAATTGCAACCGCAACCGGAGCAAAACCAGATTCATTAAATTCTTCTCCTACAACAGAATAATCTGCAAATCCTACATAATTTTCATTTTGAAAATACAAATGACTATCTGAAAAAAACTCATCCTCATGTTCTATATAATCTATATTTCTTGATCTTTTATTGAAATTATCTTCAAATAACACTTTAGATTCTGAAATTACTCTTCTAAAAGCTCTATCATCTGGAATCAATGTATATCTTGGCAAAGATTTATCATACACCTCTAAAAAATCATCTAAGCAATCTCTATCTGGATTTATTATCAATCTTTCCGCTTTTAATTCATCATTCTTTAATTTAGCTGCGCTTTTAGCACTCATAATATACGATTTAATAATTTTATTATGTTTTGTTAATAACTCATACAACTCATTTGCGATTTTAGAATTCTCCCTTCTCATTTCATTTATCTTTTTAGGAAAATCTCCTACAGCTGGATTAAATACTACTGCAATTTCTCTATCATGATTAACAAAGCATTCTAAAGTTTTCAATAATGTTGCCGATGGCTTTACTGGTTCTATAATCGGAATAATCTCTTGTCCAATTCGTTCACTTTCTAACAATTCTCGTAATGCGATCAACTCAAATTGTCTTCCTCGTAAATAAGGAAAATACATTCTATACACCTCCATATGCTTGATTAAGAAAACATCTGATTTTTTCATAATCTTCTGATTTCAAATCCATAAAATAAGCTAAAAATTTCAATTCATACGGTATTTCTTTATATTCATTTTTTATAATTTTAGTTCTCTTTTTTAATAATTTCAAAACATATTCATATGCTTCTTCTATAGGCATCTTCTCAAACAAGTTTCGGCATTCGGAATAATATTTAAACGCTGATACATTAGGTAAAAATCCATATTTATTCAAAATTATTTCTTCATATTCTGGCTTTCTCAAAATCTTATATATAATTTTACTATCCAATGCCTCTCTATACTTTTCTGGTTTTTGTATTGTTTTTATTGTTCCACGATTCTGCAATACATATATTCCAACTGGTTTTCCGATGCTATCTATCTTTTTTTGTATTGCTGTAACATTTTCATTATATGTAACTACCGCTACATGATCAAACGCTTTAAAATAATCATTAATTTGACTTTCCAATCTTTCCAAATTATCTAGTTCAGTTTTAATTTCGTAAACAACAGCTTTTCCATTTATCAAAACAAAATCCGCCTTTGATTTTGCAATAGGAATTTCTGTTAAAGCAGTCGTTGTATTTACACTATGAACTCCCAATAACAATTTATTTAAAAGCGTGTTCTTATAATAATACTCGTTTCTGTATTCCGTTTTTAAAATATTATAAATTTCCCTAACCAATTCGGAATTAGTTTTTGTTGAATCATAATTGATATATTTTTTTATCACTTGCCCATATGTTTTATCATATCCCTCTTCGTAACAGTGACGAAAAGTGTTCCGAGAAAAAAATTTATTTAGAATATTCAATTTATTCTTTTCCACACCTTTCACCTCCATTATCCATATCTATTAAAATATTATACCAAATTAGTTTATTCAAAGCCATCCCTCTTTTGTATATCATTATATTTTTTCTCAGTAATTGTCTGCATTTTAACTCTTATATCGTTCTCCACCTTCTCAGTATTCGCTTCTATCATCACCTTTAATATGTAATCGGCAGTCACTTCTACCGGATTCGGGTTATGAAAACGATAATTCAATTTTCTTTTTGACACGATGAAGCTTCCACCTCCTCATCTAAAACTCTTTGTCCATTACTATGAAAAAGCAGTTCAAAATAGTCCTGCATATTACTTTTCGTATTGAACATTTCCAATTTCGTATCTGAGTTTATTGATTCTGAATTATAGTCTTCATAATCTGCAAATTCTCTGAGGCAATCTTTTTTCTTCTACTCTCTCCATCCACCTTCACTGGCACACACATTTGCAGTACACGATCATAGATTCTTTTCTTCAGTAAATCCGACTCCTGCTTCATACTTGTCAGAGAAAGATTCGTGGTAATAATCAGCGGTCTTTCCGAACAGCAACGCCGATCTATCACACTGAATATATTTTCCAGTGCATATTCTGTATTTCGCTCCATTCCAAAATCATCAATGATTAACAGTTCATATTTCGATAATGCCTGTATATATTCTTCTTTTTCCTGCAATGCAAATAAATCATTCAGTATCGTATTAAAATTTGTCATTTTCACACCTACTCCCTGATTTAATAATGCATTCGCAATACACCCCGCCAGAAAACTTTTCCCCGTACCGACCGGTCCCCAGAACATATATCCTAAATGTTGTAGTTTCATTTTTTCCCAGTTAGCAACATATTTCCATGCTGTTTCAAACGCCCAATTATCCCTCTTGGCATTTTCAAATGTCCAATTCTGCATTACTTTTTCTGAAAAGCAAATGCTTTTATTCCTGCTAATCCGTTCTCTCTGCTCTTTTTCCTTGTGATACCTTACCGTTTCTGCATAACCTTTCCTTTCACATGCACACTGCCTGTGATGTTTTTTGTTTTCTTTCAACGATCCTGCCGGATAAAATTCTTCTACCGGTTCTCCGCATTCCATACAATAATATCTTCCATCTGAACCTTGAAAAATATTCTTATCCTCTTTCACAGACTCTCTTCCTCCCCACAATCATAATTTTCCACATTCAAACTTATACGTTTTTTCTCAGTTCGTCGCCTTACTCCATAATTATTATTAAATTCTTCTTTTTCATTTACTTTATTAGGTGTCATATTTGTGCCTTTCGATAAGCCACATCTATACCCATCTGATGGTTCTTTTTCTGCCCCATTTACAGTTGTATTCATATCCGGCCACTTCCGCGACTCTCCTGCGCATAGAGCTTTTTCGTCTGGAATAAGCACATATATATGTTTAGGCTTTGAAAATCCGCTGAATTTACGAACAATCCACCCAGCATCTTCTAGTTCTTTTAACGCATTTTTTACGGAAGATCTGCATTTACTCATTTTTTCAGATAGTTCTGCAATAGGATATACAACAAATACCCTTTCCAGTTCATCTAGCCATTCATTTTTCTGTGAAATCCGGGCACGATCATATAAAAGCATATAAAGCAGTTTTGCATTTTGGCTCAATTGCAGCCCCAATAAAAATTTCGGATATTGAAAATACGGAATCTGTTTTTTTGCTTCGTTCTTCGTTATATATTGCATTTTACTTTTTCCTCCTTCACCTATCGTGTTTGGGAACGGACTTATACAAATATTTTTGAAATATTTTTTAAGTACTTGCTTCCCAATTTTGGGAAGCGTTTTTTAGATTGTGCAATATTTGTACAAAAAAATACCCTGTATTATGATATAAATCTACATAATACAGAGTATTTTCTGTTTTTCCTTTTCAATATAAATAATTTTATCAAAGTGTTTTTATAGTTTCATCAGTAATAACGCATTAATCATATATTCCTGTGTAATTTGGTATGTTTGTTTTCGTATAAGCAATTCCCGAAAGATTCTCTATTTGTAATATTAAATCACTCTCATGCTTTTTATTATATGTCACATAAAAATGTGCATCATTTCGCCATGGATTACCATCTTTTTCAAAATATCTAATCTCATCTTCGGTCAAATTATTTGCTTCTTTATATGCGTCCCATATTTCATCTGCCGATACATAAGTTACCGAATATACTCCATCCAAAGTCTGAATTTTCTCTTGTAAACCATTTATATCTAAGTCGCCACTTTCATTATCTATATATGCTGCCAGTTCATATTTACTTTCTGTTTCGGTTGAAGAAATATCTTTCTCTGTCACTTGATCAGATTGCTTTATAAATGTATAACCCGACGAAAATTCACTAGCTACATTTTTCATTACCAAAGCAGAATCTCCTTCTACCGTAACATCATAAACTTGAGACATAGGTGTATAGCTATCTTCCGGGATGTATTCCATATATTCATAATTGTCTACAGAACCCTTTACATCAAAAGTTTTAGTAAATGTAATCTGATAGTCTTTTATTTTTCCAACATCACCTTCAATTACCCTTTGCTCTCCATTAACATCATTGGATTTTTTATACCTATAAACTGTTCCATCAGCATAAACTGTAAGATATTCTACATTATCTCCAAGCATCCATTCACCGACTAATTCCTCTGGGGCTACAGATTCTGCAACCTTTTTTGCATCGCTACCGACAGTATTGCTTTTTTGTTTTATCAAAACAACAAGGACTATGGTTAACAATACTATTATAATCCCCATAATACCAATCATTATCCCATATTTTTTCTTATTCATATAATCTACTACACCTTCTCCTCCTTTAGTATGCTTAATTAATAGCATAACACACCTTCTATATCAAATACCATATGCTTTAAAAATTTTTCAAACCAAGAGCAAGATCCACTTGCGTATTACAATATCGTCATTTTGACAATTTTGTAAATTTCGCAAGTTGTAATCTTGATGGGGCTTTCGCTTTCCCCATACCCTCGATTTGAACAGATTCTTCATCTGTTGGCTCACACAAAAGTGTTTGGATTATGCTATATGCATTTTTAGGCTGTTGCAATTTTTCAGTCATAACATATCTTTTTTATTTTTGCCAATGTGATAATTTACATCGTACTTTGTTTATTATATTTCACACCCATAAAATCACCAGTTCATCTGGACAATCATAAAATGCATAGGAACCAATTTCCACATTGTTTGCTCCAAGCACAACATCTGTCAAATCTTTACAGTAAGCAAATGCTTCTTCTCCCAATACATTCTCACTTACATCGATTTCCTAACATGATTATCACTCCTTATTAGTTACTTATTTTTATCTGGCAATTCATTCTACTCTGAAACAATATCATACCATGTTGTCAGCACATTTGAATTCAATTTCTGCATCTTTTTTATTTCACGAGATGCTTTATAAATGTCTGTTTCCAAATATTCTTGTGGCAACAATGCTATCTCGTTCTTTGTCTGTTTCACCGCTAAAGGATTTGATTTTTCACCGTCAATCAGTTTCAAATAGTTAGCATATAATTCCGGACATTTATTTTTCAACAATGCTGGTACAGTTGGATATACAAGCTTGTTGATAATATCAGATGCCCAATAACTTCGTACTGTCATATCTACCGGATTCACATATACATGATTATAATAATCAATGTCAATGATACATCCATGAATCCATCCACGTCCACCAATTTTTCTAATTTCATCGGCAATGCTTTCCTGATAAGCTGTATATTTTTTTAAAGGTGTTTCAATAGATGCAATCATTGAATCCATATTTTCATAATAGTAATTCACATCTTTCACATCTAATTTTTTCAATGCTCCACCATTCAACATCGACAGCGAACCTGTCTTTGTTTTATGAATAAAACAGTAATACCCATTCTTTTTCAACATATAAAGAATATTAACTTGCCTATTGAAAGTCATTGATATATTCTTTCCACGAGAAAAATCTTGATATTCCTGAGATGTAATTTCATATATGCCATCTTCATAGTTACAAAAATAATCATATTCTCCATCCATCAGAAAATTCTTCAAATGCGGACTTTCATTTCTGTAACCAATCTGATTATCTGCATATATTCTTTTTACACCATCGTCAAAAAATATATTTCTATGAGTATGACCACTGACATACACAAAATTATCATGACAATCTGCATCTGCACACCAATCTTTTTTTTGCGTATGCGTAAAGATGACTGTATTTTTCTTTGCTAACACATCTGTCAATTTATCGTACAACTGTTCAAACTTTTTACTCTCTTGAATTTCTGTATTTCTATCAACAGTTACTCTATACACACCATCATTTGCATTGAATTCTTCATTGTAGCCTGAGAATCCAAGACCACCCAAAATCACCAATCTTGTACATCTCAATTTTTCCAGAATAGCCTGATTATCTGACCGAATCAATTCATCATATGGAATAATCCCCATGTCATCAGATTCATTTCTATAAAACAAATCATTATGCAATAAGTACATTCTATTTTCTTTTAATACAGTTCTATATTTATCAACAATCTCATCCAGTGACAGTCCCGAGAAATTCCAAAGTTCATGATTACCAAGAATAAACACAAAATTTCGTCTTCCTGAACCTGCTGATTTTCTAAGCATTTTCACAAACAATTCAAATATTGAAAATTCTGATGACACATCTCCACCGATAAGTGTTAAACTCGTACTTTCAGCCAAAATGTCATCAATGATTTTTTGTATTGTAAAAACAACATCTTCCTTTGATTTACACCCTGCATTTTTAATTCTATGCATTAAATGTAAATCAGAAATGTAGCTAATTCTATTAGAATCCCATAAAAACATACCGTCCAAACTTCCGAAAAGCATACCACTGTCAGATGAAACAATTTCCCTTGACGATTGTAATACCAATGCCGTTTCTTCTTCATTCTTTTCAACTGTAGGAAACTCACCAATGAGTTTTTCATTATAATCATACGATTTATATTGAACATTAAATTGTTCACATAATTCACTGGTCATTTTCACGTCCCTCAAGTTGATTCCGTCTATGTTGGAAAGATTTTTCATGCCAGTACAGAATAATAAATCTGCACCTGATAAATCACCTTTCAAAAATGCCACGAAATCAAAGAAATATGAAAATCTATGTACCTGCTGTTTTACAATTTCATTATCTTCATTACTCCAAAATTGACATACTGCAAATTCCCCATTCTTATACACTTTCAATACCTTGCAACTCAGATTTGCATTTTCTCTAATCGGTAATTTTGTCGTATCATCTGTCGTATATTTTGAAAAATCAACATTCAAATCAACGGCTCCTGATAAGTCACAATTTTTCAAATCGCCATTTCTATACTTGATAAATTCATCGAATGTTACAAAGGCTCGGCATACATTTATACTACTCCACTGATCCAAAGTCTTTCTGCCTTGACAGTTATAATAGCGATACACTCTTGTCTCTTCACAATAAAAATGAGTCGTTTTATCAAAATAACCTATTACAGTCATCTCAACATTCTGATTTTTCAGGTCTTCCACAAAATTTTTTAATTCTTTTTTTCGCGTCCTATTGGTTGCAGCAGATGCTTGTGAAAAATCATATTTATCAAGAATGACTTCTGGTGTATGAATCAGGCATAAACCCAGTACCGCATTACCACCAAAATAATAATCATTTGACAGATATTCCATAAGCACATCCAAATGCTTTTTGTTACACTGAGCATCAAACGCATACTGGAAAAAGAAAAAGTCTACACGTTTATATTGTGAGACCGTTGATTTTTCATAATTATTACATACCTTTTTGAATTGTTCATATGTATCACAAGCATTGAATTTATCTAACCACTGTTTTACACATTTCTTATTTACTTTTTCACAACGCTCATACGATTCAATTTCATCCTGTGACCGCTCGCACGAATAATCATCTACGGTTTTTGTTACAAAACTTTTCACTTTTGTCAATCGGTCTATATCAAGATTAAGATTTTTGGAAAATTCATCTTCAAATGCATACTGATAATAACAAGCATCTTCGTATATATCACCATCTAAAAATCCATAATATTCCTCAAAAGAATCAAATGTCATCTTATGCAATCTTGAAACAAGATTACCTGACAAATCTTTATGAAACCAATCTTCTTCTACAAAAAATGTTTGCGCAATTACATCAAAACCTCGATGACCGCTTTTTCTCAATCCCAATTTTCGTTCTGCTTTTACAACGTTAGAATCTAAAGCAAATTCTTCTGGAACATTTCTCACTTCCAATGCCCCGCTTTTCAATTCCTTAATAATATGCTTTGCTTCTGAACTTACCTTCACAGACTTCGATATAGCTTTCAAGTAATACACCTCTCGCCTCATATTTTTCCATATTAATAGTTTCATTTGCAACCATCTGCTCCGACCAAAATTGCAATGCCTCAACAGTAATAGCGATTTTTTCCAATTCATTCTGGATATCTACGAAATCTTCTATCTTTGAATCATCGATTATTCCATCAGCAGTTGTTCCTATTAGTCTGCGCTGATTATCCTAAACAGTATTCAGAGAATCTACCAGACATAGTACAATTTGTGATAGATCCTGTATATTAACCTCTGGAACATACTGCCGTCCAATTGGACATTGATTAGAACAATAATAATTGCATAATTCCGGTGACTCATACCTTTTCAGACATTATCTTATCATTTTTCCACAGAAATAGCGACCCACAATCTTTCAAATTTAATTTTTAGTAAATTGCAAATATCTAACCCACTCCATATTCAAAAACAAAAGCAGCCCCTCACGAACATCTCCCAGAGACATCCGTTCAAGCCTGCTTTCTTCCACACCTTATTTAATGAAATATATCACATTCACATTCCGTTCTATATTGTTACAACCGCATGTACCGTCGACTTACTAATTCCATACTTTTTTGCCGCCTGACGCACCGTTGCATTGTTGTCTATGATATATCGTGCAATTTCCATTGCCCGTTCCTCGATATAACCTTTCACGAAAACTCCCCACATAGTTTGCTTTTTTACAATCTATGCGGGGAGCTTTTGATGTATGTCTGCATTAAAGTTTTCTTAAACAGACTTTTCAACTCTCACATGTGTTCGGCTTGAATTATTTCTTCAGCTCAAAAATCACAATTTTCTCCCGCGGATCATTCCCCGGAAACAAATCTTTGCAATCAATTTCATCTACAAACATCAACTCATCCACTGTCATCATATAAGAAATGTATTCATCTGTCGGATAATAAAAAAACAGTTGAATCTCACGCAGATTTGCATAATAAGAATCAAGAATGCGACCCACTACGCGCTTCAGAAGTTCCAACGAAAATGGATTAAAAAAGTAACATCGGTCTACAGTTTCCGGCACTTTAAATGTTTCAGCATTTGCCTGCACAAAATCCACACGATCTGAAACTACCGAATCCGCTTTGTTTTCCATGGCTCGTCCAAAAATCCGTTCATCATACTCGACACCTATGGAATTGCATCTGGTCTGATATGCCAGAAAAAAGTCCACACGACCTTTTCCACAGCCATAGTCAATCACAGTATTTCCCTTGCGGATACAACCGGAATTTGCCAGCCGCTCCAACACACAATACGGTGTCGGTTCATAAGGAAATCTATGTTCATCAGAGTGGGAATCATCCCGCCCCATTGTTCGAATATGTAATAGTTTGTCCCATCTTGTCTCGTTTTTATCTTCTCTCATGAGTTTTTCACCTTTTTTGCTTTGTCGTCTTATTCCACAAAATAAACGAACTCTGAAACTCTAAAAAATCTCCCAGAAACTGCATACCTTCCTGCCATATCTGCTCCGGGAGACTTTCTATTTTCTGAATGGAATTCATTTATCATATCCTGTCTCTTCTTTTAATTTACGAACTGCTGCCTAATCCGGTGTCTCTCCCAAATCAATCAGCCCACATGGAAGTTCTGTCTGCCAGGAACGGATTGAATAACAATACTCTCTTAAGGTAATAATATTTTCCCCATGAAACAGAAGTATACTAACTCTCTCAAGCATATCAAGGTAATCATATCTAGTTTTATATGTATTTAACTGTCCAAAGTCCACAGACTGTACTGAACGATGTTATCAATTTGTTATCATGATTGTGTTATCAATCAAAAACTCTCATAATATCCCGAAACCGATTAATCACACGATAAATCTCTACATACTCGTTTCCTACCTTGTAGATAATCACATAATCTTCCCATATCGCATATTTATAATCTGTCCGAAAGCTGACCCGTTTGGAGAGATCTGACCCCATTCCAGGAAACATCTGAAGGTTTTCAAATTTACCGTAAATTTCCTTTATGGTCTTTGCTGCATATTCTTCGTTATCTTCAGCAATATAATCTCGGATGTTTTTCAAATCCTTTGCAACAATCGGATTGATCCGCAGTTTTAACATCTTATTCCCCCACAAGTGCTTTCAGTTCGTCCAAATCCAGCCAACCTTCGCCATCTTTTACTGCTTCTTCGGCTTCCTGCAACTTCAGCAGAAGCTTTTTCTCTGCACGATCACGCTCATAGTCTTCAATATCCATAACTACAAAACGTCCTCTGCCATTCTTTGTCAAGTATACTGGTTCTCCTTTATGACAGTTTTTCAAAACTTCATTATAGTTTCTCAAATCAGATACTGGTAAAATATTTGCCATATTCTTTCAGCTCCTTCCTTTGATTTAAATTGTTTCTGCTACTTCTATTATACACAAAAAGCTGTAAAATTCAACGTAAATTTTTACAGCTTAAAAGTGTTCTCATTCCGAATATTTTTATTATGGTAATATATCGCAGATTAACCAATTCACTTAAAATGTATCTACTTGCATTACTTAAACTGTTTTCCAATTAATCTATTATCGATATTTTCTATTTGAATCCATTGAGAAAAATAATCTTCTACACCTGTTGAATGATCAATCACAATAAGCGTCTTGCCTTTTTCTCTTATTCTATTTAAATAGTTTGCGACTGCATCAATTTCTATATTGCTTAAGCCTTTGAAGGGCTCGTCAACACCAATAACTTTTGCGGTTGATTTTGATGCTTTCATAATTTTTATTCGAATATTTTCTCCTCCAGACAATGTAGCAGTTGCTTGTCCAATCTGTAAATGACCTAACATAATTTCAGACGCAGTTATACACACTTTTGTAATCGACTTGTCGATATCCTCAAAAAAATCTATTGCCTCATCTAATGTCATCTTCCAAACATCAAAAATTGATTTGCCCTTAATTTTATATTTTTTAAGATTTTTGTTAAATCCTGTACCTTCACACTCTCTACATTCAACTCGCATACTCTGATGATAATCACCACCATATTCAATATATCCCGCCCCTAAACACACAGGACACATACCATCATTTCCAGTCAAGTTTGAAAAGAACTTCTTGTCCTTTTTGTGCTTCTTTGCGTACAATTCTGAGATTTTATTTGATAAATCTAACACAGTAGCCACACAAGAATTCTTATTTCCGAGAAGCGGTTTCTGATTTATATATAAATAACTATTGAAATACTGCGGGAAATATTCCCTTAACAAAGTAGATTTACCAACACCTGAATATCCAGTAATCAAATTCATACAATTTTCTGCTACTGCCAAATCAACCCCTTTATATTTATATATAGAACTATTTAACAATATTCTAATTTGTTTTTTTGCAACAACTGGAACGTATTTTTTTATATCTCGTTGTTTTTTTAAAAATGCATTGACGTCAACTAAATATCCACCTGCGTTACCGCCCTTTTCACCCAAAGCAATTATTTTATATATTAAGATCTTCCCCATTAAAGTAACAGACAAGAAAGCTCTGGACTATATCACGAATCCAGACAAGACTGATGAAAAACTGCTGGTTTCCAGTTTTGGCTGTTCCCCGGAAACTGCTGATCTCGAATTTTCCATGACTAGAGAAATGGCAAAAAAGAATGGAATGGACAAAGGTGATAACCTGGCATTTCATCTGATCCAGTCATTTAAACCTGGAGAAGTTGATGCCGAAACTGCCCATCGCTTAGGGCAACAATTTGTAGACGAAGTACTGAAAGGAAAATATGAATACGTGATCAGCACCCATGTTGATAAAAATCACATTCACAATCACATCATCTTCAACGCTGCAAGCTTTGTTGATCATCACAAGTATGTTTCCAATAAGCGGAGCTACCATAAACTCTGCAGAATCAGTAATCGTATCTGCCTGGAAAATGGACTTGCCACCAGTATGCCAACCGGAGAAAAAGGAAAAAGCTATAAAGAGAACATGGAATATCATCGTGGCACCAGTTGGAAAGCCAAGCTACGTGTTGCAGTTGATAAAGCAATCTGGACTTCCATCAACTATGAGGAATTTCTACAAAAAATGCAGTTAGCTGGATATGAAGTCCGGCAGGGAAAGCATCTTTCTTTCCGTGCACCGGAACAAAAAAATTTCACTTATATGAAATCTCTGGGAAGTTATTATACGGAAGAAAACGTCCGCATCCGCTTAGCTAAAAATCGTAGCAAAGTGAAAACTCCAAAACATCTGTCCAGAGAAGCTCGCCTGTATATCAATATCTCCACGTATGTAACGACTGGCAATCGAGAAGGATTTGAACATTGGGCAAAACTCAATAATCTAAAAGAGGCAGCCCGCACCTTCAACTATCTTTCAGAAAATAACCTACTGAATTATGAGGATTTCAGGCAGCATGTTTCTGATGTTGATGCTTCTGTTAAAGCGGCTGATCAGAGAATAGCACACATCACCAGTGAGCTAAGCACGCAGAAAGTCATTCAGAAACACTGTGATTCTTACCGGCTCTGCCGTAAAGTGATAGAAGATTGCAAATCTGCAAAAAATCCAAAAGAATACCGTTCCAAGCATCTGGCAGAATACCAACTCCACGATTCACTAAAAAAAGAGCTTCAGGATCTCGGTGTTACCAAAATCCCTAGCTCTGAAAAAATCCAGAAGCGGATTGAAAATCTTGAATCTGAACAAGCTGCTACCGTCCGGGAAAAACAGAAATTACAGAAAAAGCAGAAAACACTGGATATCATTCAGCAAAATTTCTCTGTGCTGCTCGATGCTCCTGAAATCAATTCAGACTTACTTCCGGCAAAACGGGAACCTGTTTCTGTCACAAGAGATAAATAAGATTGCACTGACAACTCAATTATTCTCTTCCAAATCTTCCCAAGGTTTCAGACCCATTTCCTCCCAGGTGACACCATACGGTGCACCTCCGGAGGTATAACCGGCAATAACGAAAAATCTGTCATCTTGCAAGATTTCTTCTTTAGCCAGATTATCTCTTGTTTCTTGTTTCCGTCTTGCTCGCCTCTGCTGCTTCTTTTGTTTCGCAACAGCTGCTTTTTCTTCCGGCGTTTTCTTATGTTTTTTTGCCATAAGTGTTTCTATTATAATTCCATTCTGAATGTCTCTCAGGATACGTTCTTCATAACTCTTTTCACGCTTTTCAACAATTTTATAAAATTCTTCATATTCCGTTTTAGGAGCAAGCGATTGAACTGCCGTAAACAAACTTTTGCATATATCATTCATTTCAGTAGCATCCGGCATTCGCTGATTCTCAAGATAAAACTTCAAGTGCATTTTGTATGTTTTATCTGCTATTGCACTCTTCTGTTTTTGTTTTAAGTCTTTATAGCTTCTGTCGTTCCTCTGCATCTACAATTCCTCATCTGCCTTCTTTCTCCCGTGCCATCAAAAGCATTTTTTCAAAAGACTGAGCGAATCTTTCATCATCTTCCTCCGTCCGCTTCTTCGGTCCCTTGACATGACATTTACGGGAACTTCTTCTGGCTTTTTTACTCAGGTGACGTTCCATTAGCATCTGATCAATATTATCATCCGTGTACCATTTACCTGATTGATGAATAGCATAAGCACCTTTTCCCAATGCCATTGCAGCCACACCATAGTCCTGTGATACGACAATATCTCCTTTATGGCAGATACTAATCAGTTTATAATCTACTGCATCTGCTCCTGCACCGACAACAACAACTTTACTATAAGTCGATGACAGAACATGGTTTGTATCACACAACAACATTACCGGAACACTATTATCTTTTGCAATCTTTTCAATGATCGCAACCACTGGGCAGGCATCTGCATCAACAAATATTTGCATCTTTCTATTTCTCCTCTGAACCATTATAAGAATAAGCTCTGCTGTTCGTATTCTGCCTCTCGTTTTAGCTGAACCGGTACCTGATGCAGAATTTGCTCCATTTTCCTGTCATCGAACCAATCTTTCAGCTGTCCTTTTTCCAATATCAGCGGCATACGATCATGTACTTTTATCATAGATTCATTGGCTGCTGTAGTCATAATCACAAATCGTCGTTCATTCTCAAACCAATCACAGAAGCCAGCCATATACAATACTGGTGCATCATATCTGGAAAATGTATTTTTCTCTTTTAACCGATTCCATTCATAGAACCCACTTGCCGGTATCAAAATGCGGTGATAGAGGATTCCATTTCGAAAAGAAGGTTTGTCCATAACAGATTCTGCTCTTGCATTTATAACCAGATTCTTTCCTTGTGACAATGGATATCCCCACTTGCAAACATCCAGTTTCAATCCATGTTCTGATTTTTCAATGATCGGTGCTACATTGGTTGGAAAGATATCTCCTGCAAAATGTTCCTGCCGGATCCGTTGGTCTATATCATGCACTACTTTTTCGATTTCATCTGCCATATCAGAATCAATATAATATCTACCACACATAATACTTCCTTCACTTATAGATTCTATTTCATCAAATATACATCATTTATTTCTAGGCACTTTAAACTCAGTTAATCTATAATTTTGAATCCACCCCATACATTCTTCACCATCTTCATTCTCCCAAATTATCTGTCGCCACTTTTTATATTTATCTATAATTCTAACAACTTTCCCTTCCTCAAGCTTTTCAATTACAATCGAATGGCAGTCATGCTTCAGTCGTACAATAGATTCTCTATTAACGATTCTATATTTAGTCGTATTTAGCTCCTTCGCATCATATCCCATTCCAACGATGTAATAATTATTGACTTGTTGTGTATAATTGTAATTATTTATCGTTGTTGCTGAAGAATTCGTAACTCCCAAAACAACTGATATAATCGTAATAATAAAGTTCAGCCATTCTCGTATTTCTTTAACATCTATCGTTCGTTTTTCTTCTATTGGCAAATTCTGCTTCTCTTTATTTATCGAAAGATTCGTTGCTCTTTCATATTCCGATGCAATAGTTTCTGACACCGTATCAATATCCCATTCTTCGGATTCTGAGAAAACTTGATCGGTAACTCTTCCCAATAAATTTATATGAAGCTTCTGGCATAATGGTGGAAGCCTAACACCATAAATTAACAACACCATATTGAAAAAACCACTTGTGTCCTTTAATGTA
>ENA-OPWR01001013-OPWR01001013.1-human-gut-metagenome-genome-assembly--contig:-NODE-1013-length-23073-cov-2.594448_pt1 | contig 23073 bp, 21 predicted proteins | sample MGYA00241507_ERZ502006 | MGnify/ENA primary metagenome ERZ502006 (study PRJEB25962, sample SAMEA2043041) | human gut metagenome | biome: human gut; feature: human-associated habitat; material: faeces...
GCGGCTTTAACCATTGCTTCCGCAACCGGCTCTGCCTTTTCGGCCTTCTTGGCAGAACGTACAAGGCGTACCTTGACATTCTCACCAATCATGCTGCTTACGCTGCCGTCCTTGCGGTAATGTACCTTTACCAGCGCATTATCCAAGCCACGAACTTCGCTCGTAACAGATAGCAGGTCTTCTCCTGTCCAAGACCATACGGCATCTGGCAGGACTTCCTTAAAGAAGCTCGTAATCGGGGCGTTCTGCTCCTTCATACGCTTTTCCTTCGGATAAAGATACGGCTTGTTCACAAAGCGAACCTGCGAGCCATCAATCATCGCCATTACCGCATAAACTCGCTGATTACTATCCATCTGGATCGTACCATGCCAGCGATTTTTATCATCCATTACGATGATATCGTTAATAGCTACAGCATCAGGCCAGCACCAGTTATAGCCGGTACCATGCATTACTGCATCGATGTCCGGGATGAGGCACATGCGATCGCACGCAACATCCACATCGGGGACGACTTTCTTTACGGGTTCCTGCTCTGCCTTTTTCAGGTGCTTAGAAACTACAAACCAAGTGCCGCCGAGCCAGCCCAAATAGCACATTGCCGAAACGATGGCATGCGCCGAAAAGAGTAAGCTAACGAGGCAGTTAAAAAGGATGGTTACTGCGCACCATTTTGCAGCTTTAACTGCGGTTTCATGTGTCATAATTGACATTTTCATTTCTCCTTTTTTATTTGTGGAGGGAGCTTTGCTCCCTCCTGTTTGTGTAAACTTACCGAATGTAACGCTTAACGAGTGCAAGCATCTGTTCCGGGAGAGTTTCAAGCGATGTGATATCCAAGAAACCCGTTCCGAAAATTCGATGAATATTCTCCTTATCACTACCGATTGCGGCAGTAAATATTTTTGCTCCCCTACGAGAGAGGCCGTTTGCGATGTTCGCCATATCTGCCTCCGCCGCACGACCATGATATCCGGTTGCGCACGGTGCACCATCACTGATGATAAACAAAATCTTTGTCTTCTCCGGTCGCTTCAGGAGATGCTCACCAGCGAAAAGAATGGCAGCGCCATCTCGGTTATCCTGCTTTGCCTGGATATTCAACAGTCTGTACTTATCCAACTTATCCGGGGTATCAAAATCCGCATAAATCGATAACTCCAGATTACCAACGCCAAACTTGGAAGTATGGCCGATTACAGAACAGGCCAATTCGCACTTCTCACAGAAGCTGTACAGCGCAACCGCAGCTGCACGGGCCATCTCGATTCGTTTTCCACCCATGCTGCCAGATTCATCAATCAGGATGGATACCGCGATTTTGTTGTCTGGCAATGGGGTTGTAGCATGTTTGAACACGCGATAATCATTATAGACAAGTCGCGTAGCATCAAACTTACTACCAGAGAAAAACCCTGTCATATCCATGGCATTGTCGCCATCATTCTTACGAAGGTATGGCTTGACCCGCCTTGCCATGATTTCAGCGATTTTTTCGATAGACCCCATTGTTTCGTTGTACGTACTGATTGCTCGTTCAGAGACATTTTTTACACGCGATACGCTAGTAGATAAGCCCCGGTGAGCCGAGCCGTAATCCAATTCAGAAGATTCTTTGCCCAATTCTTTGGTTAACTCATCATTAACTTCAGAGACAGCTTTCTCTTCTTTCATATCTCGCTCAATACGAGACATAACAGAAGAAATTTCTTCATCACTGAAAGACTCTTCGGCCTCAGAAAATGTCGAAGCACCTTCGTCAGCAGGGATGTCTACCTCGCCCTCTTCAGTAGATGTATCATCTGGTTTATCTGAGTGTTTACCAGCGGTAGAATCTCCCGGATCCGCGTCTTCCGAAGATCCATCATCCGTACCATCGGCATCGGACTCGTCTTTATCTTTATCAGAGGAGGAGCTATCACCGAAGAGGTCCTCACTTAACTCGGATCTGGACTTGCGCGAACCAGAAGAACCAGTATCTTCATCTTTCGATACTGCTACCGGACGAGGAGACGTTCCTTCGCCGGAAGTATCCTTACTACTGGAACGCATATCACCGGATGCCTCGCTATCCATCGACGAATCATCATCAACCGGCATCGAAAGGAGCTTTTCCTTAACGATAGGCCAAAGGGTCAGGAAAGTAAGATGAACACCCAGCAAACGACGTTTGGTGCTGGAGGCATAAAGGATCTGATCGACGTATCGGCGAGCTTTATTGATCCACTCGACAGGTTCACTATCCCTTTCTTCTGGGTTTTTCGTGTCGCATTTCAGCGTACCGAATTTGCCGTAGCCCAGAAGAAGTGCTGTTACAGCGTCATACATGAGGAATTTACCAGATGCAAGACCCTCCAGAATATCCTTGAGCGGCATCATCGTATCGCGCTGGTACGCTCGAACCGTATTTAACCCATCAATCAGGATACCCGACATTACGCGATAGAGGCATTCTTCAATATAACAATCCTCGAGGATGTTATAAATATCATGCCACAGCTTGGTGACATTGCCGAGGCGATCGGGATTTTCAGAGATATACTCTTTCACTTCCTCCACAGCAATTGTGCAATCATCATCGAGTTCTTCAGGGAGAACCGGGAACCACTTGTTTTCGCAAATGGCTCTGATCGCGGCATGAGACCCGGCCGTGTCCGTGAAACGGTAATGACCGAACTCATGAGTTAAAACGCCAATCAGCATTCGCGTTTTCAGCGTCCGGGTTTCCAGATGAGTAATGATCGGATGCAATGGGTTGAGGTAAATCACTCTACCATCCGTGCAACCCAATGCCTGAGGCTCATCTTCTGGTGCCTGCATATTGACGTTCGGCACCCGGCGGCGAATTGCTTTACAAGGAATGCTTAACAGCGTTTCCATGTATGAACCAAATGCCTTCGATGTCAGAATATCTTCGTCCTTGATGGACATATCCCTCATTTTTTTTGCTACTAATGCAGCAGAATTCATACTTCTTCACCTCCTGATACAATCACAGATGAATTTCGAGCAGATATGCTGCGATTACGTTCTCCCAAATAGTGTTTTCTGAATCATTACAATTCAGTGCACTCTGATACCGAGCCACCAACGTATCGAGAATATAGTTCGTGGACTCTGGGTCAACGGCGTTTTCGATAGAAAAGCCATATGCCTGAAGGAAGGCCTGGCGGTCCTCTTCAGATACATCTTCAACCCATTCCGGCATATCATCGAAGGTAGCCAGCAGTTGCCGTTCTGCATCCTGCAGCCAACCCAGATGTCGAAACTCTTCGAACGCACGCCTCAATTCTTCTGAATCTAATTCGAAAGAGTATTCCACTGAATCAATTTTTCGCGTGATTTTCATTATTATTCAACAACCTTTCTAAATATAAAGTGACAACGCGGATTAAATCCGCGTTGTCTTACCCATTTTGACCTTGCTTGCAAAGCGGCAGTTCGCACGATAGCAAGCACGCAGTGTTTCTACGTCATCGTCGTCGGTCGTCATCTTGTAAACGACACGACGCATAAACGCATCCTCACTGAAATCATCTCTGGCCAGATCCGTCATCCATCCAAGCAGGCTACGCATACCGTAGCTGCCACGAATACACTTGGACTTAGCCTCTTCTTCGATAGCCTTCATCGTCTTAGCCGCAGCCAGTGCCACGGTTTTACTCTTCAGACCAGTACGAGCCATGGCACGAGCAGCCATTTCCTCTGCGGACGGAGTATCCATCTTGATACCCATAACACAGCGGTCACGAAGAGACTCGTTGAGCTCTACGTTACCGGCATAACCACGGTTAGTCGTAATGACAACAATAGTATCCGGATGACGGTAGATGCGCGAGCCATTCGGCAGCTCGATCGAGCCATTCGGCTCCAGAAGACTGTTCAGCTCAGTAAGTACGCCAGGACGCAGGACAGAAGCTGCCTCCTGAATTTCGACCAGCCAGCCATTCTGAAATGCTTTCAGCAATTCGGAAATGATGAACTGGTAGGATACAGATCCCTTCTCTGCCTCATCAGACAGAATGCCCATCAGTCGGAACATTTTATCTTGAAACGCCGCATGCAGAGCAAGTGTAACTTCCTCTACACCCGGTGCAGGAGTAGTATTGCCCAGATCGTGCCATACACCATCAGGATCGAATGCGATCTCCTCTTCGGATGGAATACCGTATTCGTCCCGAATAAGAGATCTTACACCCTCGTTTGCAAGAGCCTTTCTCATGGACAAAATCAGGTCCCGACTCTTCGGAGCCGAACCCTTGAATTCGTCTTTCTCCATGATCTCCTTTACCTTTTTCAGAACCTTTCTATCAGTTTCCGAAATGTCCCAGTCATCCATATCACGGAAGACCGGATAGAAGGCGCCAATCAGGTTGGCACTTTCAAAGGTAGGCGACATTGTCATCTTCGTACGCGGAATGCCGAAAACATATGCCCAGAAGATTGAGCCGGTGGTTTTGCCGCTGCCAGCATCACCTTCGAGGATAAAGTTCGGTGCAAGACCAACGCTTTTACCCCAATCCTGATGGATGCTGCGAGCAGCGTTCACGAGGACCTCAGGTGGGACGTAATTCTTGTCCATCTGCGGCACGAGTTTCTTTTCTTCTTCGGACAGCTTATGGATTGGAAGAAGAAGTTCCTCATGAAGTTCCTGCATCATTTTTACATAATCCTCAGGGCTCTTCGAATCCTCATCCAGATCGTACTCTTCTCGAGCTGCCGATTCTCCCCAAATGATAGAAGGCGCTGCTTTCTCCGCGCCAACCAGTACAAAGGGTGTAGCCTCTTTGGCAAAGCCCATTACATCGTCTACACTCAATCGAGCGAGCAGACCATCAGAACCAACACCCTTAATATTGTTGTCTTTGATGTCTCTGTAAATGATGCCATCCCATTCAGCGAAAATGGACAGTTCATCAGCAGAGGTGACCGCTTCCACGTCAATCTTGAACATGTCGTTCAAATGCTTGATCGCACCCGAAAGGTCTTTACCTTCTGCGCCCATTCGCTGCATGAGAAAACCCAGCAGGATCGTGGCGCAGAAAGGAGCACCGCTTCCGGCCTCCAAAGACGCATACTGAATTGGAGTAGTCGAAACGATTTCTGTTCCATCCACATCGATAGTGCATGCGCTCAGCGACATCTCTTGCCAGTCAAACTGGATGACACGGCGCTTCTCGGATGTTTTAGAATAAATCTCCGCATACACCGTATGAGTTGCTTCGTTCACTGCGAACGTTCCTCGCTCAAGGAAAATTTCCTTTAAGCGTGCCACGCTGGCGCCGACCTGCTGATGCACGCCGCTGCCAGTAGAAAGAGCCAGGACTCTGCTGTCCGAAAAGATTGCAGGGGACAGGCCAGCCCATTCCATAGGATACACTGCTTTCTTAGTCGTGTATCCCATGACCCACGTTGTGAATCTGCTATAATAACCAGCCATAATTTTTATTTCTCCTTTTCTGTCCATGCTGCCTTAAAAAAATCGTCAGCATAGCATATATCAAACTGTTTTTTTTCTGCTGTGGTTTTACCTGCCACAGCCTTAAGAATCTGAAACTCGGATGAGTTAAAGATTCGGATAGCTAAACCATCCCTAAAATAAAGGGCCACATTGTTCATAACAACAACATCGCCCTTTTCCGGTTGGCATAGTTTCCACCATGCCACTGGTTCATCGCCTACGATCAGACATTTTATTGTCTGATCTATTAACTCGCCCATACCTATGTCGTTTTTCAAAGTAACTGAAAACGCGATATAGGGCACGGATTTTTCGGATATGCCTACTCGCCCTTCATTAAAGACACTATCAGCAATGTTACCGATTAGATTTGCCTTTAGATGTTGGACGACCGGCAGTCCTTCTACATGTGCCAAAAAAGAAACCTCCTTTCAAATTATAAATAAATATATAAAAACACCGTCTCCATGTGAGTACATGAAAACGGTGTTATTGGTAATAGGAACAGCGCTATATAGAATAGCGATTAGAGACAAATACTGCTCGTCGGCAGATATAAAGAGACACTTTACAATAATAGTATACTGGTGATTTGTTTGAAAGTCAACGATGATTTTCTCGCACAAACGAAAAAGGGCTACAGACAAATTCTGTAGCCCTTCCGAAAAAACGTTTACTTTGACGCTGCCTCTTTCTTTGCAGCTTCTAATTGTTCATCCGAAAAGTTAGGAAGGTTTTCTTGGATGACTTCCTTAATAACCTCCGGATCTACACCCTTTTTGAAAAGAGAAACAGCAATTTGGTATACTTTGTGCTCCTCTATTTTATTGACCAGATTTAACATGCGGCATTTCTTCTGTAGTGATGTAATTACTTTATAACAGCAAGCAGAAATAAAAGCCTCCAAAGCAGTTTAAGCAATCTAAATGCAGGAAGGCCATGTTAATTCCCGAGAGCGGTACGCACGCTGCTAAAATGCATGTAATAAGGATTTCGAGGAAAACTTTCTGCGGTAAACCACGCATAAAATAAGAAGCGAAGTTCTTGGCGACCCAAAATCCAAAAACAAAAAGCAGTCCCATATCCAACTCTACACCAAACAGAGAAGCGATGTAGCTAACAGGAAGAGTAGAAACGACATAGCCGATAAGCAGATAAAAAATTGCCGAAAAACCCATGGCTGCGAAATCAGAAACATCGCAGTTAGAAATCGTCGGAAGTTCCTTAATCTTACGGATGAAGTCCGTGATCTTCTTTTTAACCGGGAAAATTTGAGGTACTAAGGATAACATAAGAAAAACTCCTCTCTAAAAACAAAAAACTCCTATCTTCAATAGATAGAAGTTACGTAAAATGAATAGCTAACAACTCCCACGGAAGGGATCAGGAAACAAATACAGAATTTCTGCAAAAAAGAGACAACTTATATTATATAAATATCAGATATTCACTATATTGTCAAGTCTTTTAATAAAAAAGCAAGGTGCAACCTGACGGCTGCACCTTGCTTCAATTAAATTTGATCCTTATACTTTTCGATCATTTCAGCCGCAAATTCTGCATCGTCCATAACCTTCTCAATGTCTTCTTCACGACCTTCATTCTTCAGAAGGCGAAGTAATGACCTCAATTGATTTTGGCCTTCTGCACGACCTTCTGCAAGGCCTTCTGCACGGCCTTTTTCTCTTGCTTTGTAAGCAACACCTTCGCTGAAATTACACATTTCAGAAACCTCCTCGCGCAAGTCATCTGTAATAGAAATACCCATTTTCTCCAATTTGATTAACTTTTCTTCACTCGACGCATCAGTGTCAATCAAAGTGTTAAGAACATCTATTGTTTTAAGTCTTGGAGGGCAATCGTCTGATCCCAGATACACGAATACTATGCGCTGAAGATCATACCGATCATTAAATATTTCTACTGGTCCCTTGTGTACATCTTCGGTCCATTTCAACGATACTATACTGTTTCGCTCCCCCGGATCCGGGGACTCTACAAGCCATATGCTGTAAATTTTGCGAATCTTATCATAGTCCGATTTAAAGAAAAGCTCACTTTTTTGAGAGCTGATTAGTCTGCTTGCGTAGTATACAGCTCTTTTAACCAGATCATACCCCAACCGCTTGGCGTTGGAGATGTTCTGAGCCTCCAAATTGATAATTAAAACGCTTTTTTCTTGTGTTTTGGGGTTTTGCACAAGCAATTTAACATCATATGTCACTACACCCTCGCTTACAGTCTTATCTTCTGTACTAAGGCCAATAGCCTGTCGCACGGCTGTATGAGTTGTATCCGTATCAACACCAATACATGCTGAATCGACTGAAAGAAAGCATTTACCGATATCATCTAGCGACATATCCGAAAACTCTGGCACAGTCTCCTTGACGATCTGTGATGCAATCGGAATACATGCCATAAAAGAAATCAAAAAATAATGATTCAGTCTTCTGACAAAAGGTAAACAACCAACTTGGATATTAACGGATTAGTGAATATCCAAGTTGGTTGTTCCTTATTTCTCTTTCTTCGGGAAAATAAACTTCAGTTTGTAGTCTTCTCCCAACGAAAGAGCTGCAACGAATTCGTTGCCTTTGGAATTAGTTAAATGGAAAGGCTTTGTTGTCTTCATCGAGAGAAGCTGCGCTTCTTCGTGGTCCGTCAGTTTATGGCCGCAGACATTTGTGTTAAGCGTAAACGCGCAAGATGCGTTCTTGCATTTAAGGCCCCATGCATATTCGTTCAGTTCACCACGGCATTTCGGGCACGGAAATGGCGATACAAAGGAACGTGCCAGTTTCCCATCAGCGTAAACAATTCGTGCAGCATATTCTTTCCCTCGTGCTGACACAAAACCGTCGATCAAGCGGGTGCGTTTATAAGTCAAGAGATATGCGATATCTATCTTCTCCATCGGATGATTAAATACTATAGCAGGAATGGTGAAATCACAGCTCATGCAGTGCCAATCACCCTCTGGCCCCAGGTCGCCATAACTCTGGCATTTAGGACAAACACATTCCTGTAAGCAAATACCTCCGCACTCTTTCAGTTCTTCCGCTGCTTGCTGCACTTCCACGCAAAGGTCACGGACAAAAGCATCTGTATCCGACTCGAAAGAGTCTACATCAGCTGTACCCTGCGCAACCAAAGACAGCCGGTTAACCCAGTTGACCAATCCGGAAGTATCGCACAACTGCGAGGCCAATAAGTATCTTAACCCCTTTGTGCTGCGCTTCGTGAGTTTCAAGACATTATCATCAGGGTCTACTGTTAACTGTCCCCACGCGATGAGATTATCAATAGCATTCGCAAAGATAAGTGGATCAGGCAAAAAAGCATTCGAGGCCAACTCGTACAAATCCGTTAGCAAGTCATATTTCGAACAACCTCCTGCCGACTCCTGTACAGTAGCGGAGACCATCTGCAACGGACTCATCTCGGTCATATCGGCATTAACTGGCTCATCTGATGCAGCAACCAACTTGGATGTTTGCGCCATAATCGAGAAACAATGACCATCCGCTGTCAACTCATATATATTATGTACTCTCAGACGCTTTTCCATGATTGCTGCAATATTGCTCTCACAAATCAGATCGTAGATCTTCTTTTCGTCAACTGTCATATCTGGACCGATGGTTTTGCTCGTGACCAGAATGCCCATGTGATTATACGGATTATTATAGGCATCCCAGTCGCTGAATTTATCGAGTTCTCGCGGCTTGAACTGATTTGCAAAGCTTGGGTTGTTGTTAATTGCAACACTCGCCGCTGTAAATTCCACTTTCATACACCACGGCATAGCAGAGCTCTCGGTTGGCCATGTAATATAAGACTTGTTATATAACTCATACGCCAGATTTACTACGTACTCTGGTTTCAGGCCATATCGCTTTTCGGCTTCTACCTGCAAGGAGAAAATATTGTACAGTGGAATCTTCTCAAAGGTCTCTGTATGATTTGTTCGCTCTATATGATGCTCAGACAAAGACTGCAAAACCTGCATGGCCTGCTGCGCGGGAAATGTCGAGGAATGATTATATTGAACGACCGTGCCATACTCTCCATTGGACAGTTCAATTTTTATCTTCGGCGCTTCGTCTGCCTTCGACTCATAGCGCAGGCACGACAAAATCATACCTTCTATATATCCCGAAGGAAACATAGCATGGCTGATGGTATGCTGATACATAGCATTTGTTATATTACAGCCAATCAGCCATGAGAACCGTTCCCACGATACGCTGGCAGACAGATACGCATTACATGTTGCACCGTCTTCCGGCGAATTAAACGACTCGAATACACACGACTCTACCATCGAGCGAGGCCGTACGCGTGAAATATGAATACTACTGTCAGTAACGAAGATATCACAGAACTGAGCAAATGCCAGTTCGCCGCGAAGATTATCTTCTGCTGCATTGATAATACCAGCAGCATCGTTCACGATCTGCTGATACAAAGCCTGTCTCGCTCCAAAGTTCGGTTCGACAATTTTGCGCTGCAACTCCTGAGGAATAAACGGCAGCGGTCGTTTATCAAGGTTCGTATACTCTTCATCATAATCAACCATCTTATACGGTTCAGAGATTGCACCATCCGAATAGACAAAGAGATACTGCTGCCCGCAAAAGAATGCCGTAATATAGCCGTCTGCAATGAGTTCAGACTCTAATTTATCGTGATATTCCGCATAGTTTTGCGGCCTCACCTTAATATTGTTGGTTAGAACTACGCCATCCAGACGAGTAGCTAAAAGCATTGCTCTTTCTCTGCTGTTAGTGTAGACAACAATCACGGTAGATATACCCTCCTCCTGAAAATAAAATAAAGGGATCCGCCAATACAAAAGGCGAATCCCTCTAAATACGGAATTACATAATAATAGACTGAAGCTGGATGAGGATTACCGCAAAAATGATGATGCCGGCAAATCCAACAATCATGGGGATCCACTGAATTCTGCGCTCACCGTCGAACTCTTCCAACTCATCCATAGTGTCACGGTCCGTATAATAGCCGTCTGTGTTAGCACGAGACTGGAACTGTTTACGACGCTTTTCCTCTCGCATCGCAGCGCTTTCTTTGTCCTTTTTCTTCTTATTCTTTTCCCTCTTCTTTTTCTTACGAGGTGCAGACTCTTCTTCAGTTTCCGTAGTTGCCTCCTCGGCGGCAGGCTGGATTTCCTCATCATCCTGAGGCTTATTCTTTGATAAGTATGCGAGCGGGTTCAAACGCTCATTCGCCCGGGGCTGAGGCTGCTGTTCCTGCATGGGGGATGACTGCTGTTCCTGCTGGAACTGCGACTGCTGAGGGGACATCTGCTGCTCATAGAAATAGCCTTGCGGATTCGGCGCCTGTCCCACAGGCGGCTGTTGCTGCCAGGGTCCTTGTCCCATAGCATTAGGCTGACCGGCAAACTGCTGTGCGTTCGGCATACCCTGATTTGGGTTTGACGGTATAGGCTGCTGAACCGGCGTCTGCTGGGGCGGAAATCCTGGCTGTGCATATTGCTGCTGCGATCCTGCCGGCGGGGTAGAAGGCTGCTGTGTATACTGCGGCGGCACCTGCTCTCTCTCAGGCGGAACTTGCTGCGGCGGCATATAAGTCTGCTGAGGAGGCGTCTGCTGCGGTCGCTGCATAGGCTCAGGCTGAGCCGTTGGCTGCTGATTAAACTGCGGCTGTTGCGGTACCGTTGGCTGAGGCGGAACAAATTGCGACTGTTTTTGAGCAGGGGAGGGGGGAGTAGGAGTATTTCTCACGGGTGACTGCTGATTAAAAAAGTGATCCGGATCTACGAATTCAGTAGTACCATCTGCTGCCGGTTTCGAGTTTTCTTCCTTCTTGCCCATGCGACCAAAAATGCGCTTATGCGATCTCGGAGACACGGGTTTCGGTGCTGTCGGTTGTTCCTGCGGGGCAGGGGAAGACGGCGTAACTGTCTCCGGAGTAGGATGGGGAACAGGGGGCTGTTGCTGAGTATGCGCCGCACGCGTTGGTTGCGAGGCAGGAGACTGTGGCTGTGCATGAACAGTCGATGCAGATTGCGGAGTAGGAGGCTGCTGTTGAGCAGGAGCTGCCGGCGTAGGCTGATGGGGCGTTACAGGAGCAGCTTGAGGCGCCGACGACTGTTGCCGAGGAGCTGCCGTATGCACAGGTTGCGGAACTGTTTTGGCCACAAAAGAATGGCCACAATTAGAGCAGAATTTAATTCCCGGCTGTACCGGTAGTCCACATGACGGACATACATTCTGCTGCGGGAACTTATAGCCGCATTCATTGCAGAATTTAGCATTATCTTGATTTTCCGTGCCGCATTGAGGGCATTTTGTAGACATAATTTTCACATCCTATCAATATATTCGAAAAGATGACTATAGTAGTTTTCTGTTATCCGTAGTGAGCCATCACATAGTTTGCAAATTCAAAGAAACATGCGATTGCAATGACCTGCACAATAACCAACACCATTTTTATCAAGAAGCGCTGCCAGAGAGGACGCTTATTCCGCCTTTTCTGCAGAGCATGCTCAATTACATCGGTTTCAGTCTCGTTTTCGGATGAGGTCTGAGTTTTCTCAGTCGACTCATTTTCATCCACTGCCGGTTCCGGTTCGTCCTTGGGCTTGTTCTGCATACGATCTCGGTTTTTCTGGTATCTATCCAGCATAAGTAACCTCTATTTCAAATGTTTTCTGGTATATTCTTCTCGCTGATTACGAATGAAGGGCAATCTCCTTGAAAGTTCTATTTGAATATAGCTATCCAGATATGCTTTTCCAATCAAGCATAATTCCTTCAGCTCATCGTCCGGCATATTAACAAAGCACGAGAACGTTGGCTTTTCTCCAGTTTTCGGGGAGAAACCACCGTTCTTTGTATTGACGCCAGCACCCTCTGTTCCAACGAACGCAAATGCTGCCTGTCCCAGCCCATCAACTAAAGATAACGAGCGACTAACGATCATATTGTTTTTGAAGCCGCCGCCATACTGCTCAAAATAATGGTTTTGAGTAGAACCTCTCTTTAGAGCCTCTTTCTTCTGACGGGAATAAACACCGCTGAGTACATTATGAGTCAGAAGGAAGAACCGTGCGGCCGGAATGAAGAAAGAACACGTATCTGCTCTCTGTCCAGTTTCCTTTGAAATGTCCAAGTTGGACATTTGGAGCTTCATGCACGGATTTGGTTCTCCATGTTCAGTGACCATATCCAATGCGTCGATACAGAGCAGCAGAGAACGCTTCTCATTCATCTTTTTATAGATAGTTCTCAGATTATAATCTGCAAACTGTTCTTTTACCTCCGCCAAAACCGATTCACCACCTTGTTAACAAACCCAGTCACGGGAGCCTCGTGAGTTTCTTCCAAGGGGATATACTTCAGCAGCTGGTCTTTATGATGAGTTACCAGGTCATCATAAAAAGCCGGGTCCTTCACACGGATCTGCTCAATATACTGACGAACGAACAACGACAGATGACGCCGACAGCTATGATAATCCCACAGTGGAAAATCAGTGTCCTTGGACGGACTGCCTACCATTCGACGGGTGTATTCATCCATCGAGGGAATATGGATTTGAGACAGAATTGTCTTTCTATATTCGGTTGACAGTTTTTCGGCGTCTACATGTCGAGAGATTGTTCCGCGTTTAATGATGACCGGAATAGCGAACACTGGAATAACCATTTCATTAACAACGAAATGCTGATCGTCATATTCGCTGCGGTTATATGTAATGCCTTCAAAAAGAGCATCCCAGCCCTGCTGCAAGAAAAACAGCCACTGGCGATTATCCACTACATGCTGCAATGCCTGGATCTGATTAGAGACGTAAACATTACCCTCTCCATACTCAGACTCGATAATCTTCTTCAGGGATTCTTGAATATCCTGCGGTACGCTGAAATGACAAGAAACATCCTTTGTGATTACGCAGTATTTCTGCACATGGTGCAGGATCGGAAGCATATACAGATTCGCATGCTGTCCAAACTCGTTAGAGTTCCAATAAGCATCCATTGCTGCCTGAGCTTCGTTGGTTTGAGAAGCCTGCACAAATTGTTCAAATGCCGTCTTTGCATCCTGGCTATGGTTATTTTCATCCAGCCACTGTCGGAAAGACAGTTTTCCAGGAACACCGAAGGTGGGAATAAACTCGATGTTTGCCTTGGGCGGAACTCTAAGCCCCGGATTGTTACGCATCAGGTTAGTGATATAATCGTAGACCGTGTTTTTGGACATAAACGTTCCAACGCCGGCAAAGATCTGTGCGCGTTCAGGAATACTGTGTTCAAAAATGCAGCGATCAACGTCAATCTTGTTAATATTTTCAGATTTCATACATATTCACCATTCACGGTACTACTGGTATTATATCATTATCATAAAAATCTTGCAATATATATGTAGAACCGATTTATCCTTCTTAGATTATATATTCTCGGAAATACCCGTATTTTTAAGAATGTTTCGAAAGTAATATTTGCTTTTTACTTTTGATATAGCAAGAAGTTCTCCTTCTGATTTCTCAGTAGTGAACATATTTATTTTTGCCGTTCGCTGGATATCGCGGACAGTAATTCCATATATGCTGTTCTTACCCGAGCGAGTTGCTTTCCGAAGCATTTTTCCGATAGAGTCACTCTTCATCTTCTTCTTTGCTTTGCTCACAAAGAGAGTGTTTTTTCCGTCAATCGGAGGAATACGGCATCCCAGATATTCGTCCAATGCTTCCTTTGTTTCTGGGTCGAGCGGGACGTAACGAATATCTCCTTTTGCATCTGTAACCCGAATGTTATTCAGCTCGACATCTTCCAGTTTCAGATCGCAGATTTCCTGGAGGCCTATTCCACAGCGGAGGAACATTTTCACGATACAGATATTACGAGTGGCAAATTCGCTGCTGTTCAAGCTATCACAGATCTGCTTCTCCAGAGCAGGAGTCACGGTCTTTTGTTCCTTAATCTCTTTTGCCGGACGCTGTGTATCCATTATAAAAGCAATGGGATCAGATGAGGTTTTGACCGCTAACCAGTTATAAAACCCATGAACAACACTTATCCGAAGTGCAAAGCTGCCGGGTTTCTCTTTCAGTGTATAACAATAATATGAGAGATAACGCTTCCATTCAGTTTCAGAAATCGAAACCATATCATCGATAGAAACTCTGTGAAGGACAACCTCATTCGGGGCGCAATCTAAATGTGCTCTTTCATGCTTGAGGTATTTTGCCAATGAGCGCAGCGACATATAGTAGTTGTACGCAGTCGACGGTGATAATTCGCGTTTTTCAACCAGAAAGTCCATATATTCCGTTAAAATACCCGGTTCTTTTCCATATTTCTCAGATATTCTTTCACCCATCAACAACACCTCCCTTAATACAACTCGAAACACCAATCAGGGTATTTGTGCTTAAGCAGCTTCCATTTTAGAACGAAATCCTTTGTTGTAAGATACCGTTCTCTCTTTTCATCATAGCCTTTAACATCTTCTATAACTCGCTTACCATCCCGGATATAAGAAAAGTCAGCCTTGTATGTAATGGCCTGTATTTTCTCTCCGTTATAGACGAACGATTCTTGGATAATGATATTATCCTGGCGTTTCAGTTCTGAGATATCGCCCGAGCGCTGTAAGAGCAAAAGCTCTCTATAACGGGAATACTCCTTCAAGCTATCGTACTTCTCCAAAATGCGACCCATATCCGGATCAGGCCTCTTGGGGGATACACCCTTTTCCTGTACATACACCTTAACGTTCCAATACTTCGAAGCTGAAGGCAGCTTCGGTACAGGAGAAACTGCTTTCGCAGGCGTTTTCTTTTTCTTATGGGTGTTTAGATCGCGTACTCGCAGCTGAGGGTTCTTCGCCATCATGGCATTAAACTCCTCACATGTCATTGTCATCAGAAAACACCTGCCTTACTCTTATGTCTTTTGCTTGAGCCAGTTATCCAAAAAGCCTTCCATTATCCCCTTGTTGACTCGGCCCACTGTAGACAACATGCACTTTTTATCCCAAAGGGAACCGTTCTTTGCGTAGAAGATCCTGAGGGAAGAGTATTTTCTTATGAGTGCTATTGTGCTCATCGCCATAAGCGTCTTGAGAATATCACTTGGGGCAACAGTAGGTTTGCAAATCAACACAACTAAGATGTATTTCTTATCAATTTGCAACTCTTTTACCGAATATCGATATTGGGCGCATATATCATTTATAATGCCGGTGATGCCGGGTACAAAATCTTTGCCCCATATTTCAGAACTGAACCGAGGACACCACACCAAACGATACTGCATGCTGCATTCTGGATATATTTGAATTCCATCATTGAGTATCATCGTTGCAGTCCTCCAGCTGAAACTTTTCTTTGAGCCCTCTTCGAATCAGGTCAGAGACCGTAATGGTTTTATTCTCTTCTACAGAGTAAATGCGCGAAAGATTTTCCAATTGTTCTTTCCATGCGACAGGAATACTCAGGTTGATTTGCGTATGCTTAATCAGATTTTTCTTACGTGCCATTTTAATTTCCCCTATTATAAAATCTATATCGTATATGCCTTATATCTTAAATACGATATATACCTTATGCGTAATATATAGCTTAACTATTATCTATATTATATATCATTATTAGATTTAATTCAACATGTATAACGTGTTTGTTCACACTTTATTTTCAATTATTCGCGTATTTATTTTAATTAAGTCTTTCTTTTTGCAATATTATATGATATAATCTATATAAACAATACAGGATATATAAATGCTTTTATATGTGATATTTTCTCATTATATCCATATTGTGGTTATATTAAAAATCAACTTGAAAGGATGATTTCCCTTGAAAATTACAAAAACCGATTTTGTAGCCCATGTCGCAAAGGAGATGGACATGCCCAAGGCCGTAGCCACGAAGGCTCTGGACGCAGTAATGGCTGTAATCGGCGAGCAGCTTATGGCTGGCAACGACGTCGCGCTTCCGGAGATCGGTACATTTTCTCTCTCTGTGCGTCCGGAAAAGGAAGGCCATAATCCTCGTAATGGCGAAACGATGATTATTCCGCAGGCTACCGTGCTTAAGTTTAAGGTTTCAAAGAATCTCAAGAAGATGATTGCTGACGTCAAGATTAACGAGTAAGTTAAAAACAATTCCATAAATAAAACAAGAGGCAGTTTCTTAATAGAAGCTGCCTCTTGTTTATAAGTGAAGAAGGTGCAGGACAACGGGAATATCCTGCACCTTCTTCGGTTGAATAAAATGGAAAAAGTTCGCGCTATTAGCGCGATGGTGGGCCTTGCAGGCATCGAACCCGCGACCTATCGGTTATGAGCCGACGGCTCTGACCATCTGAGCTAAAGGCCCATGTCTAGTTTTTATATCTCGTCCTTCGAAAATCTGAGGCCCAGCACTTTTGCACGAGTTTTACAAGCACCTTTTGTCCTCTTCGTCAAACGCGTCTGCACACGTGCGCCTTCTTTCGGATAATACTCCCGCATAATCTGATCTTCTTCTTCAGTCCATGAGGTAATAGAGGGATCCTGCAATTTAAGTTTCATGCTGACTGCACGATGCTGGCAAGCGGATGCTGTTCGGCCGGGGAGGCGAAGATGTACAGCCTCTCTTTCCGTAGGATAGTATTCCTTGAGGATAGCCTCCTCTTCTTCTGTCCAGCGTGAGAGCTTATGCTCTTCATACGGTTGCAAGCGTATGTACTGAGCGCGGTTCTTACAAGCATTTCTCGTACGACCCGGCAGACGATGGCACACTAAACCGCCTTCTTTCGGGTAATACTCCTGCAAGATATTATCTTCATCTTCTGTCCAAGGGACTCTATGGATTCTGCAGCCTTTAGGCATAATTTTCCCCCCTGTCTAATGGGATTGTGGTTGGAGCTAGTGGACGGACTCGAACCCCCGACCTGCTGATTACAAATCAGCTGCTCTACCAGCTGAGCTACACTAGCATGTGGATGAGGGGCTTAACCTTGCCGCCCCTCGGAGGCTGTACATTGGGATAAGGAAACGAAACATTTCTGGCTGCTTAGAGCAGGCCATGGTCGAAGTGACAGGGCTCGAACCTGCGGCATCTTGTTCCCAAAACAAGCACTCTACCAGCTGAGCTACACCTCGATTGATGGCGGGAGCGAAGAGATTCGAACTCTTGCGACGATTACCGTCCTTCCGGTTTTCAGGACCGGACCCTTCAACCACTTGGGTACACCCCCATACAGAAAACGAGACGAAAGTCTCCATGGAGCGGATGACGGGAATCGAACCCGCGTGTTCAGCTTGGAAGGCTGACATTCTACCATTGAACTACATCCGCATATCCCGGCTAAATCTCGCCGGGGATTGGTCATCCACTCCAAGATAAGGCGCTTAGAGTGTGCACTTTTTTACCACCTGTCGGTGAGGTCTTATGCTCGACCGGTTGCATCTTTAACGTCTTATGCACGACGGGCCTTCGTATTGAGGATACGATATGCCGAAATTTTAGGGGAGCGAGCGATGGGGGATGAACCCATATTTCCGACATGCCATCGGTGTCTTACATTAAGACTACGCCCGCATATACCGGCGAGTCCATACTCACCGGTGCTATAAATGGGGAGACCACTTAGATTGTCACACTGCCTATATGTACGCAACCACAAAAGCAGCAGTTTTCAGCGGCCGTGGCAGGGATGGCTGGATTCGAACCAGCGAATGTCGGCGTCAAAGGCCGATGCCTTACCGCTTGGCGACACCCCCACAAGAGGAGCCCACGCTGCGTTGCAAGCCGCTTTCCCTCGAATCATTGAGAAGGAAACACCGAGACCATTGTGATACGTGGATTGAGGTTCGCCAGGGCTCTGAACCCACTGCCTACATTGCATGCGAACCGTGTTCTGGCTCCTTTGCGATTACGAAACTATTATATCACTAACTGATTTATTATGCAAGCAATATATTTTTTCCACAACAATCCATAGAGGGATATAAAATAAGCAAAATTGAGTTCATATTGTAAATGATCTCAATTTCGCATTTAATCGATGATATTTGCATTTTTATCATCCATGTTATGTTGTCGTTATGTTTTTTTCGACAAGATATTGCAAGGGAAAAAAGGCTGCAAATTAGGCGTCTTTCTCAATATATCTAATGTTTGGCAAACGTTTCTCTCTTAACTGTCTTCTCTCGTGAATTACTTGGTCATTGAATGTCCGAGGATCCCCGCTTGTTGTCCTAAAGGAGTAAGTTCCTTTGGAATGATTGCTACACATCTCAGCAGCAAGGCCTTGGGGGGGGCGGGATGCGTTCAGTCGAAATTTATTCACATTTTCTAGATGCGTCGATTTAGAAAAGCGTTTATTGACTCTCCATTTGACGCAGCATATGCGGCAATAATTTCTTTATCCGTCTGCTTGCAAGAATGTTCTATCTTTCCCTGTAGATGAGTAGTTAGACTTTTCCCGTGCAGGATTACATGGACTAATTCTTTAGTTGCCCTGCTTTTCTTGACGGTGGCTACCATTACTGGCATAACCGGATACTCTCTCATCCGCACAGCATCCATCTCGGGAAATAAACTCTCTCGGTGGGGAATAGAAGAGGCGGGCTTAAACCAAACTCAAAACAACTTAACCCAAATTACGAGAGCCAAGCTACCAGTCACCACTCTACGGATGAGTTCTTCGCCATGCGGTAATACTACTGCATTCCAACGGATGACAACTGACGCAGCGCTTTTTCGTAACGCTTCACGAGTGTGTCATTCCCCAGCAGCTTCACACGATCAGGTTGTAAGTTGTGCCGGAGATCTGCCAGCTTAACGCGTCGCGCAAGCTCAGAGGTAGAAACGCGCTCAATATATGTCGAATAAGGTTCGCCGCTCCTGCGGGTCAAAATATCAACAGCAGCAACGACCTCATCCGAATATCCTCGGTCGCGCAAGTCATCGAGTGTAACGGAAGTGTCTTCGACAACATCATGCAGCAAGGCCACAAGGATTTCCTTCTCAGTAGTCATTTGCTCCGCCACCGCAACAGGGTGAAGCACATAAGGCACACCGAGTTTATCGTATTGTCCATGATGCACTTCTTCGACAAAGCGAAGGCATTCGACGATTGTGTTTGTGTATATCATAGTCTATTCTCCAGGAAACGCAAACGCGAGTTTGGCGGAAACTCATCAGGGAACAAAGAGACAACTGCCGATGCAGCACTCCGTCCTGGTCCTCAGATAGCTCGCTTCAAACTCACGAGCACAATGCAAAAGCAAAGCGATCCATCTGGACGCCCTCATCCGAAAAAATCTTAAAAGTGGCCACACCTACTAAGCTACTTGAAAGTTACTTGTAAATACATGAAAGCAAACTTACAAGTAAACCGGAAAAACGCCACCGAAACCAATAACCACACCCCGTCAATACTTCCCAAATAATCCCTGAAATAATGCGAACCACCTCGCCATCGCCCCCTAACCCTCCGTTTTCGTTCGCTTTCCGCTCCGGGGGAGGGCGGGGGACGTTGCTCTGGATACTCATCCGCTGCCGGCCGGCGGGGCGTTTGCCTGCGCGGCACACCGCTCACTCATCTTTCCGGTACCCTTCGGTTCCCATCTTCTGTCTTTTGGGGACATATTATTTTTTTGTGTCACATTTTTTTGCATGTGTGCATGTGACTTTTTCTGTATTCATTTTCATTTCTTTTTTATTTCTTTTTATTTACCAGACTTTTGCCTGGAGAAGAAGAAATAATCTGTGGCACCGGCTAATTTCTACAAACGTAGGGTGAGGGTTGGGCGCCGTAGTGGTTCGCATTATTTCAGGGATAATATGGTATATGATACCTATGTAAGATAATAATACCCATGTGAAATGATGCTGTTTTCCCAATATCGACAGAAGATGGGAAGGGGGATGAGGACCTTGTGCGTGGTATCTGACGCATGGCAGGTCTATGGTCGCTATATAGGGATTATCAAGGTGCAGTTCTGCCGCTATACGACATCTTGCTCTTTGAGAGCAGCATATCGCGCTTCTATGGCTTTGGTGTAGTGGTAACCGGAGCCGCTGTGCGTGTCTGCTGCTGAGAGCAAGCTACGATGGTAATACGCTGTTTTTTTGCGAATAGACGGCATGGAAGATAGTTTCTGAATAAGTGAAAACAGCACTGCTTTGCTGCATTGAGCATAGGCTGAGAGTACCTGCGTGCGTGGCACTGTTGTATCACCGTATCGGATTCGTGTCTGTTGAGAGCAATAGTCTTTAGCCATGATATTAACCAGGTGCGCCGCTATATCTAGCTGCTGCTTTTTCTGGTTTTCGTTAGTGGCCATGAGCGTTATATCTCTGCATAGAGCGTCATAAGACACTTGCTGCTGAACCATGTTTACAGCTTGTTGGTAACTGTTGCTCCGATCTGCAAATGGCTGATTCGAAAGCGGTGTTGTGAGTTTGTTGCGAGCTTCGTCGAAACGATGCTGTATAAACGGAGAGTTGGAAAGAGCATGATTAACATGCTGATATACCGACGAATTTTTCGTGGGGGTACTCTCGTTTTTGCTTGGGGTTTCAGCTGTTTTTTGCGTGTCGGGTACTTCAACGCTGCCGTTGCTACTGTCTTTTTCTGCGTGGGCTGGGGTTGCGATTCGCCGCTCGGCAGTATCTGCTTCGGGCGGCGTAATGGTGGCACCTGTGATCGGTGCGATGACTTTTGATAGTGTGTCTACGAGAGTAGAGATGTCTGCTTCCGATGTAGCGGAGGACAGAATGATCGGCAGAATAAAGACATTGGTGCCTGGCACCTGATGCAACTTAGTGCTGAGAGATGCCTGGGGAGTAGTATGTTCAGGCGCAGCTGGTGCGCTGGACGGCGAAGGTATATCCTCATCAGCGGGAGCATCGTTGGAAACGGTTTCTTCCTGCGACATGTAGTCGTAAAGGTAAATATGGGGATATGAATCATACTGCGTGCGCACAATACGGATCCATTTAGAATCCTGCATTTGCTTGAGCAAAGACGTGATCGTACGCTTGCTGCACGAAAGAAACTTCGCCATATCGCCGTTTGGTATAGTGCAATAAGGCTGGTCCGCTTTGTCGATGCAACTGCCTCTGCCATATCGCACGTTACGGTGGATCTCATCGAGGAGAATTGCATACAGGCAGACAGCCTTGCTGCTGATATTGCCGTCAGCCAATAAAGAGCTGGGCAGCACATAGTAATGCCATGACGCCATGTAGTGAAGAGTTGCTGGCATGACAAAAGGGAAAGAGGCATAGCCGCTATCAACGCTACTATCGGTCCAGATACGGACATAGATCTTATGCGCACGCTTCATGTGATTGGCTGCACATCTCTGTCGCTCAACTGCGATCAGGCTAGCAGACGACAGAGCGGTAAACGCTTTGCGTATCTTTCCTGCTGACCAGCCAGTGATCTTCTGTATGGAATCTTGTGTGAAGTATATATAAACGCGACCTGTGCTATCAATCTGATGGCCGGCATAGGATGCCGAGCGTGCTCGGTCAAGGAGCATTGCATATAGCAGGATCGCGTCACAGTTTAACCGCAGCGCATGGCCAGCATTACCCAGCATACCCTTTGGTATACGCAAGTATGAAAAACCGGTTGTCCGCACTTCTTTCAGAATTCGCTTGTCCATAAACTGACTTCTCCTCCTTTCTTGTGTATTTTCCTAAATGCCTCATAAACGCAATAGAATTTTTGATTCACGTCTGTAATTTACAACTTTTTTTTAAAGCCGTCAAGAGCCCGAAAATCCGGCAACTTTGACGAATTCAGAAAGTGCGCGTTTTTGTACAGAAATCCACATTTCTTTTTGTTATATTGGCGAATATATGAATATAATTGTTCTCGTTTTGCGCGTGTCTGTATTTAGTATCTACACAAATGATGTAGGGTATCTACACAAATGATGTAGGGTATCTACACAGATAATGTAGGGTATCTACACAAATAATGTAGGGGTAAAATTCAAAAAAAATTTTTTATGGGCGGAATCAGTATAAAGTCGGCGGTTACTATCAAATTCACACTAAAAACCGCAATATCGCAAGATATGTAAATGGTCAGATTTGGTGAGTACAACATATTGCGGTCAACATTGATATTATATTGCTATAAGCGTAACATTGTGAATATTTTAACATTTATAGGATGTATAAACTTATGGAACGAAAAAACAACCAATATTCACTGCATTATACGGATTTTGATACTTATATGAGGGGTAAAAACGATGAATGACAAGCACCAATTTGGGCTGTTTGATAGATATATAAAACCAAAAATACCATGAATGACCAAGTTGAACATTTTATCTTTTTTTCACATTCACCCAGTTTCCGGATATATCGCCGATATCCAACTTTGATATTGGCCGCTTCTCTGCGCAGCTCATATGGCGCGAAGGGGTACATCATTTGTGTAGATACCTCCTTTTATCCGCAACATAATTCTGAACAATATCAACCTACGGAATGATTCAATGCGGTAAAATTGGACATTTCACGCATAAAATATACCTTTTAAAAGATGGTTCTCCGAGCACACCCTACACAAATAATGTAGGGTATCTACA
>ENA-OPWR01001015-OPWR01001015.1-human-gut-metagenome-genome-assembly--contig:-NODE-1015-length-23048-cov-3.401774_pt1 | contig 23048 bp, 19 predicted proteins | sample MGYA00241507_ERZ502006 | MGnify/ENA primary metagenome ERZ502006 (study PRJEB25962, sample SAMEA2043041) | human gut metagenome | biome: human gut; feature: human-associated habitat; material: faeces...
AGAGCTGAATTTTAGCTCTCTCACAAAGTTCATTTATCATTAGTTTTTGGTTCCACCAATACTACTTGACAAAGAACCTAATTTGTTTACTTATGAATTTTTCTTTTTCTTATTTTTGGTGTCATAGATGGTTTATTTTTCTTGATGATAAGGTAATAACTTATTCCTCCTAATACTGCTACTGCTAATAAGATTATTAATACTTTATATAATTTATCCATTCCTGTTTTTACTTCTTGAATTTTTTTATCATGCATAGTTAATTTATTGTTAGCTAAACTTTTTCCATTTTTATCCGTTAAAGTTCCATCGCTTTTCATCGTAAAAATGATGGATTCTGCAGTAGAATAGCCTTTTGGTGCTATTTTTTCAACAAGATAATATGTTCCTGCTGGAAGGCCAGATATTGTCTTCGGTTTATCTGATGATGTCCATGTTGCCTCTGTTCCATCTGCTAATATTACAGGAATACATTCATTTGTATATTGATCATCTAATGTTTTTACATTACCATTTTCATCTGTATAAGTACTACAGATACTTATTGTTGCTCCTGGAAGTTCTTTATTATTGGCAACATCTGTTTTGCTAATTGTTAAGGAATTTAATTTATTTTTTATAATTATCCAATTATCTTTTACTGTTTGATTTCCACTACTTACTTCTCCTGCTGCATTAATATTAAATGGCGTTGCCGAAGTAGCGATAACATAGCCACTTGGTGGTGTTGTTTCTACTATATAGTAATTCCCTTGTTTTAGTCCATTGAACTCTACTGGTGTTGAACTAGAAATCCATGTCATTTCAACATCATTAATTGTTTTTGCAGGATCACATTTTTCTTTTTTATCTTTATAGGTTGCTGATGTACAAATTTTTAGTGTTGCTCCTTCTACTTCTTCATCTCCTGATGCAGCTCTTTTACTTATTTTTATATTATTTTTAACATTAACTTTAGTTATTGCTAAGTTACCACTAGATTTAGAAACTTTTATATATTTATCTTTGTCACTACAAAAAGTCTCATCATCCACTTTCTTTTTTGAAGTATTATTGTAGCATATTTTTTCATAGGTAACTTTAGGTGTAGTAGGAGTTTCTGTTTCTCCAGTAGTAGTGCCACCTGCTTCACTTCCAGCTGATGGTGTGTTATCTGTTGCTCCTCCTGATTCTGTATTTCCCCCAGTAGAAGTATCTCCTGAAGAATCCCCAGTATCTGGTTTTGTAAAATCACAATTTTCTTTATCAGAAAGATTTATTGGATCCCCTCCAGTAGAGGCTTGACATTTATATTCATAAGAAGAAAAATTACATCTTTCAATATCAACTTCTTTTGTTGCGTCATTTTCTGAATTATAATAGCATTTTACGCTATTGGTATTTGGATTTACATTAGGATTATAAGTATATATACTTGTTTTTGTACTTTTTGGATCTAATGCATATCCATCAGGTGATGATTTTTCTACTAAATAATAATTATGTTTAAAGAAATCATCATCTGAAGTTGCTGTTGTTGGACTAGTATAACTTATTGTAGAATTTCCATCTTTGTTAGAGGCTAATAAATTATTTTTATTATTTACATCATCTTTATAAAGTTCTAAGGAAGAACCTGTTAATAACTCTCCAGATTCATCGACTTTATAACCAACAATTCTGTGGTTAGTTATTGAAGGAATAGTTAATTGCGCAGATTGGCTTGTACCTCTTTTAACATCAAAATCTCCTCCAATAATTAGATTTTGTGAGCCTGTTTTTATATATCTTTCAGAGGTTGGATAATTGCTTGAATTTGAGCCTTTTACATTTATTGTAACTGTATTGTTGGCATCTGCTCCATCAACTCTTATATAAAATGGATAGTCATCCTTTCTTCCTTTAAAACTAACTGTTGATTTACATCCAGTTCCATTGGAATAAGTACAGAAATTAACCGTTCCTTTTGTGGATGATGCACTAAGGATATAACTTACCTTATCTGAACTTTCTCCTACATACTCTTTTAATCCTGATAAGGTAATTTTATCTGAAATATAAGTTGAACCAGAAACATAGTTCAAAACACTATCTGTTACTTTAAAGGATGGTTTGCTTATATTTTTACTTAATACTACACTTTTATATTTGTTCATTACATCATCATAAATTTTTTTGATTGTTTTATTAGTAGAATAAAAGTTTCTAGAACTTCCTGAATTTAATGCCTTATTAAAATAAGTATTAATTACTGCTGCTGTCATTGCATAAGCTTGGGTTCCATCATATTTTTTATTTACTTCTTCAATAATCATTCCTGCTATGATAGCTTTTTTACTATCTTTTTTCCAATTACTATCTTTACTATACCCTGTATTACTTGAAATAGATACTCGTAATTGAGTACAGTAAGCATATTTATCCCCTATCTTTTTTATACAATCTTTACCAACATCCCCACTTCCATTAGTAGTGTATGCTCCAGTTGTATGATTAAAATAGTAACAAACTCCTGTAGATGTATATGTAATTGCATTTACATTCTTTAGACTTAAGAACATCATTATTATGAAACTTAAAAGTAATTTATTTTTTTTCATCTAATTCACTCCTTCTTATTATAAAATAAGTATATCATTTTTATTTGACAGATACAATATTTTTATAGTATAAATTTGTTAACTTTGATGTAAAGTAATAATAGAATATATTTCCAAAACAATTTTTACATGATATAATAATAAGCGATGTAGGTGGTGATAAAAATGAAAGAAATTAAGAAGAAAAAGATAAAGAAAAAGAAAAAATTTTATACTTTAGCAACGATTGTTTTACTTATTTCTATGATTTTTACTTTTTGTTTTTGTTATCTTTTAACTCCTAAAATAGAAATAGAAAAAAAGAAAGCAACATTTAATTATGATGAAAAAGTAACTATTCCTAAATATCATGCTTATGCTATGAATAAAGAAATCGATAAAAAAGTTAAAGTTAAAAGCGATGTTAAAGAACATGAAGTCGGTAATTATTTTGTTCATTATCAAGTTAAATATTCTTTTTTTTCTGTCGAAAAGCTTGCTTTAATTAAAATTGTTGATAAAAAAAAGCCTGAAATTATTTTAAAAGGATCTAAAGATGTTTATGTTTGTCCTTCGGAAGAATATGAAGAAATTGGTTTTAGTGCTGAGGATGAATATGATGGTGATCTTACTGATAAGGTGTTAATTAAGAATGATAAAGATAAAATTTATTATAAAGTGGAAGATTCTTCTCATAATACTTTTGTTACTTCAAGAAATGTTTATTATGAAGATAAAGAAAAGCCTGTAATTACTTTAAAGGGTAGTAATAAAATGTATTTATATTTAAATAATACTTATCAAGAACCTGGTTTTGACATTAAAGATAATTGTGATAAGAATATAGAGGTTAAAGTTTCAGGAACAGTTAATACTAAAAAAATAGGTACTTATAAAATTACTTATACTGCTACCGATAATAGTAATAATACTTCTAGTGTAGAAAGATATGTAGAAGTAATTTCTAATCAGGAGTCTGGGAAAGGAATTATTTATCTTACTTTTGATGATGGTCCTAGTAATAGTATTACTCCTAAGATATTAGAAATTTTAAAAAAGAAAGGAATATATGCTACTTTCTTTGTGATTAATCATGATGATAGCTTAAATTATTTAATTAAAAGAGAATATACAGAAGGACATAGTGTTGCTCTACATAGTTATACTCATAATTATCAATATATTTATAGTTCAGTAGATAATTATTTTAGTGATTTAAATAAAATTAGAGATAAAGTTTATAAAATTACTGGAGAATATACTAATATTATTCGTTTTCCTGGTGGTGGAAGTAATACTATTAGTAAAAAGTATCAACCTGGTATTATGAGTCAACTAACAAGTGATGTTTCAAATAAAGGATTTCATTATTTTGATTGGAATGTGGATTGTGAAGATGGGGCTGGAGTTAGAGATCCTAATCGAATTTATCAAAATGTGATTGGTTCTTTATCTAAATCAAGAGAAAATGTTGTTTTAATGCATGATTTTGAAAATAACTACGGTACTTTAAATGCTCTTGAAAATATTATTGACTATGGAATTCAAAATGGATATCAATTTAGAAAAATTACGATGAATACTGAAGAAGTTCATCATAGACCTAATAATTAAAAAAATCTTATCATAATGATGAGATTTTTTATTGGGTGATTGGAATTTTTTTTTAAATACTTCATAAATTTTATTGTAAGTGTTATAGAAAGGAATGAATAAAAAAATATGGAAACTTTAAAAGTAAGTACAAAATCTAATCCTAATTCTGTTGCTGGAGCACTAGCTAATGTATTTAGGGAGCATGGTTGTGTAGAAATACAAGCAATTGGTGCTGGTGCTTTAAATCAAGCCATTAAAGCAATAGCAATTGCTAGAGGATTTGTTGCTCCTTCTGGTAAAAATTTAGTTTGTATTCCAGCTTTTACTGATATTCAAATTGATGGTGAAGAAAGAACAGCAATAAAATTAATTGTTGAAGCAAATTAACAAAAAAGGCTATTAAGAATATTTAATTCATCTTAATAGTCTTTTTTATCCTTGCCTTTTTAAAGAATGAATAAGTCTTTGATGTAATTCTTTTTCTTCTTCTGTATAAAAAGAAGTTGTATTATTGGGAAGTGTTAGGATTAATTCTTGAATAGATACCCTTTCTAATGGTTCATCTTTACTAACTTTTGAAAAATATCCTACTAAACATTCTAAATCTTTAGAACCTCCAGCTTTTATATATTCATTGATGAATAATCTTAATCCTGGATCTGAGTAATCTATTGCATACATCGTAGGAATACTAATATCTCTCCCAAATTCTTTAGCAAATAAAAATGCTCTTTTTGGTCCTATTCGATTTCCTCCACGTTCAATAATTCTGTACATTGCACAATTTAAGATTTCTTCTTTTTGATAATTCCAATTATTATAATCCTGAATTACTTTTGTTAATTCACTGTCTTTTGGAATTATTATTCCTTTTTCCCTTTTTCATTATTTTTTCTCTTAGTTGTAATAATTCTTCTTTTATGTTCATTTTGTCCTCCATAATAGTTTAATTTAAATTTTATTTTATTTTTATTCTCATTATATCATTAGGGTATACTTCTTTATCTAAATAAAATTTTATGACTTCTTGGGGGTGTCTAGCGACTTCTACTTCTTTCATCTCTTCGTTATAAATTTTAGGAACTTTAAATGAGAAGGCTTGAATATTTGGACCAAACATTTCTACTTCATCTTCTGGTTTGAAGTAGTTTCTTTGCGTTAAGGTTACTAATTTTTCTTTTTTGTCGTAATCTAGAACAATTCCTAAAAAATCTTGATTAGATACTTCTTGTCTACCTAGATAGTACTGGGCTTCTACTCCTGGAAAGGTATTAAAGAATTGATCGGTGCTTTCACGGTTGGCAACTCGATTTAATACTTTTTGATAATATTCTTGTAAAGCTTCATTATAAGTATTTTTATAAATATGATCAATTGCTTCACGATAAGTGCTGATTACTGTTGCAATATAATAGTTGCTTCGCATTCTTCCTTCTACTTTTAGGGAAGTAATTCCTATTTCAATCATTTCTTTTAGAGAATTAATTAATGATAAATCTTTTGAAGACATTGTAAATTCTGTTTCATTAGATATCTTTTCTTCATCCTTATCTAGTTCAAAGCACCAGCGACAGATTTGAGCACAGCCACCACGATTGGCATCTCTTTTGGTAAAATAGTTAGATAAAACACATCTTCCTGAATAAGAGGAACACATTGCACCATGGAGAAAACACTCTATTTCTACGCCTGTTTTTTCGATAATTTCTTTGATATTTTCTTTAGAGCATTCTCTGGCTAATACTACTCTTTCTACTCCTTGGTCTTTTAAGAAGCTAACGCTTTCGATATTAGCATTGGACATTTGGGTAGAGATATGAATTTTAAGGTTTAATTTTTCTTGGTTTACTAAATCTACAACAGCCATATCTGATACGATAATAGCATCTACTTTATATTTTTCTAATTCTTTTAAATATTCTAATAATCCTTGATAATCTTCATTATGAAAAGTAATATTAACTGTTACATATAATTTTTTTCCTAGAGAATGGGCAATACACGCAGCTTCTTTAATTTCATCGTTGGAGAAATTTTTGGCATTGGCACGTAAACTATAATTTTTTCCTCCAATATAAACTGCATCTGCTCCATAGAGATAGGCAAATTTTAATTTTTCTATATCGCCAGCTGGGGCTAATAATTCTACTTTTTTCATTAGTTTTTATCTCCTACTCTATAAATGGTCTTTTCATTTAAGAAGCCTGTATAATGTTTATGATTGTCTTCTTCTTCCTTTAAGTATTGGTCTAAAGTACTTAAAAAGACTTTATTTTCTATTAAGGTTGAATTTAGGATTAAGTATTCTACTTTAATATTTTTTATTTCATTAATTAAATTAATGGGTTCTTTGGTATAGATTGTTGTTCCATATTCTTCTTCGACAATTGGATATTTATCTTCTTTATTCTTAATATAGTAATGTCCTTTTTCTTTATTTTTGTGAATATAATTTAAGTAATTTGTAATTAAATATCTTCTAGAGTAGAAGATTGGAATATAACCATAACTAATTAGCATAAGAGGCATAGAGGGAGAGATTTCATTGATTTCTTCTTTCGTAATATCATTAGAGATTACTGTATACTTTACTCCATTTTTTTTCCAGAAATGGTTAGAATAAATGCTAGTATTTAGATGTTCTTGGAAGATTACTAAATCTTTTTTGATTCCTAATCTTTTGCAAATATTTAAGACGGCTAAATCATAAAAGAAAATTTTACTAATATTCATTTTATTTAATGCTACTAGAGTATTTTCTAATTCTTTTAAATCAGAATTATGCATAATTTTATTGATCGATACAGAAATTTCCTTGGAAGTCATATTAAGGATAGTTTTTATTTCTTCTAATGAGAATGTGAGATCTCGATTTACTGATAAATTGGTAATAGGAAGGATTACTCCTGCAACATCTTTTTCTAAAACGCTGCCTAATAGGTCTAGGCTATTGGGAATAATAAGTATTTTTTTCAATTCAATTCCTCCTTTATTTTTTTATAGAAATACTGATTTTATCTCCTACTTCTATATAGTTTGTACAATAGTTTGGATTATTTTCTAAGAAGTCTATAAATTTTTTGATTCTTTTTACTAAGCCTTTTTGATTTTTAGTAACTGCTAATGCTTCATTTTCTACTAATCCATGAAAGGAAAGATTATCGGTTATGATTGTACCTCCTTTTTTTAAGTAGGGTTCATATTTTTCAAAAAAATCAATGCTATGTCCTTTGGAAGCATCAATAAAAATTAGATCAAAATTGCCTGTTACATTGACTTCCATGGCATCTCCTAATATTAAGGTAACTCTATCTTCTAAGTGCATATTTTGAATATTTTCTAGAGCAATATTGTACCTTTCTTCATCTCTTTCTATTGTGGTAATATGGATATTTTCTTTAACTAAAGCCATTTTGATTGCTGAATAACCGATTGCTGTTCCGATTTCTAAGATATTTTTTATTTGATTTTCTTGGATATAGTTACATAAGTATTCTATTCCATCTTTTAACATAATAGGAACTTTATGTTCTTTTGCATATTTTTCTATTTCTTTTAACATTACTATTACCTCCAAAAGTTTTATTTCCTATGTTTTAACTTTTCTTCATGAGAAAAATGATTGTTTATTCTCAAATAAGTTTCATAGCTAGATGCAATTTTTTTCAAGTCATATATTACTAATTTCATTTTACTTTTAGACGCTAATTCTCGAGCATCCTTTATTACTTCTTCACATTTTGTTAGATTACTTGTATCAATTGTTAAAAATATATAACTAGCTTTTGTATCATAATCGATATTTCTTCTAAATAATACTACTTCTGATTTTCCATCATTTTCTATTAATTCATAATAATTAGAACTCATTAAATCAAATTCATCTTTTTGATAATATTCCAAATGATTTAATCCTTTATTTGTAGTCAAATAATTTTTTGAAGATAACACAATTGCTTCTGGATTTAATCCTTCTTGATTAAATCCTATTCCCATGGTCCAGGGAATAAAATGTTCTAAGTAATAATCTTTAGAATAAAGTGTTGTAGAGATTTGATTATTTGTATCTGAATGATATGAAGTCCAACCATTTTTATCAGAATAATAATTTGATTTTCCATCATAGCTATAATTAACTTGATTAGGATTAAGCATTATATCTAAAAGTTGTTTTCTCTTGATAAATTCTTCTTGTTCTTCTTTTGTTAATTCCTTAGAAATATTAGATTGATTTTTTCTTTCTTTTTTTATGTCTTCAATTAATTTTCCTTCAAGGTCATTTCTAAACTTTTCAGGATTTCTAATAAAAATATGTAATAATTGTGGTTTTAAATCTCGAAAATCATCAACTATAGTAACCTCTTTAGTAGGATTAAATAAATGAGAAATAATATCTTCTCGAAATAGAATTTCATATTCACTATATATATCTTCTATCTTAGAGATATTGAATTTTTTATCATCCATCTTTTCTAATTTTTTTAATAATTCTATCGATTTATTCGTGTTTAACTTTTTTAATTTTTCTTTAAGCTTACCTAAATTATGTAATTTTTCTACTTTGTTATTGCTAAGATGACTGAATTCTAAGTATTTTTTCTTCCTTTCCTCTAAAGAATTACTTTTATCTTTAAACTGTAAATCATACAAAATAAATCCAAAATTGTTCTTAATGACATCAGAACCGTAAATTCCAATTGCTTGAACGATATAATTTCGTATTAGGTGATATGGTATTTTAGTATCTTCCTGAAGATTTCCTTTTATCACCTCATCATATAATGTTAAACACTTTTCTGCATCTAATTCTAAATTATAATCATATTCCCCTTCTTGGTTAATTAAAAATTGATTTTTTATCTTATTATCATTAGATATATATTCTATCCAATGCTCACGAAGTATTTTTAAAACATCTTGATAATTCTTATCGTTAAAATGATTAAAATTAAATTCATCTATAGAAACTTTAGACAAATCATAAAAGTCATATTTTCCTATAATTATTCCTAATAAAAAATAAGTGGCAATGTAACTTTCTTTATTTTTGATACAATACTCTATAATATAACGATTGAATTCTTCTTGATTGGAACTTTTTTGAATAAATTTAAAAATATCTTTTGTTTCTTGTAAATCATTTCTCTCAATTAATACTTCTAATAAATCTTTAGAAATTAAAATTTTTTTGCATTTTGATAAATATTTAATTTCCAAAAAATATTTTTTAAATTCTTCTAAGGTATCATTTAACTTCACCTTTTTTTCATATCTATCACCTTTAAATTTAATTAGTCTAATCTTGGTGTTAGTATTTCATATCCATCTTCGGTTACTAAAACAGTGTGTTCATAGTGGGCAGCTGGATTTCCATCTTCGGTTACTATTGTCCAATCATCATCTAATATTCCAACAGCAGCACTTCCTAAGTTTAGCATGGGTTCAATACAAATAACCATTCCTGATTTTAATTTTGGACCTGTTCCAGCTTTTCCATAATTTGGGACATCTGGATCTTCATGCATTTCTGTTCCTATTCCATGACCTACTAATTCTTTTACCACACCTAAATTGTATTTTGTAGCATAGGTTTCTACGGCATGGGAAATATCGCCAATATGGTTGCCTGGTTTTACTTGTTTGATTCCTTCGTATAGAGCTTTTTCGGTATGTTCCATTAGGTATTTTTTTTCTTCACTAATATCTCCTACAGCATAGGTCCAAGCGGCATCTCCTTGATAACCATGATAACCAATTACCATATCGATACTAACAATATCGCCATTTTTTAATTTTCTTTTTCCTGGAATACCATGAACAACTTCATCATTAACACTTACACATAATGTAGCTGGATATCCTTCATAGCCTTTACAAGTGGGAATGCCATCATGTTCTTTGATAAATCTTTCGGCTAATGTATCTAATTCTTTAGTTGTTATTCCAGCCTTGATAAAAGGTTTTAAATATTGATGAGTTAAGCTTACTAAGTAGCCTGCTTTTTTCATTAATTCTATTTCTTCTTTGCTTTTTATTGTAATCATAAAATCAACTTCTTTCTCTAGTATTATATCATATCTAATACTTTATGAAAATAAATATTTATTTAATTTAGAGAGGAAAAAAATACTTATTTATTCTTATTCTCTATATAAAGAGAAGAATAGATAAGTATTTTTCGTTTATCTTTCTTTTTCTACAATTTCATAAGCTTCAATAATATCTCCTGGTTTGATATCATTAAAGTTTTCGATGGTAATTCCACATTCTATACCACTTTTTACTTCTTTTACTTGATCTTTTTCTCGGGCTACGGTATTGATTGCTCCATCATAAATGATTACGCCATCACGAATAACTCTTGCTTTGGCATCTCTTTTAATTATTCCATTTGTGACCATAGAGCCTGCTATTGTTCCTACTTTAGAGAATTTGAATAATTTTCTTACTTCGGCATTTCCTAGAATCTGTTCTTCGAAGATTGGATCTAGTTTTCCTTTCATTGCGGCTTCTACTTCTTCTACTAATTTATAAATAATATTATAAAGACGAATATCTACGTTTCTTTCTTTAGCAAAATCCATGGTTTTGTTATCTGTTCTGATATTAAAGCCGATGATAATTGCGTTACTTGCGGCGGCTAGGGTGATATCGGTTGGTGATACTGTTCCGATTCCACTACGAATAATATTGATACGTACTCCTTCAACATCTAGTTTTAGTAGAGAGTTTCTTACTGCTTCTTCACTACCTTTAACATCTGCTTTTAAGATAACATTTATTTCTTTAGCTCCTTCATTAATTCGATTAAATAAATCATCTAAAGAAACTGTTTCTTGAGTTTGATTATTGTTGTTTTTTAATTTTAAAGCTCTTTCACTGGCAATAGATTTTGCTTTCTTTTCATTTTCAAATACCATAAATTTATCTCCAGCTGATGGACTTTCACTTAATCCAGTAATGGTAACTGGTGTACTTGGTTCTGCACTAACTAGTGATTCATTTAGATCATTTTTTAAAGTTCTAACCTTACCAGCACAAGTTCCTACAACAATAGCATCTCCTAAACGAAGAGTTCCATTTTGAATTAGAAGGGTACTAACAACTCCTAGATTCTTATCCATTTTTGATTCGATTACTGTACCACTTGCGTAACGATTTGGATTAGCTTTTAACTCTTCAAGGTCACTGATTAATAAAATTCGTTCTAGTAAATCGCTAATTCCCATGCCAGTTTTTGCTGAGATATTGACAAACATTGTGTCGCCTCCCCATTCTTCTGGGATGATTCCTGATTCTGCCATTTCTGTTAATACTCTTTCTGGATTTGCATCTGGTTTATCCATTTTGTTTACGGCAACAATAATTGGTACTCCTGCTGCTTTAGCATGATCAATTGCTTCTTTGGTTTGTGGCATTACCCCATCATCTGCTGCTACGATAATAATAACAATATCTGTAACACTTGCTCCTCTAGCTCTCATTTCTGTAAATGCAGCATGACCTGGTGTGTCGATAAAGGTAATTTTGTTTCCTTGGTAAGTAATTTGATATGCTCCTATTGCTTGGGTAATTCCTCCTGCTTCTCCTGATACTACATTTGTTTTTCTGATGGTATCTAGAAGAGTTGTTTTTCCATGATCAACATGTCCCATAATGGTAACAACAGGTGGTCGTTTTACTAATTCTTCTTCGCTATCTTGAAGCTCTAACTCTTCAAAATTTACTTCATCTGTTGTTTCTTCTCTTTTTAATTCTCTACCAAAGTCACTACTAATAATTGCGGCAGTATCAAAATCAATTACTTGATTTAAATTCATCATCATACCAAGTGACATTAATTTCTTAATAACTTCTCCTACTGATGTTGCTAGTGCTGTAGCAAATTCTCCTACTGTCATTCCTTCTTTATAAAGAACTATACTCTCATCTAATTGATAAGTATTTGATTTTAATTTATCTTTATGCTTGTACATTTCTTTTCTTTGCTTTTTAAAATCATTTTTTTTATTTTGTGTTATATTTTTATTTTGTTTTTTCTTCTTTTTGGCTTGCTGTGTTTTATTATTTGAATTTTGATTAGGTACAAAATCTTTGCTACTTTCTATTAGTTCTTCTTCCTCTTCAATAATTTCTGCTTCGTCTGCTTGTTCTTCTTTTAAGTTTATAATCTCATTATCTAATAAAATAATGGCATCATCATCTAGTATATCTTCAGTGGATTGGACTTGTATTTTTAATTTTTTACATAACTCCATAATTGTTGTTACATCTAAATTTACATCATTTGCATATTCTTTTACACTCATCATTTGAGCATCACCTCCAAATATCTATATCATTTTCACTAACCCCTCATAAATGCTATCTGGTATTTCTACTTCTAGCCTTCTATTTAATATTTTATTCTTTTGACATTTTTTTATAACCTCAAGATCTTTTTTTAAATAAGCTCCACGGCCATTCATTTTTCCTGTTGGATCAATAAAGACTTCTCCTTCTTTATTTCTTACAACACGAATTAATTGGTTTTTTTCTAATATTTCTCCAGTAACAATACATTTACGCATTGGCACTTTCTTCATGATCATCCTCTACTTTCATAGTATTTTCTTGTTCTTCTTGTTCTTGTGGTAATATTTCTTCTGCTGGTGCTATGTTAGAATATTTTTCACGATATTCTTCGATATTGACATCATCATAACCTTTTACTTCAATTTTATAATGAGTTAATCTTGATGCTAGTTTAACGTTTTGTCCTTTTTTTCCGATAGCTAATGATAAGTTATCTTTAGAAACGATAGCTATTGCTTCTTTTTTCTTATAGTCTTTAATAAATACTTCAATATCTTTAGCTGGACTTAAAGCATTTTTTATGAATTGGACTGGGTTTTTATCATATAGAATAACATCTATTTTTTCATTTCCTATTTGTTTTATAACACGATTGATACGGTTTCCACCATTTCCAATTACACAGCCTATTGGTTCAATATTTTCTTCTTCTGTATAAACAGCAATTTTACTTCTTGATCCTGCTTCACGAGCAACTGAATATAAAATTACTGTTCCATCATTAATTTCTGGAATTTCTATTTCTAATAATCTTTTTAAGAATCCATAGTGAGTTCTTGATAATAAGATAAAGACTCCTTTGGTTCCAATTTCTAGTTTAGAAACATATGCTTTTACTTGAGAACCCATTGCTAATTTTTCTCCTGGGATAATTTCATCTTTAGGTAGTAAACCGAATGTTTTTCCTAAATCTACATAATATGTTTTAGCATCTTCTCTTGCTAGAGTTCCTACAACTAATTCATCTTGTTTATCGCCTAATTCTTTTACAATCAAATCTTTTTCTGCTTCTTTCATTCTTTGAACTACTACTTGTTTTGCTGTTCCTGCCGCTACTCGACCGAAATCAGTCATTTCGACTGGATCTTCAATCGTTTCTCCTATTTCAATATCAGGGACTCTTTTTTTTGCTTCTGATAGAGAAATTTGGCTTTTTTCATCACGGAAGTTTTCATCTTCTACAACTGTACGGACAGAAAATAGTTTTATTTCTCCTGTTTCTGGATTTACCGTACATCTTGCAGGTCCACCTTTCTTTTTATAAGCAGCTGCCATGGCTTGTTCCATTGCTTCGATGACAATTTGTCTATCGATTCCTTTTTCTTCTACTATTGTATTTAGAGCTTTCATAAATTCTTTCATTTGTTTTTTATTCATTGTTATCACCTTTCTCTTTTGAAGATATATCTAATATATAGCTATCACTTATGATATCGCTATTATCTAATAATGGATTAATAAGATGTGTTACTTCAACACATGTATCAATATCTATTGGTTTAATTCTATCAATTACAATTCTTAAGAAGTAATTATTTCCTTCTTTTTCGTAAGTAATACTATCAATTGTGATTCCCATTTTATTGACTGGTTCTTCAATTAATTTTCTGACTTTTTCTTCTATCATACATTCCTCCTAATATATAAAAAGTGGACTTTCATAAGGCCACTTTTTCTTCAAGATATATTGATTATATCATATTTTCTCTGGTATAACAAGCATTTTTAGTTAGCTATTAATTAAGTTCATGAATTCTGTTTCTATTGCTTTTAATTTTTCTTCTGTTTTAGCTTCAAATCTAGTCGTAATATTTGGCCCTGTGTTAGATGCTCTTACTAAGGCTGAGCCATCTTCAAAGAAGACTTTTACTCCATCAACTAGTAAAATATGGTAGTGTTTTTCTTGACAGTATTCTTTGATTTGTTCTACTACTTTAAATTTAATTTCATCAGGAACTTGAACTTTGATTTCTGGGGTACTTTGATAGATAGGAATATTTTCTAATAATTCTTTTATGGTTTTGTCTGTTTTTGATAGAATTTCAATTAACCTCAAGCCAGCATAAATCCCATCATCGTAGCCATTAAATTTATCTCTAAAGAAAACATGTCCTGATAATTCTCCAGAGAATGGATAATTTCCTTGATAACTTTTTTCTTTGGTGTAAGAGTTTCCTGTGCGATAAAATTCATTTTCTACTCCTAACTTATCTAGTTCTTCTTTTAAGGCTAAAGAGCATTTGATATCATAAAAAGTTTTCTTTTCTATGTTAGGAAGTGTTACTAAATATCTCCATACTAAAATCATAAATTTATCTATAGGAAGAAATTCTCCTTTATTATCAATAATTCCTACTCTATCTCCATCTCCATCAAAAGCAATTCCTACATCAGCATGTAAAGTTTTTACTTTTTCTTTTAAAATACTTAAGTTTTCTTCTACTGCTGGATCTGGATGGTGGTTAGGGAAATTAGAATCACTTGTATTAAATAGAGGGATTAATTCTAATTTATCTTTAAAGGTATTGAAGATTTCATCTGCTACTATGGAAGTTGTTCCATTTCCACAGTCATAAATTACTTTTAATTTTCTTTCTCCTAAATCAATATTAGAAGTAATCATTTTGATATAGTCTTCTTTTATTTCTACTTCTTTTACTTCTCCTAATTGTTCTTCTGTGATAAAATCTTTACCCATTATCATTTGATATAATTCTTTTGAACTATCTCCATAGGCATTATGAATGCCATTGTATGAGAATTTAAAACCATTTTCATCTTTAGGATTATGAGATGCTGTGATCATCATTCCACACGGAATATGTAATAAGTCCCATGCATAGTAATACATTGGTGTTGTAACTAATCCTAATCTTATTACATTTACTCCACTTTCACGAATTCCTTTTACTAATTCTTTTTCTAAACTAGGAGAACTATATCGATTATCGTATCCTACTAGAGTTGTATCTTTATTTAGTCTTCTTAACTTTGTGCCAAAAGCTTTACCTAAAAGATAGGCTAACTCTTCTGTAATATCTTTTCCATATACTCCTCTAATATCATATTCTCTAAATATATATTTATTTATCATCTTTTCCCTTCTTTCTTACAAGTTCCCTTATATTGTTGTAATTTTATCTCAAAAAATAAATAATTATTGTACTCCATGTTTTACTATAAAATTATCTGATGTAATTGTAAATACTGTTGATGAATTTCGAAATTCAGTTCCCAATGTAGTAGTATATTCCTTATTAAAAATTACTATATTATCTGAAGATGATCCATTACCAAAATCCATTATTCTGGAATAGCGATTTGTCTCTTCCCAAATTGCTTCTACCTCAACTGTGTACCCAGAAGCAAAATCTACTGTACTTGGTATTGTTGGTACTTGTAAATAATCATCTACTCCGTCTAAAAATAAAGCATACCTTTTTCCATCATATTTTAAATTTGCTCCATTTTGGAGGATTCCATCATATCCATTTCCCGATAAATCTTTAACTGTATTTTTAGTAAAATCATAATCAAGAACTGTTTTATCATTTTTTAACGAAACTTTAACTTTATAAATGTAACCTTGAAAATATTCGTTATTTGGTTCTGGAGATTTCCCTATGTAATTTGTTTTTCTATCTATATTCCTTACCTTTACAGTTCCTACTGCTCCTGATGTTAATAAAGTTCCTGAGCCATTATATAAATATAAAGTTGATGGACTGTATACTACTTTAAAACTTTGTGAGGTTTTATTACTTACTGTTAGGCTTAATGTATATTTATATGTATAACCAAAATCATCTTGCACTATTACTTTAATCTGATGTGTTCCGACACCTAGCTCTGTTGTATCCTGTATTTTATAAACTCGACAACCTCCACCATTATCTTTACATGTTATTTGATTTTTTTCTAATTGTTCACCAGCATTAATAGGCTGTTTTATTGTAGGAACTGGAACTACTGGTGTTACTTTTGCTGCACCACTACTTGCATTTCCTGTCATTGTTGCTGTTCCTGCTACATTAGGCATACTTGCGTTTCCTGCTATCATTGTCCCATTGATAAATTTTTTTCCAGAATAATGATAAGAACATTCAATATTTGTTGTTCCAGTAGTACATCCAGCTTTATAACCATTTTGTCGTATTGCGTTATCAGCACCAAGAAGTATTTTTGTAGCATCATTATAATAATCTATTCTTATTGTCGATGTTGTTTCTCTATTAAATATAAGAATATTATTAGATTCAGACCCATTTCCAAAATCCATTATTCTTGAATAAGAATTTAGAGTTTCCCATATAGCCTCAAATTCAATGGTAAATCCAGAAGCAAAATCTATACTGCTTGGCAAAGTTGGAAGTTGAGCATAATCATCTACTCCATCAAAATTTAAGGCGTATTCATCTCCATACTTCATTCTACTTGCACCATTTAATGTAAGAGTATATCCATTTCCTGATAAATCACTTGTACCTTTATTAAAATCATAATACATTAGTACTTTGCCACTTGCTAAAGTAATTTTAAAATTATAAATTCTTCCTTTAAAATAAGCATCTGCTGTCCAATTGGATTTACCTAAATAATTATTTTTTCGCTCTATATTTTGAATTAGGACACTATTTGTGGCAGAATTTAATACTTGATCATTTTTATCTAATATTTTTAATGTACCTGTTGTTCCGCTTTTACTATAGACAATTTTAAATTTTTGTTTGTATCCAGATCCAACTGATCCAGTATAGCCTGAAATGTATGATGAACCACCTGCTGCTGATCCAACTACTGATGAATTTGCACTACTGGCTCCGCCACCATAATAACCGCCACCGCCTCCGGCTTGATACATATATCCTCCAGAATAGGTCGAGTTGTATCCACCTGAACCAAACACGCCAGCAAGAGGTGGTGCTGCAGTGTTTGTTCCTCCACCACCTAGTCCTCCTGATATTTGCGTTCCTCCTGTTGCATCATAATAAGTACTAGTACCGTTATTTACATTAGTTCCATTAATACCTGTTAATCCACCTGCTGCTCCACCAGCAGTTTTTCCGTTTGAAGCAGCCCAATCAGAAGCTCCTCCGCCTCCTCCTGCTACTAATATTCTACTTGCTAAGCCTGGACTAGAATTCCACTCTCCTGATACTAATCTAAAATCTGTTGCGCCTCCTCCATTTGCCATTTTAGTATTTGTTTCTACTGTTGAAACTGTTCCTGGTCCTCCACCATTAAAACAAAAAGCTTGCTTTGTTCCATTATATTGTTCTCCAGTATAAACATAAAGTGAATCTGAAATCTTTAATCCAATAGAGCCTGATGCATATGCACCTCTTCCTCCCTCTTTAGTATATGATCCTCCTTGTGCTCCCCAAGCTTCTAATTTATATACACCATTGTGAGGAATACTTACTGATTGAGCTGAGTTTTTATAAGAGTAATTTGTGCTAGAGATAGTAAAACTATTATTTCCTGTACCATATCCAATATATTTATTATTTGTACTATCATATGCATAATCAACCTCTGCAGTTGTTCCACTGATTAGACTTTTCCCGTTTAAATACTCAATAGCACTTGTACTTGTTGTTGAACTAGCAACTCCTACATTTACTTTTACACTATTACTTGTATTATTTTTGATAATAATTGTTGTAGTGATACTATTATTTGATGATATACTTCCACTTGTTGCTGTACTATTTTCTACACTTCTTGCTATTGTAATATCACTCGTTTTCGTAGTTGGATTAACCATTTTATACCATATTCCATAATAAGCAGTAGAATTACTACTATTTGTTACTTTTATATTAAATAATTCATAAGAATTAGGGCTAACATTGATTTCTTCATATTCTTCAATATTATCGATATTTAAGGTAAAGGATAAACTCATTCCAACTATATTATCTGGAGTAGTATAACTACTTGTAAATTTTGCATATGTTCCTTTTAGTGTAATTCCACCTAGAGCAATTATAAATAATATCATTAAATAAATTGTTATTTTATTGATTTTTTTAGGAAGTAATTTCTTCACTTGACTCATCATTTTACTCATCCCCTACTCTTATTTTAACCTATTTAAATTTTATCAAAAAAAAGTAAAAAAGGCAAGATATCTTTTCTAAAAAAAAGGCTATTTACCCTAGAAAAAAAAGAATAAGTATTTTTCTATTCTTGTGAAAAATTAACATATTCTTCTGTATTATATATTTTTCCATCTATACTTAAATAAATAGAATATTTTCCTTTTAATCCTTCTTGGTTAATATATCTTGTTACGGTAAGTCCTTTTTCGTTTTCTTCTTCTGTAAATACATCTACGCAAAGAGCAGTATAAGGTTTTTTGCTAATACTAATATTATAAGTATTTACTTTCAAATTTTTATATAATAATACTTTAACATCTGTTCCCTTTTTAAAGGTTCCTTTAAATACTAAACGATCTTTTTCTTTTTGAAAACTAATTTCATGAGAATTATAATTTTTATCTTTTTTGTGTGCTTGCATTTGTAATTTAAATTCTGTTTTATCAACTTTTGTTTTTCCTAGGCTTCCTAATGTTTTAGGAGAGTTCAAATTCACTTCTTCATTTTTGTTATATAGATTCATTTTTTCAACACGATAATTATTTGTTGGAAATTTTATTTCAAAAATTACTTTATTATTAAGTAATTCTACTGTATCACTTACAAGGGTAGTGTCTTTGGAAAAGCCTGCTGGTTGGTTAGAATTTTTACCATTTACATATACTATTCCTCCTGAGTGGATAATATAATGATTTTTTCCTAAATAATCTACATCAGAAATATATGGAGAATAAAATTCACTACCTCTTTCTTTTCCGTATTCAAAGACTTGTTCAATGGTCATTTTTTTGGTATCAATTTTATACATTACTCCTCTAGAATAACTATTTTCAGCAGATACATAATTTTCTTTGATTTTAGACTTATTATTTCCATTATCAAAGATAAAGACATATCCTTCTGGAGTAATCATTGCGGCATGTTGGCTCCATTGCCATTCAAAGTCTGTATTTCCTACTTTTTTAAAGAAATATTTTTGGTACTCTTTACTCCAATTAGTAGAATCTCCAATAATCCAATTTAATTTTTTTGTTTTATAGTCAATATTAATTACAGCATCTTGATGTCTACCTGATAGAGTAATAGAATTTGTTTTTTTATCATACCAAACAGAATTGTTATGAAACCAATCATATGCACTCCAATTTTCACTTTTTCCATCTTGCATATTTAAGATGTCTTTTAAATCAAATGTGTTAACGATTTTTCCTGTTTTTCTATCTAATTCAACGATATAATCTTCTACTGTTCCATCATCATTATAGAAATCATCGCTGGCAATTAGAAGGTTTCCATTTTTCATTTCATAATAATCGTGGTGATAGCCACCTTTTAAGCTATATTCAGTAATAATTTTTCCTAACATATTCATTTCATATAAACCAGTCATATAATATGGATTATTAATTAATCTTTCTGTACTCAGTAATAAATTTCCATTTTTTAATTTATCTACTTTCCATAGGGCGTTATTAGATAAATACCAGCGGACATCTCCATTTACATCATAGGCTGCTGTATACCCAATACTAGATGGAGTAAAAAAGTATAAATCATTGGTTAAGTTTTCTTTATCTGCTGTTACTGAAGTTGGTAATACCATATTTTTAGGTAGTTCTTTTGTCTTTATTTTAATTTCTTGAGAAACTTTTTTACCATTTTCTGTATATTCAATTTTCACTTTATTCTCTTTATTTGCATATAATCCATAAATGGCTAAATAGTGTTTTTTATCTTTTTTGAACTTATGAGCAAAAGTACTTAACTCATCTTTACCCTCTATAGTTACTTTAGGTGCTACTTCAGTATTTGTTTCAAATAAAATAAGGGCTGTTAATGGTGAATTATCATAAGGATCTAAAATAATATTTGGATTTTTTATAGTATATCCTTTAGTTTTAAAGTTTTTCTCTCTTTTTTCTTGTTTTTCTATTAAACTACTTACTACTTTGATTTCTTTTGTATTTTTATTTTTTTCATCTAAATTAATGTAAGTAAATGATAATATTAAAAATATTAATATTATACTTAAGATTATTATTATCTTTTTCTTTTTCATTTTTTCTCTCGTATAATCAATCTTATAGAAATTATTAATTAATTAATTCTATAGTTGATTAATCCTTTCTATTATATTTTTTGCATTATTATTAAACTAGTAATATAATAATGCTCGCGCTGTGGATTTATATCTATTTTTTTACAGCAATTAAATTGACTGGTTAAAGGAGACTCAAACTGCAGATTTCTATTTTAATTAGTTAGTTAATACTTTAGTTCTCCTTTACAAATTTAGCATATGTTATTTTAAAGAGAAAAGCAATAAAGAGATAGTTGAATCAACTAAACTTTAAGTTGAAAACTATCTCTTTATTTATTTTATTTCAATAAGTTCATATTCTTTTGTTCCAAATCCTAGAGTAGATGCTACATCTATAGTATGTCTTCCGTTTCTAGATTCTATTCTCTCAACTAAATGATTTCTTCCTGGATCTTTTGATTGATAAACTAAATCAATGCAAGCTTGGTCTAAAGCAATTGGATCTGTGGACGCTAAGATGCCAATGTCTTCCATACAAGGATCTTCTGCAACAGCACAACAGTCGCAATCTACTGACATATTACACATAATATTAATATAACAAATATTTCCTTTAAAATATTGATGTACTGAAGAAGCCGCATCTGCCATAGATTCTAAAAACTTATCATGATTAGCAGTCCATTTTTCTTCTGGTTTTCCTGCTCCATGAATATAAGTTTTTCCATAAGAAGAGGCAAAGCCAATGGATAATTGTTTTAATGCTCCTCCATATCCTCCCATAGGATGTCCTTTGAAGTGAGATAATACTAAACATGAATCATAATTTTTTATATTTTTTCCTATATAATCTTTTTTTATTACTTTTCCATTTGGGATATTTAGTTCTATATCTGGGCCTTCACTATCTAAAATATCTACTTTAAAGTATTTGTTCCATTCATGTTCTTTCATTAATTGAAGATGTTTTTCTGTTGTATTTCTTGCTCCATCATAGGCAGTATTGCATTCTACAATCGTTCCTTTTACTTCATCTACGATTTGCTTAAAAAAAGAAGGTCGTAAATAGTTTTGATTTCCTGCTTCTCCTGAATGAACCTTAATTGCTACTTTTCCTGGTAATTCTTTGTTTAATGCATGATATATTTTTACTAGATTATCTGAAGTGATTTCTTTCATAAAATATACTTTACTTTTCATCTTACTCATCCTTTCAAAATTTATTCTACTACAAAATTATTGCTTTTTCAAATTTTTTTGTAATATGGACAAATTCTGTTTTTTATTTTCAGATACAATCATTTCTTGGGTATTTTCTTCAATTTCTTTTTCTAATTCATTAAATCTTTTTATTCTTTCTTCGAATGCTTGTTGAATAAATTCAACATTTTCTTGATAGTTTTTATTTCTTGTAATTCTTGATAATTCTTCTGATAAAATGATTTGGTTTAATTCATTTTTAGCTAGTGTTGCTTCTTCTGTAGTATCATATATCTCTCCTATTTGTGCATCATATCTTGTAGGCTCTACTTTGCGATAAGTTTCTCTTCCTTTATGATTAACTTTTTGATAAGGAAAAACTACTTTATAAGAAGTATTTGTTGTTCCATCTGATAAAAATGAATTAATCTCACTAAGAATATAACATTTAGAAACAACATAGCCAATTATTTCTAGATGTTCATGCCCATATCTTACTATAGAATTATAAATATTTAATGCATGATTGTTACTTAAATTATCTCCAACATATGCATAAATTGGCATTATTGAATATTTTATTGGATAATTATATTGCATTTTTTATCTTCCTTTCTCTATTTATATTTTATATTACTATATGAAATATTTCAAGGAAGTAAATTATATATAAACAATATTTTTATTTTTTTCTTTTTATTAAGGCTTTTAAAGAAAACATAAACATAAAGTAAAAATGCAAGTACAACAATTGCGACAATGACTTTAACAACCGTTAAGCCGAAAAACGCTTTGATTGCATTTATCATTTTAAGAAATGTTGAAAGTTCAACTGTTTTTCCGGCAACAAGCTGAACACTTGCAATAACTTCATCACCGTAAATTATATTTGCATTGCATACTTTTTGCCCTTTTGTAACCGGTGCTTGCAGTGATGTTGGCTTTTCGGGAATTTCAACAATAACCGCAGATTTATCAAGCCCAACCGGCACAATAACATTGGTATCTTTTTCGCAAACAAGCTGAACCGTATCGGCATCTTTACCGTTTTCAACCGGAACTTCACCCAAAACTTCATCCTTACTTACGATAGTTGTATACTTCAAGCCATCAAACGCCCATTCAAAAAGCGACTTGGCATCTACAAATGAGCATTTGGTTAAATAGCTTTGATTTTTGATTTTTTGCTGTGGC
>ENA-OPWR01001022-OPWR01001022.1-human-gut-metagenome-genome-assembly--contig:-NODE-1022-length-22933-cov-2.779614_pt1 | contig 22933 bp, 29 predicted proteins | sample MGYA00241507_ERZ502006 | MGnify/ENA primary metagenome ERZ502006 (study PRJEB25962, sample SAMEA2043041) | human gut metagenome | biome: human gut; feature: human-associated habitat; material: faeces...
GATTATAAATCCTTATTGATTATGTCTAATAGTCCATATTTTAAATTTGTTTTTCCGAATATAAATTCACAAGAGTCATTATAATAGTTAAGTTCATCTATTTTTATAATTAACCAAACTTCTGGATATATATGCTCAAAATCTGTACATTCTGAATTGCGGCGATGCGTGTTATCAAGCATATAGAATCCAGGTCCACTAGTTTTTATTTTAGCTATTGATAAATTATTTTCTTCTATTATTTCTTGGATAGTAGAACCCTCATAGAATGCGGTTGCCGCACTAAAAAAATATCTTTCATGGTATATATGCATTACTATCCAATTACTTTTTTCTACTTCCAATATTTACATCCTCCCCAAAAATTTTCTTCTTTTAATAAGACATTATATTCCTTTTCTAATTCATACAATTCTTCATTTGAAATATCGCATTGACCTTCTATCCATATGGTTTGCATTGTATTATTAAAGATTTGATTTATTTCATTCATTCTATTGTGTCTTGTTGTTCTCTTAAAATCACATAAAATTACTTTTCCCATTTTCATTATTCCCTTTCTTATAATAAAAGGGTAGAATAAATCTACCCTATTTCTTCATATCTCGCGCTCATAAGCTTCTCAATCATTAGACTATAGCCATCTTTACCTGAAAGGATAGTTTGTAATATAGTTGGTGAAAGTCCACTTACATAAGCAAATCTTCCTTTAAGCATAGGTATATTATTTTGACGCGCGTCTAAATTCCAGAATACTACTTGAGGTAATTCATATCCATAGTTTTTCCATTTTCTAGCAATTCCTTCTAGTAATGTTTCAACTTCATCTTGTTCAGCGCCCCACTCTAAATCATCTATACATCCATTAAATTCCATATCACTTAATATATATAATCTTTGAGGTAAATCTTCTTGTTTAGTTCCTTCTTTTAAAGCAACTCCTAGTAGTAAATCAAATACAGCCTCTAAATTAGTATCCATTTCCCAAGATGCTTTTCTTGCTCTATTAAATTTATCAGTTACATCTACGCCTTCAAATTTTATAAGTTCAGGGCAACTAGAAAATGTTATAAAATGATTAGCGAAAGGTCCATGTCCTCTTTCCGCAATATAAGCTCCTAGAGACACTGCAGCTTCTAATGGCATACCTGTCATACTTCCAGATGTGTCTACAATAGCTAATCCATTCTCTTGATTATCTCCATAATAATTAGGTAAATTATCCCAATATTTTTGCAACATAATTCTTTCTGTATTTTCAAGAGGCATATAACAAGTTTCATTAAATGCTTTATGAGCTATATCGTATGGATATAATGTTTTAGCATTTACTTTTGTTTCAGTGTTTTTTGCAAATTCTCTATATTTTTCTTTTATTAAATCTCTTCTCGCGAAGGCATTTTTATATATCATTCCCGCTCTTGAAGGAATTTTATCAAATTCAATTTCATCCCATCTATTTTCGCTCATTAATCTTTCTACTATATTTATTCTTTGTCTTAATGTAGAAAGTATTTTTCTATATTCTTTATGAGTTAATTTTAAATATTTTCTTACTTTTGATGCCATTTTCTTTGTTTTATGGCTAGAACAATTTTCTGATGGTAACCATTTTCCAAGCAATGATGGAGTTTTAGATTCTAAATCAAGAGCTAATTGTTCTTTTACAATAAACATAGCATAATCTTGCATTTTTGTATCATCAGTAGCATAAAGAATATCATCCCATCTACCATATTCAGCTATTTTATCTATATTTCTTTTAGCAACTTCTGGTCTTTCATCACACAACCATTTAAAACATACTCTAAAAAATCTTCTTTCTCCTTGTCCTTCTAATATATCTCTAATATAGAATAAACATTTCATAGCTAAAGACTCATTTTCTTCTAAAGCATTTTTAAACAATAGAATACAGTCAGCATCATTTCTTTTTCTATATGCGGCACCCATAGCAAACATATCAAATACATCTGATTTAGTTGTATTATGGGTAATGGCAAAATTTTCTGTATATTTATAATTTGTAATATCTTTTAAACTATCTAAAAAAGTTTTATCCATTAAACATCACCTTTTTATCTCTTTCGAGATACCTTTCCTTATTTTATATATTTATTATATCAAAAATTTTATTAAAAATCAATTTCATTTTCTTCTTCTTCAATTATTTTTCTTAATTCTTGTTTTTTCATAGCTCGAGTTGGATTCTTTAATCTCTTAGCTTTCAATCTTTTCTTTCTTTCAGCTTCCTGCTTAGGGGTGTTATTATAAACAGGAATAACTATATATTCTGATGCGGGCTCCGGCTCAAAGCTTCCTGAATCGAGAACTTTTCCATCTCCTTGCATCATTACAAAATTAACTTTAAATTCTCTTAACATATTATTAACAACCTCTTCATCTTCTCTATCCAGACTATGAGTGTATTGATGTGCGATCTCCGCAATATTTGCACAATTTTCTACTGTTGTTTCTCCGCCTTCACTTCTGTGTCTTAAATGATGTACCGTCAATTGATAACTAATAGCTTTACCTTTAAAGCGTCTTTCTTCTACAAATACTTTAAAAGTTTTAATTCCTCCAATGGCTTCAATTCTTTCTGCAATATGGGCTCTATCAAAAAAACATCCATCACCATATATCCTCTTTAGTTTTCTTTTGATTTTTTGGTTTTTCTTACTACTCATATTCATACCTTCTTTTTTACATTTACAAATATATTATAACAAAAAATAATAAAAAAATCAATAATCTTTTATCGGTCAACTCAATGAAATCTCATATGAGTATTTTTCATAGTTTTTAGTGAATAATTTTTTATGGAAAGGCAGGTATTTTAATATGTATAGATTGTATAGACAAAATGATGATACTCAAGCCTATGTAACTGAATATGTAGCAGATACAGATACAGATGTAGCAGATTTACCTACCGATGTTTACCCAGGAAGTACATGTATAGTTGCGGATAGCGCAAGTGTATATATTTTAAATGCTTCTAAACAATGGGTAAAACTAGGATAAGGAGGCGATGACCTATAGACGTTGTAACATATGCATTATGTAAAAAACTTATTAGTCAATCAATTTCTACTATTGGAACTATTTTTACTTTAAAAGGTAATGTTCCTTCTTATGCAGATTTACCAACTACTGCAAATCAAGGAGATATTTATTTAGTGGGTCCAATGGAAGATGGTTCATTTGATGAGTATTATTGGAGAGATCCAGGTATATGGGAACTAATGGGTAGCACCGCCGCAAATATGGGTGGATATATAACAAAAAATAGCCTTTATGCAGGAGAAAATGAAACCGGAACACCAGATAATCCAGCTGAAGGAACTATATTAGCTATTGTTAATTCTCAAAATAGACTTAACTTTTTAGCAAAAGATAATATAGAAGAATATACACCAACAGAAGATTATAATCCAGCCACAAAAAAATATGTAGATGATATGGAAATCTATGCTACTGAAGCAGATATAGATAAATTATTTGAAAATGAATATGAAGAAAACTTAGCTACTAAGGAAGATATAGATAAGTTATTCGAATAATTAAGGAGGTAATATTAAATTATGGCACAAATTGAAAAGAAAGTTACCTTACCTATTTTAGGCTATTATGATGAAAAGATTAAAGATTGGGTTGTAAATCAAATTGATAATACAGCTCAAGCTGACTGGGCAGAAACAGACGAATTTTCTAGTAGTTATATTAAAAACAAACCAGAAAATTTAGTTACTGGAGCTAATCTTGAATTCAAGCGTCTAAATGAAGAAGGTAATGAAGACAATACAATAGATTCAGTTTCTGTTGTTGTAGATGGAAATGTTGTAAATAAATTCTTTTCTAGTCATGATAGAATCCAAGCTAATGTATCTTTTATAGCTTCAGAAGTAAAAACATTTTTTGAAGACGCAGGAATAACACCTGATACATATGATGGTTCTACATGGACTGAAGAAATTATGTCAATAGCAAACATGACTGCAGAAAACGGACCTTATTTAGTATTTATTACTAATAATGCTGAAGATGCGGAAATCCATGCTCATGTTAAATCAATGAAAAACGCTTTATCTAATTATGCTACTACTCAATATGTAGATAATAAAGATGAAGATAATGTAAAATATGTTAATAATAATGTAGAATTTAAAAACCATGCTGTAGTTCCATTTGGTAGTGGTTTATATGGAACATCTCCAGACCTTGGATGGACTTTGCTTGCTGCAGTTAAGGGATATAACTTAGAAACAGAAGAAAAATTTATCCAATCAGAATTTGGAAGTGCTTCTTTACATACTAATATCAATTCTAAAGATAGACCTACAATAGAAACTGCTGACGGTAAAGAAGAAATTGCATATTTAAGTGATATAGAAGAAGAAGTATTCTACATTCAAATTCCAATTAGAACTTTACAAGATAAAATATATACTCAAGAAGAAATTTTAAAATGGTTTGGAGTAGAAGATATACCAGAATTAAAAACAAAAATTGTTAGAAATTATTTACCAATACTAAAATATGGTATTACATTATCTTATAATCCACATTATTATAAAATGATTGTAGAGTATTTAGCTTTTGAATCTGCAAATCAAATTAAATTAGTATTTTCAGGATTAAATACTTCTAATGATGATGCTTCTAAATATGAAATTATTATTAATTTAGATGGAACTATTATAGAAGGAAATTCTAATGTAAAACTTAGTCAACTTCAACTTATAGATGAAGAAACATTAAGGACAGAAATTGAAAATGCAACTCAATTAGAAATCATTTAGAAAGGAGAAATAATAAAATTATGAGATTTATTGCTACAACAAGTGATAAAATGAATACTATTGATGTTGTTTCTGGACAACTTATATTTTCTAGGGACGACAGAGTAATTTATTTAGATAGTGATACAAGAACATCATTTCAACAAATAATTACAGTTGTAAATGAACAAACAAGACAAGAATTAGTTTCTCCTGTAAGTGGATTCTATTTTATTGAAGATACAAAAACTTTATGGAGATATAATAATTCTCAATGGGAACAACTTACTGAACCACCAAAAGAGAACTTGGTCTTTGCGGATAGGAATAGTTTCCCAGCTCAAGGACAAGAAGAAGTTTTATATGTAGATAAAGAAACTATTTATACTTGGGATTCAGTTAATAATGTTTATACTGAAATGGGTGCTCTTAATTGGGAACCTATTTCTTAATATAAAATAAAAAGAAATAAATAAAGGAGGAAAATAAATACTATGGCTTATAATGTTAAATTTTTAAAAGGTACAGCTGCTCAATATACAGGATTAGCTTCTAAAGATGTAAATACATTTTATTTTACATCAGATGATAAGAATTTATACTTAGGTGAAATTAAATTATCTAATGCTGCAGATTTAGCTGCTGCTATATTAAGAATTGGACAAAATGAAACAGATATAGCTTCTATTGAAGGAAAATTAAATACATTACTTGGTGAAGAAGGAGAAGGTTCTTCAATTCAAGATATGATAGATGAAGCTATAGCTACTGTTCAAACACAAATTGGTACATTATCTTCATTAAAAACAACAGCTAAAGATAATTTAGTAAATGCTATTAATGAAGTAAGAGCTGCTGTTTCTGCAGGTGGTACTGAAGCTCATGTCACTTTAGAAGAAGGTACTTCTGCTGATTATGCTAAAGTTTACACTTTAAAACAAGGTGAAAGTACAGTTGGAACAATTAATATTCCTAAAGATATGGTTGTTAAATCTGGTGCTGTAGAAACAAATCCAGCAGATCAAGCTCCTGGAACATATATTGTATTAACATTAGCTAATGCTACAAGTGATAAAATTTATGTTAATGTTGGAACATTAGTTGATATTTATACAGCTCAACAAAGTGCTGCTCAAGTTCAATTATCTATTAATAGTGGAACAAGAGAAATTAGTGCTACTTTAGTTGATGGTGGAGTTTCTGAAGCTAAATTAGCTGCTAACGCAGTAACAACAGCTAAAATTGCTGATGGAAATGTAACTGAAGCTAAGATTGCGGCTGGCGCTGTTTCAAGCGAAAAAGTTGCAGCTAATGCAATCGTAACAGCTAAAATTGCTGATGGAAATGTAACAAAAGCTAAATTAGCTACTACAGTTCAATCTAGTTTAGATGCTGCTGATAGTGCTTTACAATCTGCTGATATTACAACTGGTGCTACAAATGGTACTGTTGCTGTTGATGGAACAGATGTAGCTGTTAAGGGATTAGGAACAGCTGCTTATACTGAAAGTTCAGCTTATGATGCTGCTGGAAGTGCGTCAGCTGCTGAAACAAATGCGAAATCATATACAGATACAGAGCTTTCAAAAGCACTTACTTGGGGAAGCATTGCCTAAGATATTACCTTAATAAAAATAAATAATTTTATATAAACTTGGGGCATTTTTAAATAATAAAATGCCCACTTTATTTATATACATATAGATAAAGGAGAAAAAGTTTATGGCAAATAAAAATGATTTAATAGGTCAAAAATTTAATTTTTTGACAGTGATAGAAAAAGCTCCAAGCAAAGGGAAAAATTCTTATTGGAAATGTAAATGTGATTGCGGAAATGAAGTAGAGGTAAGAAGAGATTGTCTTACAAAAGGAACAATAAAATCTTGTGGATGTTTTAGAAAACAAATAAAAAGTAATAATTTAACAGGACAAAGATTTGGAAAACTTATTGCTTTAGAACCAACAGAAGAGCGTCAACGTAATAGAGTTATATGGAAGTGTCAGTGTGATTGCGGTAATATATGTTATGTTGTTTCAGATTGTTTAAAATCAGGCAGTACTTCTTCTTGTGGTTGTCTATCTATTTCAAAAGGAGAATATATAATTCAAAAGATATTAGAAGAAAATAATTTAATTTTTGAAAAACAAAAATATTTTGAAACTTGTAAGTTTCCAGATACAAATTATTATGCTAAATTTGATTTTTATGTTAATAATCAATATCTAATAGAATTTGATGGAGAGCAACATTTTATGCCAAGAGATTATTTTGGTGGAGAAGAAGCTTTTTATAAGCAAAAGCAAAATGATATTTATAAGAGCAAATGGTGTAAGGAAAATAATATTCCTTTAATAAGAATTCCTTATACACATAAAAATATTATTTTAGATGACTTATTATTAGAAAAAACAAAATTTATAGATGCGACAATTGTTGATATGTAGAGACTTTAATCGACCTCCGCGCATCTTTTATTTAAAGGAGGAGGAAATAATAAATGGCTTTATTTAAACCTTATAAAATATTAAGCTCTCAATTAAGCTCTCTTCCTATAAAAGAAGGTCAATTTATAATTACAACTGATACTAATAAAGTTTATATAGATATAGATAATTCTACTAGAGAAGAATATGGAAAATCTGGTAGTAAAACCTATTTGTCAGAAACAGAACCTTCAGATATGAATGAGGGCGATCTATGGATGGTTGTAGAATCATCTAAATAAAAGCAAGATAGAAATATCTTGCTTCTTTTTTTATGCCCAAAATTGGACTAAACAAAAACATTATTTTAGATGAAAAATAATGTATTAGTAGATGTAAATAATAAAAAGAGAAAATAAAAAATTTTTCTTTCTTATAGATAAAAAGAGATGAAAGGAGAGAATAATATAAATGTCAGTGGTAAAAAATATTAAACAAAGAACTACTAATAATTCTTTTAATACTTATCCTATTGGAATGAATGCAGAATTTATTACTATTCCTGCAGGAACAGCTAATTTATATGAGAATAATGTAAATGCTGATGAAGGTATGAGCATATTAAAGAATTATATAGATGAGCAAATTTCTATTGCTAAAGTAAATTTCTTTGTTAATTATACAGATATAAATGGTCAAGTGTATAATTTAAGAGTATATAATGATAATACTACTAATGGACAAGAATTAAGAAATATTTTATATAATATTGGAACTAATGAAGGTACAACAAGAGCAATTTCAACATCTAATGATATAAATATGTTAGATATAAAAGAATTATATGCTCCTAATTTTTATGATGCTAGTGATTTATTTAATGCAAAAGCAGAAATGATACCCGCATTAGAAATCAAAAATATTAATAGCATAAGTTTTTCAAAAGTTACAAACATAAGTAATATGTTTTTAGCTCAAAGAAAATTACAAAAAATTAACTTATTATCATTTGGACATAATGTTGAAGATACTTCATATATGTTTCAAGGATGTTATAATTTAACCAATATATCAAATTTTAATACATCTAATGTAAAATATATGGATAAGATGTTTTGTAATTGTAAAAATTTAACAACAATACCTAATTTTAATACATCCAATGTAATAAATATGAGTAGTATGTTTCAAAATTGTAGAAATTTAATTAATATTTCAGATTTAAATACAGATAAAGTTAATAATATGTCATATATGTTCCAACAAGCTGGAAGTTTAGTTAATACGCCAAAATTAAATTTAGCTTCAGTTATAACAACAGTAGATATGTATGCACAAGCATATGCTTTAAATGACATAAATGATACTTTAGGAACAATAACAGAAAATATAAAAAATACTGTTAGTATGTTTGAAGGATGTTTAAGATTAAATCCAGATGGATATGCTATTGCAAGAAATGTATTATTTCAACCTAACTTAGTTAATACAGCATATATGTTTTGCACAACAAATTTAAATAGAGTTTATTTAAATCAATTATTTGATGGAAATAATGGAAGATGTAATGCTTCACATATGTTTGATAATTGTAGGAATTTTACAAATTGCAGTGCTATAAATGGTATATGGGATGCAGTTTATGATATGAGCTATATGTTTGCTAATTGTAATAAACTAAATTATATTAATGGATTTAGCGCTAATTATGTTAATGGTATTAGAAATATGGTTTATGGATGTAGTGCTTTAACAAACGCGGCAATATTTAATTTAGCAAACGGACTACCTTATTATAATAATATAGATGATAGTAGTAAATGGAATACATTAGATTATATAGGATTTACTAATAATCAAATGAATGTTATTGCTAATAATCCTACTGTGTTAAATAATGTTGAAAATAAAGGATGGACTGTTCAAAAAGTAAAATATGAATTAGCATATACATATTCAAATAATCCAGATACTTGGTTAAATTACTCATTAGAAACAACAAGCGTATCAAATAATGCTCAAGCACTAAGAAATGCTTTTAGTAATAAAGATATAGATATATCTAATATAATTAAACTAAATGTAATTAATATGCCAGGTGTAACAAATGGTAGAAATTTATTTGCTAGCAAGGGAAGTAATTATAATTTTAGTAAAATGACAAATGTAGAGCATTTAGATATGCAAGATTTACAAGATGCAAGTTTTTTGTTTCATAATGATGTAAATTTAACTAGTGTAAATAATATAAATTGCAATAATATAAATAATTGTAGTTTTATATTTTATAATTGTTATAATTTGGTTAATATATCTAATTTTGATACTTCTAAAGTAACGGATATGAGTTATATGTTTGATGGTTGTAATAATTTAACAATAATACCTAATTTTGATACTTCTAAAGTAACGGATATGAGTTATATGTTTCATCGTTGTGATAGTTTAACAATAATACCTAATTTTGATACTTCTAAAGTAACGGATATGAACACTATGTTTTATTCTTGTGATAGTTTAATTAATGTATCTAATTTTGATACTTCTAAAGTAACGGATATGAATCGTATATTTTCTTATTGTAATAATTTATCTAATCAATCGATAGATAATATAGCTTATTCATTACCATTATATGGAAATATTGTTAATGGAAATCCATTAGTAAATAAATATATAGGACTATCTAATGCACAAATTAATAATATGAGCGCAAATGCAAAACAAGCAGCTGAAGACAAGGGTTGGATGGTATTACCTCAAATAAGAATTGATTATACTTATACTAATGGTGTAAATGGAGTAAGTAAAATATATAATGTTGATACTATGAATGGTCAACAAATTGAGAAAGAACTTAGAAATGTATTTGCAAATAATTTATATGAAAGAAGTGAAATTGGACTTAACTGGCTTATTACTGATATAACAATGACATCTTCAAATTGTAACATTACAGATTTAAGTGGTTTATTTTGGGATGGTTATAAAATAAAAAGTATTTCGTTAAATAAATTAGATACTGCCAATTTATTAAATTTAAGTCAAACCTTTTATAGTTGTAACATATCTAATATACCTAATATAAATACTTTAAAAGTAACAGATATGAGTCAAACTTTTGGTTTTTGTCGTAATATTACTAATGTATTTAATCTTTATACAGCAAATGTAACAGATATGTATGGTACTTTTAGAGGTTGTCATAATTTAATCAATATATCCATTTTTGATACTTCTAATGTAACAAATATGAAATATATGTTTGAACATTGTAATAATTTATCATTAAATTCATTACAAAATATTATTTTATCAATTCCAGATAGGGATCAAATTATTGGAACAACAAGCACAACTAATTTACGATATTTAGGTTTGACAGCAAATCAAATAAATAATTTACCAACTTATTATAAACAACTAGCTGTAGACAAAGGATGGTATGTTGAAGGATATGAACCAAAATATACTGAAATGTTGGTCGGAACAGCTAATGCTTTAGGAGATATTACTTTTGATAGTAGTGAAGAATATCCTATGACATTAACTTATGATGATATGTTTGGTGATTATTGTTTAGAAAATACAAATCAAGGTAAAGCTAGTACAACATCATCAGCAACTTTAACTGTATCAGAAGAATTATTAAATGTATTTGACCCAATGTTTAGATTTTTAGTATATTATTCAAGTGAAACAAATTATGATTCTACAAAAATATACAAAAATGATAAATTAATTTATGAATATAGTGGTTATGATGGAACTACATCTTATTTAGATACAACATTCTGGTTAGAAGTTCAAGCTGGAGATGTTTTAAAATTTGAATATGAAAAAGATAGTTCTGGTGATCGTGGTTTAGATGGTTGTAAAATATACATCAGCGGATGGAAGAATAATAAATCTTATGAAGTAAGATATTCAACTGTCGATGCACCAACAACTTATATAACAAAATTTATACCAAAGGAGGACAACTAATATGGCAAGTAATAATATGAGTCCTTTAAGAAATTTTTTAAATAGTATTAAAAATTCCGTCTATAATATTTCAATAGACGGAATTGGAAATACTGATATAAATGCAGGTAGTTTATTTAATGGTTTTTCTAATTTATATAGAGTTGGCCCATTAAATTATACTAACTATATAAATAATATGAGTAGTTTATTTGGTTCTTGTGAGAATTTAACTAATATATCTAATTTTAATACTTCAAATGTAACTAATATGAGTGATATGTTTTTGGGAATAGGATTTTCTGGCACTTCTGTTAATATACCTAATTTCAATACATCTAAAGTTGTAGATATGAGTGGAATGTTTTCTTATTTTAATTTTAGAAATATAACATTACCTAATTTTAATACATCTAATGTAACAAATATGCATAGTATGTTTCTTCAAGCAGATACATATGATAAAGTTCCTAATTTTGACACAAGAAAAGTAACTGATATGGGAGCTATGTTTGAAATGGATTATACCATTAGTAAGATTCCTAATTTTAATACTTCTAATGTGGTAAGTATGGATTATATGTTTATGGCTTGTAGTAATTTAACTTCTATACCTAATTTAAATATGATAAAAGTTAATGACGCTGCAATGATGTTTGACTATTGCCAAAATTTAATTACAGTTCCTATTCTAAATATAAGTAATGTAATTAATGCATTTAGTATGTTTGGCGATTGTCCTAGTTTATCTCAAGCATCAGTTAATAATATAGTTGCATCTTGTTCAACAGCAACAAAAGTAACTAATAAAAATTGGACTAATATTGGATTTAATGTTGCGGCAGGTAGTAAATGGAATACCTGGATTCGTACTGCCCCAGACTATATGAATGCTGTTAATATTGGATGGCAAAACATAGGAGATGCTATTTAACCTGTATATAAAAGAAGAAGAGATATAATTATGATAATTTTAAAGAAACCTAATAAATTTATTGGACTTATGAAATTAATATTTAGATGCAGTTTAAAAATTACATTTTGTATAATATTATTAAATATTTTAAATACAATATTTTAGCTCAGATAATTTATTTTATCTGAGCTTTATTTTTTTGCATAAAAAAAGAAGCCTCAGCACTAAAAAGCTGAGGCTTAATAGAATTACTTTAATAAAAAAGTAATTTTTAAGAAAGGGTAATGAAAAATGAAAAACTAGACAAGAAGATATTTTCCTACTTTCGTTGAGATATATATAAAAATATACTTTTAAAAATTATATCCTTCTACGACTCTTTTAAAAGAGTAAAATATAAATAATTTTTTATTTATTCCTAATATTGCATTTGTAATATTTTTTGCTGTATCTTGTCTAAAATATAAAATGGTCTCGGTGGTAGGAGTTGAACCTACAATCTCAAGTTCCCAAAACTCGCGACTTACCAACAAGTCTTCACCGAGTTATATGGTGGCGGGAGATGGACTTGAACCATCATCGTCATCCTTATGAGAGATGCAATTTACCATTAAAATATCCCGCCATGGCACCTGAGCTTTTCATCTCAGGGTGTTATTTAAATTTCCTTATGTAGTCCCTTCTATTAATGGTAACTAACCGTACTTTTTAAATAAGTTATAATTTTTTATAGACTAAATAACTAAGTCTTATAAATAATTCATAGGATTTACAAAATTCCCATTTATCTTTAATTCAAAGTGTAAATGTGGTCCTGTACTATTTCCAGTACTACCAACATATCCAATAACTTGTCCTTTGTGTACCTCTTGGCCTGATGAAATAGCATATTTACTTAAATGTGCATATCTTGATACAGTGCCATCACTATGTTTTATTTCTATAAAATTCCCATAGCCACCATTCCAACTAGCTTGCATTACTGTACCACTTTTCCACGCATAAATTGGTGTTCCAGTAGCCGCCGCAAAATCTGTACCAGTATGCATTCTACCATTTCTCATACCATATGGTGAACTGATATATGAATAAGATTTTAATGGAGCTGTAGAAGAACTTCCATTATTTTGTCTTCTGCTTGTTCCTCCACGAGAAGTTACCTTTGCTAATCTTTGTTTTTCTTGCTGCTCTTGTTTCTCTTTCTGTTCTATAACAGATTGTTCTTTTTCATTTAATTTATCTTCAGCTGTAATTAATTTAACATTATCAATAACACTCTCTAATTCATAATCTTGTTCAATATATTTGTTTAATCTATCTATAAATTTTTTAGCTTCTGTTTCAGATTTAAAATAATAATCAGTATCATCATCTTTTATTTTTACTTTTGTAAGAAAAGCATCTACATCTAATCCTTTTACAATATTGTTTTTTAATTCTTCATCATTTATTTGTACTTTATGAATAATAGCTTGTTTATATAATATTTCCATATTTAATTGATGTGATGCAACATAATATCCTTCTTTTTCCAATTCATTAAGATATTCATCAATAGCAACAGAGATGATATCTTTTTGCTGAGTAACACCTATTTCTATAGTTTGAGTTATATCCTTTATTTCATAGTATTTATATCCGACACCTAAGTCTTTGGCATAATAGACTCCGACGCCTACAAATATCAATACTATTATGATAAAAAGCGTTAATAATTTTTTCATCTTCTCCCTCATTGAGGGGTGATATTTTTTCTTATTATTCATATTCCTCTCCTTTTATTGATAAGTTTTACTCTAATTTGTTTCATTAAAGGAATGGTACACCCTGAGAGACTCGAACTCCCGACACTGAGATTAGAAATCTCATGCTCTAATCCAACTGAGCTAAGGGTGTATATAAATGCGGCGGTCGCCGCTAAACAGAAACTCTATACATTAATCCTCTTTTGTTTAATTCTTTTTTTACTTGCTTATAAGATTTTAAAGTTAATCTATATAAATTTTTTCCAATTCCAATTAGTCTTATTTTTTTATTTGTAGATAAGGTATTTATATCTACTAATTCAACTTCAGCACTTTCCATGCCTCTTGTTCCAGCAGGTATAAATTCACCATTAATTAACTGTCCACATACTTGTATTTCCATTTTTCAATTCCTCCTTTTAACCCTTGGTGGGCCAGTAAGGACTCGAACCTCCTAGTCAAATGACGCCAGATTTTGGAGCTAGATTTCAGTACTGCCCTGAACTAAGATGCTCTTGCATATCTAACACAGTCTGGTGCAGCTCACCACCTCTGCCGCTGACCCATATATACGGCTCTTGCATACAACGCCGTGCGTCTTTTATACTCGAATGGTATATAGAAAATTGGTGCACCTAGTAGGACTCGAACCTACAAGAACTTTCGCTCCCGGCGTTTTAAGCGCCGTATGTTTACCTGTTTCATCATAGGTGCATATGGTGTGGAAAGCAGGAATTGAACCTGCACGGTCTAAACCACTAGTTTCTAAGACTAGCGCGGCTACCAATTACGCCATTTCCACATATAGAAAAGAATTCCAAAGTAGCTACAACTCGAGAATGGAATTCCTATATTTCCGCCGAGGGTATCGCGATAAATTAAAGTTACTGCCTCGACTCGCAGATAACTGGTCTCTGCTGACGGGATTTTAGTACAATACCTGCATTGCCTCTTTCAGTATGGTCTGTTAGGTTATACCTTACACCTACAGGAGATGGTTCCTTTGTACCAACAACTATTCAGCTTCTTGTTGGCGAATCGTCAACTAAAGTTTATCTATACAACTCAGTCTAGCTCTGAGGATAGGACTTTAGATTTGTGGTTGCGGTCGTAGGATTCGGACCTCGTCTTAGGTTTATGAGACCTATGTGCTACCATTGCACCACCGCCGCGATATACTAGACACATAATTGCACTTTTATTCCCAAAATAAACGCTTTTTAAAATATTTGCTGTATGTGTCTATATTTATTTTAAACTTTATACCAATTATATTTAAAAGCTCTTTTTCCAGTGTCTATTGCAGCATTTATCAACATTTGAACTTTCCAGTCATCCATTTTAGTATCAACAGACTTAGCAGCTTCTTTAATAGAATTAAAATATTCTACTTCTTCAGTATTAGTTTCTCTATCTCTTAAAATTCTTTTAATTTTCATCATTTTCAGTTACCTCCTTCTCAATATAGATACCATATTCTACAAAATCATCAGGAGTTAATACTACTTCTTCTTCTTTATATAAATCTTCAGCCATTTGATATGCCTCAGCTTCACTTTCAGCTTCAACAAAAATTGTTTTTCTTAATATTTCCTCTATACTAACTTGATATTTTCTTTTCATATTCATCACCATTCCTTTTCTTTTCTTTTTCTATAAATATTATATAATAATTTTTATAAAATATCAAAATAAATAAATGGCCCACCTCCAAAACATCTTTTTATTATTTTTCTACAAGAACTGTACGAATAGTCTGTTGCAACAGAACTAAACCATATGAAGTGGCTGTTAACTTGTATATCTTAGTAAGGTTTTCATGGCATTTGTAAAAGCTAACCTTAAACTTTTACATAGCTTCGACAGGTACTAAGCTACCTTTATAGGTCGTGGTAAAACAACAGCAAGACTATAAATGTTCTTTACTCCTACTATCTTACTTTATAGGCGAACTATAGATTGTTGCTTCTGGTGGCACTTCCATGAGTCGCACATGGGACGCCGACATTTTCAGTGTCGCGCTCTACTACTGAGCTAAAGTGCCATGTTTAGAGGCTGGTCTGGAGCAGACTAATCATTAATCCCAGCTTATTTACCTACTCATAGTAGCACCTCTTTAATTAATCAATAGTATGAAAAATATTGTCTTTCCAATATCCATTTATTTGTGTCTTATTTCCATCAATATCTTCAATTATTATATTTTCTATTTTTTCTTTCATTTTTATCATTTCTATTTTAACTCTTTTTTCTATTTCTTTTTGAATTTTCAATTCTTCTTTTTGTTTGTTTTGTTTTTCTTTACAATTAGCACATAATACATATTCATGTTCACTTAATGATTTTCCACATTCTTCACAATGAGTTAATCCAGGCCATGCTAAACTCATATAATATTTTTCCTCCTATTTCATTTTATAATCTTTATAATAATCAAAATAGGTAACTTCTCTAGGTTCTTGCCACCATCTAGGATGACTCCACCATTTTTTATAACTATTCCAAGTTTCTATATTATAATAATCACAAATATCCCAAGAATTATAAATTTTTTTATATGCTTTTCCATTAGGAATTTCACCTTTATAATTTCTTACTTTTCTATTTGCTAATTTTTTACCAATTTTACAGCTTTTTTCACATTTACAAAAGCCAATATGTTTATAACTTCTACTCATAGTAAACTCCTTTCTATGAGATATTTAATCCCATTAGAAAGCTATTACCATTTTAACTATCTTTCTCATTATTATCAACTCCAAACATTTTTCTTATTTCAATAGCATCAGTTACTTCTTTATAATCAACATCTATATTTTTACATGGTGCGGCAGCCGCTTTTTCGAGCGCATTAACGAGCATTTCCGCTTCCTCTTCAGTATCTATATAGATTGGGTCTATCCATTTAGCTTTGTCTTCTTTTGATAAGTCTAAACCACATTTAATTAAATCACAAAGTAACTGCTCTTTTGTTTGACTATTTATTAAATTATCTAATTCTTTTTCAAACTCTTTTTCTGGTAAATCAAATAAATTCATTTTATACCTCTTAAAATTAAAATAGGTATTTATTCGGGAATGCGCTCCTCAGCCCATTAAGAATAGTTTATTACTGGATATCGTATGGAACCAACGTCTTCTATCCCCATTTGACGCGCATGTTTTGGGTAAGACCAGATTATGGTAAATCCTCGTCGCAGGACCCTATTCTCTAACCATTTGACAGTTCCTTTTGTCATACTAACTACTCCATTTCCTAATCATTACTATTAGGCTCGGCCGTTAGATACCCTTAAGTGGCAGGAGATGAAAGATTTGAACTCTCAAGTCCCGATTTGGAGTCGGGCAGTTTACCAATTAGCTTAATCCCCTAAGTAACTGCTTTTGAAGAGAGCAGTAACTCTATATGGTAATTCAAACTATATATATTATATATAATTATAATAAAATTAAGGTACTTTCAAGCACGGGTTTTCAACCGTTATGAGCTCTCACCTGAGTTGCCTTAAAGTTGGAGTAGGTAGCGGGATTTGAACCCGCCCCATGTGCTTGGAAGGCACGTATGCTAGCCGCTAACACCATACCTACATATAATAAGAATGGAGACTATAGGATTTGAACCTATGCCTGATAAATCAGATAAGAAAATTATTTCTTACTCCCCCCCACAGCCTTTGGGGAAAGTCTCCATAAACTGATTAGTAATCTTACATATCTCAATTTAGCTTGTATCCTCGTTACTTTATGAATAATGTATTTCTACATAGAAGACTCTCGAATACTTCTAACTGATAGTTCAACTCGAGATTATTTTTCTCTCAACCTCATTCGGGAATATTTTATCCTATCAGAGCCTAAGCCACAACTTTCAACCCGATTCTAACTCTTCTAGCGTTTCCGCCAGTTTGCTAGAATGTTCGCTTAGCTTCACTTTTCACGGCTAAATTTATCTTGAAACCAATCCTCTAATATATTTCCATCGAATTTCATTTGGAGTCACTTCCAACTCCTTTAGATTGTGCCTTACAGCGTTGATACTGCCTTCAGCCATAACAATTACTAATTTTTGTACCTTTTAGAGCTACCCAATTTCCACCACGAGGAGGTAGGTACAATGGAAATCATAATTGACTTGGCGGGGCGACACTCCCGCATCTTATTACAGAACCTAAGCCGCTACTGGTTATTAATTTTCGTATCGCCGACACTCTCTCGTAACAAGAGCCGCTTGCCTAAATTCATTATTAGGTCTGTTACAGGCTGTTTCACTTTTCACTTAGGTTATGATAGCTGCCTTTCTATCCTCAAGTCAATTTAATCTATAATGAAAAATAATGTACTGATAAAGCATCAATGCCTTTATATTCCTCTAATAATTCTTTTACTCTATTCTTCGCACTATCTTTATCAGGCACTATTTCTGTAAACAATATTTTATGTTCTACTAATGGATTACCCATTGCTCTTCCTTGTTCAACTATAATTTTTTGTCTTGTTGGATTTTTTTGTTTTACTTGCTCTTTAGCATCTTTTTTTAAAGCCATTTTTATATCCTCCTATATTATTTTTTAATTTTAACAATAAATAATTTAATTATTTTGGTTCTTTTAATTTTTTTATTATTTCAACTTTAGCAGTCCATTTATCTGCTGGAAACGCGATAAATTTTCCTCCATTTATAACTATTTTATTTTTATCACACTTCAAGTTATCTACTATTGTTTTAATAATAAATTCTTTATCATCTGTAAATTTATGATTATCATTAGAAAGTTTTGATTTGCATTCTCCATATTTTATTTCATAAATTTTTCCATTTAAAAATAATAAATTATAAATTCCATTTCCTTCTAATGAATATTTCCTTTTATAAACATCCTCACCAAATATTTTTTTTAAAAATTCACCAAATTTATAGCTTGTTTCCCAAAAATATTGTAACATTTATAATCACCTTCTTTTTTACTTTCTATATATATTATATAATATTTTTTAATAATTATCAATTAAAATTCTATATTTTCAAGATAACCTCTAAAATCATTTATATAATCATTTACAAAACCTAAAAAAGAATCTTGTGTTGCTAAGACAGAAATTTCACAATAGGAAGTGTAAGTACCACTCATCTTAAGATTTAAAATGCGGCAACCATACTTTCTTGCTTTTTCTAAAGCTTTTAATGTTAATATTTCATCTCCTACTGATGAATAAATTGAGTCTCCATCATTAGCTTCTCCTTTATAAATATTTCTTTTAGTAAAAGATAATACTCTTTTCCATTTCATTTTTTCATACCCCTTTTCTATTTCATTAATTTTTTGGTCGAGGGACTAAGAATTGAACTTAGAACTGCGCGTTATCAGCACGCTGTAATAACCATTTTACTATCCCTCGATTTTAAATATATAAAAAACGAGAGACTATACTACTGAATTATTCTCACAAATAAATCGTGAAAACTTGGAATCGAACCAAGGCGTATGGCATGAAAGCCACTATTCTACCAAAAGAATATTTGCTGTAAGTCTCTCTTATAGGAGGTGATTATTATTGTTAAAACTGTCTATTATAGAATAACCTTTTGAGCATTGTTTCAAGGGTCACTCTCATTTATTCTATAATAAACTATATTGGAATTACATTTGATTTTAATTTCAAATTCATCTTTTTCCAAAAAACTGTATGTTTTTTATTTTGCTGATTGACCCTTCATTATAAGTTAATATACTCATAATTTTCAGTATCTATTACAAGGCTTTACCTACTTATTATTTTCATTAACTATTAGTACCTAAAGCCTCGTAAGGTCGAGGCAATTGTTGATAGATATTTACTTACTATCATTTGCTGAATAAGCCTTTATTATTTATTTTCTATATATATTATATCAAAAAATTTTATAATTTTCAAATTTTTATTGGAGCACCTACCAGGATTTGAACCGGGGATCACGCATTTGCAGTGCGTTGCCTTAACCAACTTGGCTATAGGTGCATATACATGCGAGATAGAATCGACAACTTTCTATCTCTATTGTTTTTATCTCTGGAACAACTAACCTTCGAGTTTAGTCTTAGATAACCCTCACCACTAACTCTGACTAATTTACTAGGGGCTCTCTCTTTATCGGGCGAAGCTAGACCGTCCATGAGTATCTTGTCAAAATACACAGAATGGATAACTAACCTTCTCTATATAACGATTTTTTGGCAGCCACATGTCAGTTACCTAGGGGTGACTTTCCCGCGATATAGAGCATAGTCAAATGGTACACCTGTTAGGATTCAAACCTAAAACCTTTTGTTTCGTAAACAAATGCTCTATTCAATTGAGCTACAGATGTATATGGGGTGACCAGAGCGAATCGAACGCTCATACCTAGAGCCACAATCTAGGGTTCTACCATTGAACTATAGCCACACCTAAACCTATTTTAATAATAGGCAAAGGTCTAACTATAATTACCAATATCTAACAAATATTAAAATATAAAATTTTATATCTCCAATATGTTCTTCTTCTATTTTTCTTATAATATATTCGTCTTCTTCATATTCTAACCATTCATCAAGAGTAAGAGGTAATTCTTCACACTCATTTCTCATTTCAGTATTAAGATAATAAAATAAACTTGTATCATTAAGTTGCTCTAATTCGTCTTTAAGAAATGATAACCAATCTAAATCCTGTTCTACTTTATCTGCAATTACATCAAAAAATTGTTGTTTTTTAATAAAAAGCATTGTAGAATAATTTATTATTCTTAAATCATAAGGACTATTTATATATAATGTTTTATTTTTTAATTGTTCATATTGTTCTTCTGTTATTACTAAATGTTTTTCATCTAAACTCATTCCCATATTTTAATACCACAAGCAGTCATAATAATCTATAAAACACTGCATTCCTTTCCTTATTTTCTCATTATCTATTCCTTCATATCCATCTCTAACTCCAGTAATTTTTAATTTAAAAGCTTCAATCATTTTATCAACAATAGAAAGCCATAATTGATGAGCTTCTTGATGAGCTTTATTTTTCTCCTCTTCTGTTTTAAAAACACTATCTCTATAAGTACATAAGCATCCTGGAGTAGCTAAATCTGCTATATGTTCTCTAAAATAACATAGTTTAGAATAAATATATAAACTTAATGTATAATCAAGAGAAAAGAACTCGTATGAACAAAAACCCTCTTCATCTTCTTTATTTCTTATATCTGCGGCTGCCGCACCTTCTTCAAGCTTTAAATCTGGATAATAATTTCCTGGCAAATCATATTCAGTTAATCCTAGTTCTTTCAAATATCTATTTATTTTCACTTTTATTGTTCCTTTCTTCTATTTCTTTTATAGAAATTCCAAATTTATAAAGTCCTTTACGAATACTTTCTGCTAATTCTTGAGCTGTAATACCACTTTTAGCAAATTTTTCTAATACTTCTTGTTCTTCTTTAGTCATTAATAATCTCCAAACCATTCATTAATAGTCTTTTCTGCAAATCCCATTGCACTTGCAAATTGTTTACAAAAAGTATAGTATGTTTCTATATCCATTATTTCTCCATTTTCTAACTCTCCATACCAAGCTTTTTCTAATTTACAACTTTCATTAAATGAATCTTGTCTAGTATTATCTACTAATTCAAATTTCATTATATTCTTTTTATTTTTCATATTCATCAATTCCTTTCTATATTTATATTATATAATAATTTTTATAAAAAATCAAAAAGAAATGCGGCAGTTGCTTTAAAGCTCCTAAACCGCATTCCCGCTATAAATTTTCAGCTACTGTTTGAACACTAGCTTCTAATTGTTCATATGTTACATCATTTACAGGTTTAGAAAACATTAATTCTATAAATTGTTCTAATGTTTGTTTAAATATAATTCCTTGTAAATGTACCATTTTTCCATTATAAGCATTTGTATAAATTTGTTTATATTCATCTTTTGATATATATTCTTGTATTTGATTATAATAATCATAATAAAATTTTCTACTTAACTCTTCTATGGCTTCTAGAGTTTCTTCTGGAACTTCTTTTGCAAGAGCTACATTGTAATAAACAAAACAACTAAATGCTGTTTCTAATGCGGCTGGTGCAATTTCTTTTAAAGTAACCCCTTCTCTTTGAGCCACGTCGTAAGCATGATGTAAGTTGTATATATAACCTGGAGTACATATTCCATATTCATACTCATCTTTTCCTCTTCTTGTTATAGACACCTCATTATATTGCCACTCATAAGTAGGTAGAGTTAATACTTTTCCACCTTCAGGTCCCATTTCATGTTGAGCGATTAAATTGCACATTGTGTTATATCCAACATCTTCATTTGCTCTTGTAGGTGTCATTTTAATATTATGTTTTTCAATGAAACTTCTTCTATACATATGACCAAAAACCCATACTAAATTAGCATTAACAGGTGCTTGTTCACAGTTTTTACCAATTTGAATAAATGGACTAATAATAAATTTAGCACTTGTATCTTTTAAAGGTTGAGATAGTAATGTTAAAGAACAAGCTTCTAAAAATGTATCATCTGCATCTATAAAAGTAATAAAATCTTCTTTAGTATGCTCTACACCATATTGTCTAGCATAACCAGGACCTCTATTAGTTTCATATCCTATTTCTTTTACATTTATAATATTTTTAAATATATCAACTATATCTTTATAATCTTTACCACCATCATTTACTATTGTTACAATTAATTCATCTTTATTTAATTGCATTGCAATAGATGCTAATGTTTTAATAATTGTATCTTGACTATTATAAGCTGGTATAATTACATCTATCATTATAAGAACTCCTCTCTTTCTCTTTTTACTTTAGTATATCATATTTTTTTTCTTATGTCAAGAGAAAAAAGTGTATATATAAATTATATCCTTTGGCGGAAAGGGTGGGTGCCGACCCCACTCGCCAGTAAACACTGACCTAACGGTTTAGCAAACCGTCCTCTTTGCCAACATTGAGTACCTTTCCATAATAATTTAATATATTAATTTTAGCCACTCGGCCATCGCCGCATAATAAAAAAGTTCCCCAAAGAAAACCTAAGAAACCTGAGGGG